>Ga0081529_135462_pt1 | contig 11666 bp, 12 predicted proteins | sample EchGeymetagenome_FD_71012 | JGI IMG/M metagenome (GOLD analysis project Ga0081529, IMG submission 71012) | Ferrous microbial mat and aquatic microbial communities from Echinus Geyser, Yellowstone National Park, USA - transect B T=78-80 C v2... ...
TGACTCCAATGTCTCTTTGTCGCTTTCCATATTTTACCAACTCTTTTTCTTTGTCTTCTATTGTCTCAGAAAGGAATGTCGTCATCTTCTATCTCTTCTTGTTTTTTTTTACTATTGCCTTGCTTCTTATTCTTATTCTTTGCTTGTTCCTCCGCCTTTTTTGCTTCAAGCTCAAACGCTTTGTCGTATTTGTGTACTCCACCCTCAAATTTCAAATAGATAGGCAAAGAGTTTTTAAGGTTTGAAAACCTATTGCTTTTCTCTAGTATTATTTTTTTAGCAAATACGTTTTCGCTAATTTCGATGCTCTTATATATGATTCTTGATCGGGCTTGTTCTCGCAAGACCCCCGATCCTCTAAAAGATATAACATCATCACCTTGAGTTCGCATTCCTTCCTTATTTTGATGATGCAGTATCAGGAAGTTTGTATGGTATTCTCTTATCATGTGTCTTAGTACATCGTAGTAAAACATAGCATCTTCACTATCGTTTTCGTTGAGTCCAAAAAAGCTTATTAATGGGTCTATAACCACAAGGATGGGCTTTATTTCTTTTATAAGCTTCTCTATTATTTGGGCTGTCTCAGTTACTACACGATCCCATCTCTTTCTTGTACATAAATACGAAGTTATGTCTACGCCTTCTTCTAACAGACTTAACCAAATAAAATTTTTATTCTCTGGATAATGCCTTTGTATCATGTCAAGCCTTTCAGCGAATGTCTCTTCGTCTTCTTCTGCTGTTAAATACAATACTTTGCCTGGAGTTGCCACTGGAAACATTCCAAGAAAGTCTTTACCTGTACCTATCGAATATGAAAGATCCATTGCAAGCCAACTTTTACCACTTCCACCAAGCCCATCAAGGATTGTAATACCTTTCTTAGGGATTAACGGCTCAAGGATCCATTTATTGGTTCCTCTGGTAATAGAAGCATCATTGCCATAGTGCAGCTTTTTCTTAATTCTCTCTACTTTTTCTTCTAAGGTTTCTACTACCACTTCTATCATATCTATTACCTCCTTAAAGATTTTCTAACTCTAATGGGTTGAAAAGCATTCTTGCTTTCTTTATGGTTCTTTCTAAGTAATCCTCCAGATGCCCTCTCTTGCGATTTTCTATATCGTCGCTCTCAGTAAGCAAAATTTGTTTGATCTCCTCATCTGTAAGGTTGAAGCGTAGCAGATACAGAGTATACGCAAAGTCTGCATCGCTTTTATTTCCTTTGATGTTGTAAAAATGCCACCAGTCTTTTTTTCTTTCTTGGAGTTCTCTATAAGTCAACAATCTAGGCAAGCTTTTTAGGTCTTTTGGCTTTTGTTCCCTTGCTTCTATGTTGTACCTGTAGTATCGTAATACCTGCTCTGTAGAAAGAATATTTTTACCTATGTAGTGTAACCTTACATATGGCGGATCCTGGTACTTGGTATTTAGGAAGCCAGGCACTCTTACGTAATGGCTTGCTCCTAAAGGTTTATCACCACCGTAGATACTGATTAAAGCTTTTTGAACCTTCTTTATGTTTTCCGCTTGTAAATACCTATCTAATACAAATGCAGCCTGATACTTAGATTCGCTTGTTTGCCATAAAAGGTAATGGTCTTTTTGTTTAAACTGCTGGACAGCTTGGATATCGTCAACAATGACGATGTTATAACCTTCTTGCCCCTCTGCAAATTTCCACAAGACAGACTTGTTAATCTCTTTGTTTTTAAACCATGCGTTTTCTTCCTTGAGCAAGTTAAAAGCGTCAGCAGGTGGCAAAGGCTGGTTTTTATTAAGAAATATCAACGGATCAATCTTATTGCCTTCTTTGTAAATAGCAAACGCAAGCCTTATTAGGCTTTTTGTCTTATCTGCTATTGCTTGAAAGAAAAGCCTAGTCTCTTCCTCTTGTTGTTTGAAGCTGATTGAAGCCATAGAAACCTCCTTGATGATTTGTAACATGGATTTTTTAAAAGAGATGGTTTATTTTTATTACTGAAGCTGATTGAAGCCATAGAAGGGAAGCCTAGTTGCTTCCTTGATTTTTTAAAAGTCTTTGAGTTTATATTTAGTGCCTTCATAATTTACCCCCGCTGGTAGTGACGGGCTACCAGCTTTTAGCTTAACAATCACAAAATAACAGCCTCCTTGTCTTCTACTACCACATCTTCAGGTTTAGGTTTTTCAAAATTTTCAGTCTCAAGCTTATCTAGGTAGTTCATTAAGACTTTTCTAAGAAGCCTTGAAGGAATCATTTTTTCCTTTGCAACGGCATTATAAACACGTTGCATTTCTTTATCATCTAAAAAAATTGTTATACGATGCTGCTTTAAACTCATAGCCTACCTCCTTTAAAAAACAACCTCATAATACACAATATAGCAAGTTTTGATTTTTTGTCAACTATAAAAAATACAAATTTTTCTCTATAGATTGTTTTTTTTGTTTTTTGTTTTTTCTTGGCTTTGTGATTGTCAAGGATCACGAGCGAAGCGTAGCGTAGCGAGTGCTTGCGAGTGAGCGTAAGCGAGCGAGCAAGTTATAGCGAGCGCTAGCGAGCTAACAGGCGATAGCCTGTTACCTCGGAGACCGGGGGGAAAGCGAAAAAGCGGGGAATGCCGAAACGCAAACGTTTCGAATATGTTTTAAATCATAAAATCACTTGACAAAATAAAGAAAATATGATATTGCAAATAAAAATGTTTGGTATATATTTACCTTTAAGACAGTTTTAGGAGGATTAATTAGAAGGCGGGCTTTCATCTCATGCCTGCGGGTATGAGTGTTTGATCGTTAAAAAAGCCCAATTATAAAAGAAGCTTTTTATTTAAAAATCACAAAGCCCCAAAAAACAATTAGGAGTTGTTTTCTAATATTAAAAGTCTTGGGAGAGCTATAACCAATAGATAACCTATTTAAGCTTTTTCTTTTTCTTCTCGGGGTGTCATAAGAAGCCTTTGAGCTTTTTTATAACAATCTTTTTAAAATACCTCTTTTCTCCTTAACAAGGAGTTTCTGGCGCAATTTTCAAATCTGATGTTGCTATAAGCTAAGTAGACTTTTTAGGGGCTGGTTGAAAAGCTTATGGCAAAAACTTTCTAACGGCTGTTGATCCTGGACAGCCAAGCGGCATTTATCTGAGTAGTTCTCACTGGAGAACGAAATGACGTGTTTGCTTTAGGGAGTCCTCCGTTGCCCACAGGCAAATACTTTAAAGACGGAGCAGGATAGAGGAGCTGTCCTCTTAAAAAACAGCCTCCGGGACGCCCACGGAGTGACTGAAAGATGTGTATTTTTTACACATTGAGTAGGGAGGCGGGGCTAGTCCTGAACTTTAGAGAGCCGGTGGAGTCTGTCTAAAGTTTAAGACAGGAGGCGATTATGAGAAACAAAGTTAGATACGTTTTGAAGCATGTATTGGACGATCTTTATGAACTTGGGAAAGGCGTTAAGCGTGGAAAATTGCAAAGAGAGATGAAGGAACTGACAGGTATACGGGAAAGCCACTTCATACATACAAGTAAAACAAAAGTGCGCTATGAACAGGCAGTTATGAAGTTTTGCGATTTCTTAGAAGAAAACGGCATAAAGAGAGAAAGCCACTTAAACAAAACAAGCACAGAAGAGCTACAAGAAGTAATAGACAGCTATTTTGAAAGATTAGCAGAAGAAGAGTATTCAAAGAGCACAATAAAATTGCATATCGCAGCACTTGAAAAAACTATTGCTATTGTAAGACCAGACATAAAAGAATACCTCACGGACGATGAAAACCGTATAGGTTGGTGGAGCGCTGGCGTGGACTCAAGGAAAAGGGGCTCATACGTGAATCCAGAGGCAATAAGAGAAAGACTCAAGGAAGAACATAAAATGATCGCGGAAGCTCAAAGCCTGGCAGGTTTTAGAGTAAGAGAAATCGCAAAGGCAGAGGTTGACAAAGAAAACGAAAGAATAATAATACACAGGGCAAAAGGTGGGAGAACCAGAGAGCTAAGCTTTGAGCATCGTAAAGAAGATTTTGAGAGGCTGGCCGGTTTGATAGAAAAGCTACAGGAACAAGAATACCAGAAACATTTAAAAGATTACTACCGGGACATTAAAAACGCCTGTAAAGCAACGGGCGAAGAATACCGAGCCTCTCATGCTTTTAGGTACGAATATGCAGAAAGGCGGATAGAAAAATTAAAAGAGAATAAAGAAGAGCTTAAAGATTTGTTAGATAGATACGGAGCAGATGAAAAGACAAAAGAGTGTGTTAATGATGAAAACACGATAGAACAGGCGGCGGATTATGTTTTAACTAGAGAACTAGGACATAATAGAACCAGCATGTCACGGTACTATTATAGATAGTAAAAAGCTTTTATGTAAACATAATCTCAATTATGTTAACAGCCTTTAGAAAATAAAATTAGAAAATTTAGTTAGGATGTTTATTTGTAAATTTTAATCCCCCTGTAGGTATACAAAAGAATTCTGTAATTTTGCAGTGTTATTGAACGCTTATCATAACGTATTGTATATGTTTATTATTTGGTGAAACATAATCAGAATGAATATTAAGTGTGTACTTTTTATTGTCAGATGCTATTACAGTTATATTTTTTATATCGCATTCCCTTTCTATGCATTTGTGCCTAAGAGACTCAATAAATTCTTCTTCACTTGGTTTCTTGATGTCATAGATATGATAAAAAGCGTCAATAATAGAACGCCCTGCTTTATCTTCAGTAGATAAACATTCTTTACTTCCCAAATTTCTTGCAAGCCGCATTCCTATGAAACAGTTCACAGTAAAGACACCATCGCTTATATCTCCTACATCAACGGTAAGAGTAGTGTTTTTGTAAGGAAATTGTATGATAGCATCATTGTTTCCGCCACCTATCGTAGCTTCAGGGTAGTTTTGTTTGTAAAAGGATACCACAGCTTTTTTCAGATCCGTTCCTGAAATGCTGGATGCTTGAGTTTGTTTAGCTTCTTGTTGATTAGATTTTTGCGCCGTTGATTGTGTCGTATTTGTTGACTGTGAAGTAGTGGTAGGCATCAACGCTGAACCAATAGCCATAATAACAAATCCACTAATCCTAAATAGCCATTTATGATTTCTAAACATTGCAAACTTATTTGCTTCACCTTTATTTTTCGGTTTTACAAACGTTAATACAAAAACAATGAGCCCCACAATAAAAAGAACAGCCCCCATAATTTACCTCCTTACAAAAATTCATACAAAATTATACTACTTTTTGTATAAATTAACTACATTTTGAATACGTAAACTGTGGTGTACTTATCTAAAAATATCAGTGCTTGGATGGGAAATTAGCATAATAGTGATTATGTTAACAATGGTTTAAACATATAGTTTGATTATACACACACTAAATAATAAAGTGGCGGGCTAACGCCCGCAGTAATTACTTTATTTATTTATACACACCTCTCTCTCACTCTTACAAAAACCACCTCATCGCCAGCCTTTAGAATAGTTGAAGCCCCACCGCTCGCCGACGACCAACGAAAGATAAATACACACCTCCTCTCTCATCTTTTATAAGGACAGGCACGACAAGAAGGCACAGGAAAGCCGGCACGAAACGGCAGGCCTCACGAAACGAACCAAAGGCAACAGCCCCAGCACCTCCCATGCCACGAACCAGCAACGACAAAACACGGCGGGGGTTTTCTTTTACTTTGTAATAATGCAAAGAAGAGTCTAATAATCGTTAGAATGTCTATAAGCGTTAGAGTGGTAATAATAAGAGAGGAGAGAGAGGGAGCTGTGTATTATTCTTTTTAAAGGGGGGAGCTGTGTATATTCTTTTTATCTGTTTAGGGGCAACCGTAAGGTTGCCCCACCTTGAAGTAGATGAAATAGCTGAATGGGGGGGGTCTATGAAAGCGACTATTACAGATTTGAAAGCGACTATTACAGATTTGAAAGCGACTATTACAGATTTTAAATTTTTATTTTGTACTTGACAAAAAATACAAGGATTGTTATATTAAATGATGTGAGGCTATTATTTTTAAAGGAGGTATTTATTTATGAATGTAAGGGAACATCGTATTACGATCTTTTTAAATGATGAAGAATTAAAGCGTCTTTATGATGTTGTTGCGGAAGAAAGAACCCCAGCTCCAAAAATTTTAAGGAAAGCTTTAATGGAATACTTAAATAAGGCTGAGAAGATGAAAGGTAAAAGAACTAAAGAAGTGGTTACTGCGGTGTAGAATCAAGGCAAGCCGGCAGGTACCAGCTACCGGCGGGGGTAAAAAACTATGAAGGCACTAAGTATAAACTTTAGACTTTTTAAAAAAATAGGGAAGTCTTGCGACTTCCTCCTCACGCCTGTCAACGCTTTCACTAATAATAATAACCTATCTTCTTTAGAAAATCAATACTTTTTATCACATATAGGAGGTTTAATATGTCTGTCAACGCTTTCAAACTGCAAGAACAAGAGACACAAGCTTTTTGGCAAGCAATAGCCAGCAAGACCAAGAGTCTTGTTAATCTTAGCTTTGCCATTTATGAAGATGGCAACCGTGTTTTGCATTGGATAAACCTAAACAATAAACAGCCTTTACCACCTGCACAAGTTTTTTCTTTACTTAAAAAAGAGAATGCTTGGTATAAGAACGAAAGAGATGGCAAGTCTGTTTTATGGAAGTTTTCACCGGAACAGGACTATAACATCGTGATCGTTGATGACATCCAAGAGATACAGCAGTTTAAACAAAAAGATCATTTCTTACTCTGGCAAACATCCAAAGGAAAACATCAAGCGGCTTTTTTACTTGATAAATATTTAGATGATGAAGGTATAAGGAAGATACAAAAAACCTTAATAGAGGTTTACAAAGGAGACAAGGCATGTAAAGGAGCTTCTCACTATGTAAAGATGCCGGGATTCTTCAATACCAAATATTTAGAGAACCCTCCATATATAAAATTGCTACATGTAGGGAAGAGCATTTTATCAGTAGAACAGGCTTTACAGTATTACAAAAAGAACATAGAACCAGAAGAACAAAAGCCAAAAGATTTAAAGAGCTTGCCTAAATTGCTAACCTATAGAGAACTTGGCAATCGAAAGAAAGACTGGCAACACTTCTATAGTTTGAAAGGAAATAAAAGTGATGCAGACTTTGCTTATGCCTTATACCTCATGCATTTCAATTTAACAGATGAAGAGATAAAACAGATCTTATTAGCTGAGTCTGATGATATAGAAAATCGCAAGAAAGGACATTTACAGGACTACCTCAATAGAACAGTTACAAAGGCAAGAATGCACTTTAAACCGTTTGAAGAGCAAGAAAACTAATTTAGGAGGTTTAAACATGGCAGAAAGTCTAGCAGATCAATTATTGGCAAAGCTTGAAAAAGCCTCTTTTATTGATGATGAGGCGCCTATTAGTAGAGACTACGAGCCTTGGATCCTTGAGCCGTTAATACCTTTTCAATCAGTAACTATTTTAGATGGATTGGGTGGGTCCGGCAAAAGTTGGTTTGCAATGGATTTATGTTATTCAATTGGTTTAGGTCAATCTTTCTTAGGAATATTCCCAACAAGAAGGCAAGGCCCGGTTATGTATTTCACCGCTGAAGAAGTACCAGAGATATTTATAAAGAGAATTGACATGATAAGGAAGTATTACCCAGCAAATAAAAATTTTATATGGACTAGCTTACTTCATGAAGAATTTGACGGCGTAAACCCTTCTCTATGTGTGGAGTATGGAAGAACTATAATACCATCTCCGTTTTATGATGCCCTTGAGAAGCGTATTAGCAAAGTAAAGCCTGTCCTTGTGGTTTTAGACTCACTAATAAACTTCTTTGAATTAGATGAGAACTCCAGTAAAGAGGCAAGGCGCTTTATGGAGTTCTTAAGAAGACTAACAAGAAAGCATAAAACAAGCTTTTTACTCCTTCATCATCAGAACAAAGAAGGCATGCGAACCCAAGGCGATGATGTAATTAGCTTCAGGGGATCGGGGGTCTTCCGGGAACAATCCAGATCAAGGATAATTTATAAAAACGTTAATCTTGGTGAAGGGTTGTATGCACGAAAGATAATCTTAGAAAAAAGTAACTACTTCTCAAAGATCAGAGAGATGATACCTGAAGATGGGCTTTATTTAAAGTTTGAAGGCGGGGTACATATCTACGATAGAGCCTTTGCAGAGGAGGCGAAGAAAAAAGAGGAAGAAAAGAAGGAAAAAGGAAAGAAAAAGGAGAATAAAAGCAAGGGAAGAGGAAACAATAGAGCTGATTTATAGGAACTAATAAATGCAAGATGTAGAAAAGATATTAGCAGAGAAAAGAAAAGAGCAACCAGATATTGGAGTTACAACGATAACCTTAAACAGATTGCCAATTTTCCAGCCAACACTAAGAGCAAAATATCAGGAAAAAGCTTTTGAGAGTCCTTATGGGAGAATAACAGTAAAAGGAAGATTAGGACAAAACCATAAGTCCTTACTAGAAACAATCCTATACCTAAGAAAGCTTTACGATCTTGATGAGGAAAACATGAGCCTTCGGGTGTTATATAACGAATACGAAGTAAAGAAATACCTAACTACAGGATCAATGACTTATAGCTATGAAGGTTATAAGCAATTGATTGAAGATATGAAACAAACTTACATTGAACTAGGAACAATGCCACCAGAGCCAATTATAAAAGGAATAACACCATCAAATAATTATTGGCGTAAAACAAAAAGTAACCTTCCATCAATAAAAGGGAAAGAGCTTCCTTATATTCCTTATATGATTATAGAGTTTGGGAGCGTAATATGCTATCTAACAATCAAAGAACTTAAATTTACCTATAACCCAAAGCCCATTATACAGCTACAAAATGGAATTTCTCAGGCGATAGCTAGATACCTTAAAACTCATAAAAATCACCCATCGGCAGGATATCACCTAAAAACATTGATAGAACATTTGACAGGAAGCATAGAAGGCCAAGAATGGTATAACATTAAAAGGCTTCTAAAGAAAGATGTAGAAGGTTTAAAGGAAAATGGTATAACAATAGATTTTAAAAAGAATAGACTTTTTATGATAGAAAATTATAATGTAAAAGCTTCTTGATGTTATAATTGTTTTACCCCTATTTTTTTCTTGTACTCACCTAAACCTCACCCAATACAAGGCTGGACTTAGTGCCAGCCTTTTTTGTTTTTTCTTGGCTTTTTCTTGGCTTTGTGATTGAGATATTTAGGGATCACGAGCGAGTTTTTGCTAAGCAAAAACGAGCGAAGTGCTTGCTTGCGAGCAAAAGCAAGCAAGCAAGTTAAACAACAACACAGCAAGCAGAAAGCAAGCAACAGCAAGCAAAAGGCAACAACAGGAAACAGGCAACGGACAGCAAGCAAGTAACAACAGCAAAGGCAATAGCAACAAATGACAGCAAGCAAGAGCAATAAATAAATACAGACAAAAGCAGACCGTCGGAGCGTAGCGGAGACGTGTCTGCTTTTGGCTGTTACTTATTTTCTTGTTTCTTGTCTTGTTTGTTCATTTTGTTGTTTATTTGTCGTTTGCTTGTTTGTTTCTTGTTTTGTTTGTCTGTTTGTTTTGTTTTGCTGTTTGTTTGTCTGTTTGTTTGTTGTCTGTTTGTTTTGCTTTGTTTGTTTGTTGCTTTGCTTGGGGGCATGGGGGTTTACCCCCATAATCGCGATAGCGATTACCTCGGAGACCGGGGGAAAAGCGGGGGGTGGAAATGAACAAGTCGGAAACGCACGGCAGTGCGTTTCTAAAATGTTTTAAATCATAAAACAGTTGACAAATTAAACAAAAAAAAATATATTGATTTTTGTAAACTGGTTTAGGAGGATTGAATTAGGAGGCGGGCTTTCATCTCATGCTCTTAGCGGGTCTCAAGGGCTTGCGGACTTGAGTGTTTGGCCGTTAAAAAAGCCCAATTATAAAAAGCTTTTCTTTTAAAAGATCACAAAGCCCCCAACATTTAATTAGGAGCCGTTTTTATTCCAATATTAAAGTCTTGGGAGAGCTATAACTATTAGATAATCATTGAAGCTTTTTCTTTTTCTTCTCGGGGTGCTACAAAAAAGCCTTTGAGCATTTTTGTGGCAATCTTCAAAAATTACCTCTTTTTCTCCTTGACAGACAAGGAGTTTCTGGCGTATTTTTTCAATTTTTGATGTTGCCATAAGTTAAGTAGACTTTTTAGGGGCTGGTTGAAAAGCTTATGGCAAAACTTCTATCTGGATGTGATCCTGGCATCCAAAGCGGCACCCATCTGAGTAGTCCCTCGGGGATGAAATGACGTGTTTGCTTTAGGGAGTCCTCCGTTGCCCACAGGCAAATACTTTAAAGACGGAGCAGGAAGGAGGAGCACAGCCTCCAGAAAAAAAAGCCTCCGGGACACCCGCGGAGCAACCGAAAGGTGTGTATTTTACACATTGAGTAGGGAGGTGTTGACTAGTCCTGAACTTTAAACAGCCTTCACAGGCAAACGGAGGAGTCTGTCTAAAGTTTACGAGAAGGAGGTTTTAATATGTCACAACAACAAGTAAGACACGCACTAAAGCATGTTTTAGATGAATTGTATGAGCTTGGTAAAGGCGTCAAGCGTGGAAAATTGCAAAGAGAGATGCAAAAGCTTACTGGTATAAGAGAGAGCCATTTTATTCACAACTCAAAAACCAAAGTTAGGTACGAAAGGGCAATGATGACATTCTCGGACTACTTAGAGGACATCGGCATTAAAAGAGTAAAGCATCTCAAAAAACTTTCAAAAGAAGAGCTTCAAGAAGTAGTAGACAACTACTTTAAAGAACTAGCAGATGAGGGGTACGCTAAAAGTACAATTAAATTACATGTGGCAGCCATGGAAAAATCTTTGGCTATAATAAGACCAGACATAAAAGATTACTTAAACAACGATGAAAAGCGTGTAGAGTGGTGGAGCGCTGGGCAAGAAACAAAAAAAGGAGATTCTTATGTAGATCCAGAAGCAATAAGGGAACGATTAGATGAAACCCATCGCATGATTGCAGAGGCACAATCACTGGGCGGCTTCAGGGTCCGAGAGATTGCAAAAGCGGAGGTGGATAAGGAAAATTATCAAGTGATTATTCATAAGGCAAAGGGTGGAAGAGACCGAACAATACACTTTGAACATCGCAAAGAAGATTTCGAAAAATTGTCTGATCTTATTGAGAAGCTTCAAGAAAGGCAGTATGAGAGGAAACTCAAAGATTACTATGAAGACATAAAAAGAGCATGTCATGAGACAGGCCAGGAGTACCACGCTAGCCACGCATTTAGGTATGAGTATGTGCAAAACAGAGAGAAAGAATTGAAACAAAACAAAGAAGAGTTAAAAGATTTGTTGAATAAATACGAAGCAGATGAGAAAACAAAGAACTATGCAAACGATGAAAACACTATAGAAAGAGCGAGCGATTTTGTCTTAACAAGAGAAATCGGCCATAATCGTACCAGTATGGCAAGATATTATTACAAGAGATGAAAAGCTTGATGTAAATATAATAGTGATTATACTAACAATGGTTTAAACATATAGTTTGATTATACACACACTAAATAATAAAGTGGCGGGCTACGCCCGCAGTAATTACTTTATTTATTTATACACACCTCTCTCTCACTCTTACAAAAACCA
>Ga0081529_117912_pt1 | contig 11660 bp, 12 predicted proteins | sample EchGeymetagenome_FD_71012 | JGI IMG/M metagenome (GOLD analysis project Ga0081529, IMG submission 71012) | Ferrous microbial mat and aquatic microbial communities from Echinus Geyser, Yellowstone National Park, USA - transect B T=78-80 C v2... ...
ACTGCTAATGGTTTTACACCTTCTTCACTTTCAAATTCACGCATCTTTTTATCATATTCAATTTCAGCAATACGCTGTGTTTGAGTAATATCTGGTCTATTATACCAAACAAGAACCCTTCTGAACAATCCTGACTCAACAACATTTATGTTAAAATCAGAAGTAGGAACAGAAGTGAAAATCCAAGAACATTCCATTCTTACAGTTAATGTTCCTGCTTTGTAGCTCTGCCTAAATACATTATTTCCACTCCACTTTGATTCAGCTGATTGGATAAGGAGTGCAAGAATATTATTTAAGTCATCTCTGTTCATTGAGAAAATCTGTCTCGCTTCCTCAGAAAAAATAAAATCATAAACCTCAGTTTGTTTGCTATCGGTATTGTTCTTGCGATCTACAGAGAAAACACCATATCTGTAAATAGTTTTAGTTATTAACTCTTTGTCCTTTACAATAGGTGGACTCTCAATAATACTACCAGCTAAACCCTGAATAGTAAATTGGTCAATAGTAGTATACTTCTTGCTTAAAATTTCATTCCAAGGTGGCTGATATGTTTTGGCCTCTGCATCTGCAGCTTCAATTACTTTTTTATCAAGAGATAAAATCCTATCTTTACCAGTTGCAGATGGCATGATAACAAGAAGACTCAATCTGCCATCGTAAACTTCACCACCATCCCAAACAATTTTAATGTTTTTGAGGAACTGAGATACTAAAACATAAAAATGAAGCTCGTGATATATGTCTTTATCATCAAGTGGAATATAATAGCCATTACCGACTGCAAGTTTATACCAAAGTTTTTTAAGTTTATTAAAATTATTACCCAAATTAGCAAGTTCATCAGTTATTTGTTTAGTATATCCACCATATATCTCGAGAAGCTTATCTTCATCAATATCATTTTCTTCCTGTTCATCATCGTCAGAAAAATAGTCGTCAACATCGTAATCATCATTCATATTGCCACCTAAACAGAAGAAATAAACCTTGTTAATGTGCTTTGAAGCTCCTTTTTATTGTTATCTCTAACTCTATACAAATAAAATTTTGCTTGGTTACTACTTACCATCTTCATATAAATTGAAAGAGTACTAGGCTGTGTTTCAAGAATATGACCAAATGGTATATGACTGGCATTTTCTTTTCTTGATAATATATAATAACTCTCATATGCTGTCTTGCCAGCACCACGAATACTCACTATGTATATGCCATAGTTTTTTAGAGTCTCATAACCTATCTTCTGAAGATTAAGAGTATTTCTCTCGTCTTTATCCGAATATTTTTGCCCACTTCTCACTGTTCTGATAATACGTGGTGCTGTGTTAAAATTCTCTCTGGTGCTGGCGTCTTCGGCATTGTATATATCTGTGAGTTTTACTCTTACGCTCATTTTTTATACTTCGCCTCTAACTCCTTTATCTTTTTATTAAACTGCTGCCTAGTACTCTTGAGCTGTGCAACCAGTTTAGCTACCTTCTTTGCTTTTGCCTGTAAGAGCTTTTTCTTTTTTATTTGATATATTTTGCGTTCTCTGGCTTTTTGTGCTCTCATTTTTCTGGCAATGCGTCTCTTCTCCTTCATTTCTTTTATCTTTGCTTCCTCTTCTGGTGTTCTTTGTTTTGCAACAACTGGAGGAAATAGCTTTTTACCAGTCTTGCTTACTCTGTCTTTAACAACAAAGCCAGCTGGTAGTTCTTCCTCCTTTAGTTCTTCTGTTGTTCCATCCTTGTATGTCATCTTTACTACAGGCTCTTTGCTAAAGAAGAGCCTAACTGGTTTTATACTTCCATCTGCAAACTTGTGTCTAATAATGTGCAGATAGTATGTTTCTCCTGTTTTTGGATTCTGTATTTTCATATTATCCCCCAATAATATTATGTAAACAAAAGGTATTTAAATCTTTTGCAATTTTTTATTTACCACTTTTAATGACAAATTATTATAAAATGGACAACTTTTGCAGTCGGTAAGTGGGCAAATTCCACGCATAAATAAGGTATCACAACTGGGTAAGGCATAGCTTCTGCTATATATCATTTGTGCGTGGGATCTTGTGCATCTACTTTTTTGCCATTTCTCAGGTGATATAAAATGGTGAAGAATTTCATTCGCTTCTGCCTCTGTAAATCCATTCTCTTTGAGAAATATCAGCAAAAATGTTCTTTCATACCAACCAGCATTATCATTCTCAAGCACCTGCTTTAAACAAGGTATTTCTTTAAGTCTTTCAATCGCAGTATCAGGATCAATATAAACTTGTTTTTGAAATTCTTTAATTTCAGGGTCATCAAAAGAATAATTTACCGACGGCAAAGAATGAAAACTCGCTCCATTAGAATAACCACTTATATCATATAGCTTTTTGCCATATAAAAATTCTTGTGTCAATGCTCTCCAATTTTTAGCCAGATCTCTTGCTTTATCAATTTCATCAATCTTAATAGGTATAACATATAATCCACTTTTTAGGTTAATGCTGCCAAGTAGCCTTACCTCACGTGAAATATCACCAACAACAGTGCGGTCTACATTTTTGCTCAAATTAAGTTCCTCAATAATATCAGACTGTGCATTTAATAGCACAGTTTTCTTATCAGGTTTATCATATGGTTTAACATATATAAAGAAATGAAAACCTCTGCCAGAAAAGTTAATGCTGTGATAATATGAATTTTGTTCTGCCCACTCATGAAGTTTTTTAATATCGTTTATAACTTCATCTGGTTCAATTATATCAATATCAAAAAACATTTTGTCAATAATAACTGTGTTATAATCAAGTTTGTTATTGCCATTTGCTTTAGTTGCTGGGAAGACTGTTGTATATAAGTTTGCTTTGCCGTTATACTTTTTAAGATAAAAGTTAATCTCATCAAGCGAACTTACTACTTTTACTCTCACTCCATTTATAGCTACTTCACGCAAAAAGCGATTAAGCAAAAACAAAGTAGCACCTCATTATTTTATCATCGCCATATTCAGTACATCATTTAATAAAGCATTAAACTTTTTCTTTGCATTCTTTGACTCAATGCCAAGCTGTTTATTTCCAAGACTGTATTCAATACTTCCGTATACAACCACATCAAGATAGTCAGCTAACTTAACAATTTTTGACTCAAGTGTCTTTTTCTCCTTTTCTTCAGCAAACTGCTGATAATATTTCTTTTCAAGTTCTTTGTTTTTAAGACGTTCAAGTATTTCAATCATACTATACTTTTCAAGTTCTGTTAATGCTTTACGTAGTTCTTCAGAAATTTTACCATAATCATACTTTGCGTGGTGTGGCAAGTCAGAACTCACCACCTCAGCAAGATCGTGCATTATTGCTAGCCTCATTACCCTTTCTGTATTATTCTTAATTCCAATTTGGTTAAAGTAATCAGAGATTATCATTGCCATAAATGTTACGTTACCATGGTGCTCAGCAATATTTTGTTCTCTGATAAATGCTGTGGTGTTATATCGCTTTACTGATGTCATTCTCCTAATGGCAAAAATAAAAAAATCATCAGTAAAGTGGTCAAGTGTTTTTGTTATTTCTTTTCTCATATTATCACTCTTGCTTCGGTTCTTGTTCTTCCTTTGGCTGTGGTAGTTCAGGTAAGTTTGCAGGATGTGAATCTGGTAATAACATATGTTTTTCAATAAAGTAGTATGTTCGTCCACTAGCCTGTGATGTTCGCTTGTTAGTCACAACAATTATAGGCAAAGCATTTATTTCCCTTATTTGTCTATACATTGTGGGTGTCAATATTACTGAAAACTTCTGTTCATTACGCTGTTCATTATTCTTTTTTTGTTCAATATACTTTGCAAAAGCTATTGGGTAGAAGTTCTGGTTAGGCTGATAATCTGATGGGTGCGTAATGATATCATAAATTTCTATTTCTTTACCAAGTATTGCATCCTTATCTACCAATGGAATATCTAGTAGTTCAAGAGGAATGCTGTCAATCACCCAGCCATTTGAATCTACCATCTGCTTACTTGGGTCTACTTGGTTAGTTGTATTTGTTTTCAATTTTCTTTTCCCTTCCATCATTTTCCTGTATGTGAATGCATAGTAGCCAAGACTATCAGCCAGTTTACTTAACTTTTTCGTATCTTCTTCTGTTATTTGGATTCCTTGTTCTCTTTTGTCGCTCAATTCTCTATACATAGAAGCTAGTTCATCTAGCCTCTTGTATATCATTTCCAATTCGTCCTTTTGTTTCATGTTATCACCTTAGCATCATTCGCAAACTTTAAAATATGGACAACTTTTACAAACAAATGAATTCTTATTGTTATCAACTTTTGGGAATTGTTCAATGCTACCATTTGTTGTCTTAAGAAAGTTATTCATATTATTTACAAGACTAAGAGTAAGTTCAAGTAAAGCATCGTTAATATCAATTTTATTTAAATCCCATTTTGTTCCGTTTTGCTCAAATCTGATAATCCCAATTTCTATGTTTGTAATTGGGATTTTATGTGTGTTCGCAAACATATAGGCATAAATATATAGTTCCTGATAATATTTGCCTTCATCCCATTCATTAAAGGTTGGTATGGTTTTTAAGTCAATAATCAAAAAGTGATTGTCTTTCCCCTCAAAAACAACATCTATATAACCAAACAATGAATCGAAGACAATTGGCAGTTCTGCTGCGTATGGAATCTTGTTATATCCCATTTTTTCAATCTCATTAAGAGCAAGTTTATAACCTTCAAAATTTCCTTGATATTTGCTTGGTACTTTAAATACAAAACCATCACCTTGATTTTTAATCAGCATATTATTATAATCCTTAATCAATTCATGGAATTCTGTGCCATATTTCATGTATTCATTTTCTTCCTGCTCATAACCAAGCACAGAGTAATAAAATCTTCTCTTACACTGTAAAAATGCTCCTAAACTACTTTTGCTTACTTCACCAGTCATATTTTCTCAACCTCTTTTACAACTTCCTTTAATTTATCTGCATAATCTGATAAAAATATAATCTCATTTGCAGTCTGTCTCTGGTCAATTTTTGCTCCTGTTTTAACATTTAACAAAAGCAAAGAACCATCATTTATCTTTGCAATTTTATCTTTGTATTTATCATAAACATCAGGCATAACATTTACATATCCATCAGTTCCTTCTTGGTCTTTTGTTATTAGTTTGCACCAACGAGACATCCAGCCATACTTTTTGATAATTCCATACCTTGGATTTTTCTCAATTTCTTCCTGTGTTGGCTTTTGTGTCACTGGAATCCAATCACCAATTGACGAATAGTGTGGTTTACCTAAGTGAATTGCTAAATACCATCCTGTTTTGTCTTTCCTTTTAATAATTTCTTTGATTGAACTTATCTTAACACCTGTAAGTCTCTCAACAATAGGTATTATTTTATCCTTATTTGCTATCAGCAAAGGTGGTTTTGTTCCTGATATAATTGCTTGTTCAATATTAAATTCACCAGAAATTGTGGTTTTTCTTAAACTATCAGCAACTCTGCTTGGCAGTTTAAGTTTTTGAATTGCCTCCTCAACAGAGTTAAATGGGCGATTTCTAATCAAATCATCCATTTGTTTACTTGATAAATACTTTATTTCTGTTAATGGCATATAGAAAACACCATCACGATAAGTAAGTTTATATTTATCACTAACATTAACATCTGGTGGATAAATTTTATACCCTCTTGCTATCATTTCACTTACAATCTCGTTTTTCTCACTTTCATTTGCCCAATAGTAAGAAGCAATATAATAATCAATTGGGTAATGTGCTTTTAACCAAGCAGTATAATAAATTGTTGCTGCATAGAGTGTTGCATGACTTGCATTGAAAGCAAAAGAACCGAATTGATATACTTGATTGAATATCTTTTTTGCTTCTTCTTCTGAATATCCATTTTTCTTTGCACCTTCAATAAACATTTGACCATACTGTTGGAAGAATGTGGTTATACCTTTTGACTTAGCAATTGCCTTTACTGCTGAGTTTGAATGGACACTATAAAAGTTACCAATTGTGTTAAATATGACCATGATTTGCTCCTGGAATAATATCAAGTTGCCAAACCTATAAAACAATGGGTACTGACTTAATATTTTATCAGCAGCAGGAACACCAATTGAGAACGGAACACCTGTTTTCTTAAACATCTTATACTTTCCTGGGATTCCATACCTATTAGGTGCTGGTCTATCATAAGCATTCAAAGCAATTAAATCATCAAAAGAAAATGTTGCTTCATATGCCATTCTTGTCATTGCGTGAGTATGAATTTCAAACAAACCAGCAGTATAACCTGCCTGAATTAACTTATATACCTCTGGGTCTTCAAGTCCATTTTTGCCATCAGGATTCATATAATTAACTCTTATGTTATTCTTTTTAGTAACATCAGCAATAACATCAAGAGTTGACAAACCAAGTAAATCAATCTTAACTAAACCATACTCTTCAAGTTCAGGATACTCAAAGCTGGTAGTTACACCCTTTGGTGTTTTTTCCAGTGAAAAGTAATGATAATACGCATCTTGAAGAACCATAATTCCTGATGCGTGAGTTCCTCTTGCTTTCTTTTGTCCTTCAATCTTAGCTGATATTTCAAAGAACTTTGGGTACTGCTCTTTATACTTATTGAGTTGCGGAAATGTGTCAAAAGTCTCTTCAAGCATGTGTCCACTTCTTGCATCTCCACTGGTTCTAACGATTAACAAAGAACTAATTTCATCAAGAACATATTTAGGAACACCAAGAGCTTTACCAACTTCGTTTAGTGCTGACTTTGTTTTGAATGATAATATAGTGCCTGCTGGTATTGTTCTTTCTGCTCCATATGTTTCTGTTAAAAACTTTATCAGCTCTGGTCTGAATGTACTCTGAAAATCACAGTCAACATCAGGCAGATCGTGCCTTTCTGGATTAATAAATCTCTCAAACAGCAAGTCAAACAAAACAGGATCTACTTGAGTAATTTCTAAGCAGTAAGCAATCAAAGATCCACCAACTGAACCTCTACCTGCTGAGATAACCTTATCTTTTGCTTTAGCATAATCATACATACTTTTTATCAAAAGGAAGTAATCAATAAACTTTTTACTTGATATTATTTCAAATTCATCTTGAAGTCTTTTTTCGTATATTTGCTTGGCTTCATCAATAGAAATATTGTGTTTCTTTGCATATAATTCATAATTGCTGGTTAAGTCTTTCTGCTTAATAAGGTGCCAAAATTGAAGTTCTTTCTTTACTCTGCTTATTCCATCCTCATCAAGTTCAATTTGTTTTTCACCAGCGTATGCAATAATTTCATCATTAGTTGGTTCGTAATCAAATTTATACTCAACCTTTGGCAGCAAATTATAACCTTTTGGTATAATATAACTGATATTACCAACAAGAGCATTAAGATTATTGATAATTGCATCTGCTTCATCACCAAACTCATTTTTTAATTCTGTTAATGTGTGTATATAAGCATTCTCTTCCTTATTAACAGTAGCAACCTCTGAATACTTTTTATGCTGCTTAATCGCTAATATAGTTAAATAAACATCATAGTCCTGTGGTTGAGTAAACTTATTGTTTTGATAAACAATCAAAGAAGCGTTGCTTATATTATCAAGCAAAAACTTTGCTTTTATCTTTGCTTTATAATTAAATGATGAGGCAACATACTTTTCAGCAAACTCACTTGCTAACCTCTTTATAATTTCGATGTCTTCTGGTTGGTAGGTTGGAGTTAATATAAGTTTTAATCCATTTTTGTTCTTGATAATAAAATCAACCAAATCATTCAAATTTGGCTCTGATAAATTAACATAACTCACAATCTTGTTTAGGTTTTGATATCCTTCTTGATTCATTACAACTAAAATTGCTTCGAAATTATCGATTGATATTTTTGCACCATAGTAAATATTGACACCAAACTGTCTTAACTTTTCCATTTTTATAAATGCTGCTGTAGTGTTTTTATCAGCAATTATTACATTCTTTGCTCCATGTGCTTTCAAATATTTCATTTCATCTTCAAGTTTTCCTCCATAGTCAAGCAAAGAATATTCTGTGCTTATTATCAAAGGATAACTCAACTCATCATCAACTTTTTGAGTCTCTTCAAGTTCTTTCTTCTCCATTAAATTTTTAACTCCTGATGTGCTCCAAAGCTCTGATGCCGATACTTCTTTTTTGCCTGTTATTTTTTCTGCAAGATCTTTAATTTGGTCTTGCCAATTGCTTGTTAAATTTCTCAAGATATAAGCAGGATGATAATATGCAAACAATGTTGCTTCTCCACCATTATAAGTATATTTGAATATCTTTTTAGAATTTACTACATCACCAATATTTGCTGATGGAACAAAGAATGATAATGCTGTCTGTCCGAGTGCTAATATCTTTTTTGGTTTAAATAGTTCTATCTGCCTGATTAAATAACCTTTGCAGGCATCAACCTCCTCTTTTGTTGGTGGTCTGTCTCTGTTGTTATTATCAATTGGTCTATGCTTAACCACATTAGTGATAAGATAGTTATCTGTTTCAAATGCTTTAATCCATTCATCAAGCAGTTTGCCACTTCTGCCTACAAAAGCAAGTCCCTGCTGTGCTTCTTCTGCTCCTGGAGCTTCACCAACTATCATTAAGTCAATTGGTATCTTCACTTGTTTTCCAGCTCTGCCAAGCACCACTTTACCATTTTGGTAAAGTGGACACTTTTGACATGAGCGAATTTCGTCATTTAACTTTTTAAGTTCATCAATTAACATCGCCACACCAAATCAAAGATTAAACTTTTCTTTTATCAAGCTCCACATTTCTGGTTCTGCCTGCTCAAATGCAGCAATTATCTTATCAACTAATATTCTATGCTCTTTCTGAGCAATTTCCTGCTTTCTTGCTTTAAAGTATTCAAGCCAAACTCTTAAATTACCTGTGATAACTACATAAGTCTCAAGACCAAGAGGAGCAATCATTCTTGCTTCCTCAAATGGAATGTGATATTTATCAATCATTTCTGCGTAGACATTCATTAATGATACTACTGATGACTTATATTTCTCTGCAAGTGCTGTATTATCAATGACAGATTGTAGAATTCTGATGGTTGATTGTCTTAAATCAGTATTTCGTGTTGATAATTCACCATAACCAAATTGATGAACAATCAATCCTCTGTGTCTTTGAACCTGTGCAAGTATTGCTCTTGTCACATTCTCAACAGCCACTGTTAAGTTATATGCCTCGTAAGGCACTGTTGCAAATGGTTCTTTTTTGACAACTTCAAGCATAAAATCAAAGTCTTTGAATATTGGCTTTGTAGTCCAGCTAGCAATGATAATGTTATATGCTGTAGCTACCCAATCTTTAAATGGTGTTGCTTGCAGCACAATTGCCTTTTGGTGTTCTTCATTTTCAAACTTTATATCAACTGGTTGGTTGTCATGAAACAGTGGTTCAAGTCCTCTTTTTCTTGCATCATTTTCTATAATTTCCCTATTTAGTTCAGTCATATTATCACCTTTTCACAGTGGCCAGAGAAAGTGGTGATAGGTGTGGCAATGTCACCAAATTAATCTCTGACCACTTTTGTGAATTACACAAACAAAATATTTAATTGTCGATTGTAAGTATGTTCCTCCTATGACAACTAAATTACACAGGCAAAATATTTAATTGTCAGTTGTAAGTAATTTCATAAAGACACGAAACATAATTGCATAATTTGCTAAATCTTCTGATTCTTCATAAATTATCTTTTTTACATCATCAGGTATATCACCATGACAATAACTCTGCTGAATAAGGTTATCAATTCTATCATATTTCCTTCTTACATCTAACCATGCAATAAGTAATGTGTTTTTAAAGAAGCTGTAATTATATCTTTTACTCTTTTCAAGGAATATTTTCTTTATCTCACTCAAGGTCTCATCATATTTTTCATTAATTACAGAGTCTTCCATATTATCACTCAACATCTAAAATTTTAACTCTAACAACCCTAGTTTTATTCATGAATGGTATTTTCATATCTCTAACTTTATTAGCAAAAAGTTTTGCTCTCTTTTTGCTTGGAAACATAGGCAGATAACCAACAGAACGACCCATTATTTCTATGCTTGTGGTGGTTGATATTTCTTGTCTTTTTTCTTTATCATATACTATATACAACGGGACATCTCCAATCAAAACCATCCACATCTCCTTCAAAGAGACACCCATAATCCCCACGACATCATGACGGGCGACCGATGGCAAACAAACTATGATAAGAGTCATGATGTCTTTGTGGTTATTTATTCTCTTTAACACTCATTACTTTATCAGCAAGCATAACATTTAATATCGCATAAATTGCAAGATGAATTAACTGCTTTCTATATTCAGCATCATCAAAGTTTGACTCACGATATTTGATAATGCCATTGAGTTTGCCAATTGTTCTTATAATTTCTTCATAACCATCAGGAATATCTTGATTTACTGACATAAAAGCATCATGGAACAAAATGTTCTTTTCATGGAATTTCTTTTTAATTTCTTCAACTACCTTTGCAAACTCCTCATCACGAACCTTTTGAAGTTCTTCAATTTCATCTACCATATTATTCACCAATATTACTCATCATCATCTAAGTATGTCTCCGCCTCTATTGTATTATCATCTAAAAATGCTTCCATACATTCTTCAGAGCAAAATGATGCTCTCCTTCTGCAAAACAAATAACTGATTGACCAACTTTTAATTCTTCTCCACATTCATCGCATTCTTCAATTTCTTCATCACAGGCGTTACACTTTAACACCTTATCCATATTATCACATCCAATATGCTTCTGTTATATTAGCAGTTGCAATGTTATAAGCCACCTCATTAACTCTGCTTATTACATCTTCAGTATCATAGTGTGGCTTCCACTCAGCAAATCTACCAACCATATAAACATTATGGTTTGTTTCAAGGTCTGCAATTGCCTCTTCAAGTTCATGACTATCTTCATATCTAAATATCTTTCCATTTTGAAGATAAACATATGGTTCTTTATTACCATCAGGATCTAAATAGTTTTCCTGCTTTGCTGATGCTTCAAAGAAAGCAATATCATCAACACCATGTAGATATCTCAAGATTGTGCTCTCTTTATCAATTACAAGTATTTCAGTATATTTATCTCTTGGGTACTGTGATTTATAGATCCAAAGTGGCACTGAACCAAACTTTATAGTATTATTGATACCTGCAATTTTAAGAAAGATATTAAGTGGTATTGTGCTTATCAAATACTGATAACCAAACTCTTTACCTGATGCTGTTTTTACTTTCTTGTTATTGATATCAACAGAAGTAACAGTGTCAACAAGCACCTTGCTACTAACATTACTATAAAGTTTATCAATCAGCTCTGAATATTTTACATCACATATATCATAACTGTTAATTGAGTAGCCATAAAATATTTTGTCAGGTGATTTGCCATATGCTTTTTCAGTGTAAACTTCAATCATTTCGTGTGTTGGTCTGCTATATAGTTTTCCTTGATATAAATAAAGAATCTTCAATTTTTGCTTTTTATACTTTATTCCTAACTTACTAAGTAGCCATCTTATTCTTTCGTCGTAACGTAGAACTATATAAGAATCATTCATTTTGCTAAAG
>Ga0081529_125425_pt1 | contig 11657 bp, 18 predicted proteins | sample EchGeymetagenome_FD_71012 | JGI IMG/M metagenome (GOLD analysis project Ga0081529, IMG submission 71012) | Ferrous microbial mat and aquatic microbial communities from Echinus Geyser, Yellowstone National Park, USA - transect B T=78-80 C v2... ...
TTCTTCCTGCCGCTCACGGCGCCGGTGGGCCGCGGCCTTGGGTCGTTTACGCTAGACACGGCCAAGCTGGAGCTGCTCACGAAGCCAGCCGAAGGCGCCGATGTACGCCCCGCGGTTGAGCTGCCCTCGCTGAACGACGTAAGGACGTATATGCTGCTCACGGGCAAGTCGTATAGCGATGTTGTTGCGGAGCTGGCTAGGCGGGCGCCGCCCGACGAGCGGCGCGATATTCTTTTAAACGTCATCGAGACTGCGGTGGGCAGGCTCCGCATGGGCTACGACAGAGATGCCGTGGTGGCGGTTCTTCAGAACGTCAGGCAGAAGCTCGACCCCATCTCGCGGAAGACGTTCGACGAACTGCTGGCGCAGTACGGCCTCCTCGACGTCAAGCATGCGGAGCCCGAGTATTCGCTGACCGACGAGGCCGCTAAGGGGCTTGCGCAGTTCACTAAGCATGTGGAGCCCGAATACGCCCTCACCGACGAAGCGGCCGCCGGGCTCAACCGCTTCTTTAAGCTCCGCAATGACGAGTATGCGCTGACGGATCAAGCAGCCTCGCAGCTGGCGCAGTTCCTCAAGCCGCGGAGCGAGCCGCAGTACGCCCTCACCGATGAGGCGGCGGCCCAGCTGGCGCTCTTCTTCAAGCAACCGGAGCGCGGGGACGCGGACAGCGCTGTGCTGCGCGCCAGGCTCCTGCAACGCCTCAGGCCGCAGAGTCCGGAGGACGCGGCCGGCGGCGCCTACGTCGATAAGGCCATTCCGGACAATACGCCGAAGACGGATGAGGCGGTCGTCCCTAAGACTGGAGACATAACGCCGCCGAAGACGGCTGGCGGTACGTCTACGCCAACTACGGCGCCCACAGTCACCACCCCCGCCACCACTCCCGCCGCCACGACGCCAGCAACTACGCCCAATCCACCACCGCTGATCATCACGCCGAAGAACCTGGCGAGCTATCTATCTAATATCAATATACCTATCCAGCTGCTCTTCGCCCCCGTCGCCGTGGCGATGCCGATCCTGCAGCAGTATCTGTCGGCCGCGCTCGGAGCCCCCGTCCAGCTCCGCCTGCCGCCGCCGCCCAACCCCTACATGCCGCTGGGGACGTACCTCCGCTCGCTCCTGCCCAGGGCTCCCGCCCTCCTGGGCGGGGAGAGGGAGGTCTACGTATTGATTTAACAGTAGATTTATTTTTCCGGAATTTCGTTCAGTCGGTGATAACGAGGTTAGACGAGGAGTACGTCCTGCGGCAGGTCTGCCGCCGGGCCAGGGGCGCAAGGACGCGGACGTTCACGCTCAACGCGCGGGGGCTGGGGATCGACGTGAGGGGCCTCCTCGCCGCCGTCCTCCGAAAGCTGGAGGCGCGCGCTGGGGTGAGGATAATAGTCAGGACGATCTACAGGAACAAGAAGAGCAAGTACGTCGTGGACGCCGAGGCGCTGAGGAGGGCCTGCTCCTTTTTATAAGAACCCCAGCTTTTTTTTTTCGTGAGCTGTCCGTGGCTGTCCTCCTCGCTGTACGGCTCGTACAGCATACTCGTTCTGCTGGGCGCCCCAGGCGCCGGGAAGACCACGGCCGCACTGCACATCGTGGCGTACGACCTGCTCCGCCGCGGCGCGGCCAAGGACTACCAAGAGGCTCTGGAGGAGGCCGGCCGCCGCCTCTACCTGGGCACCACGACGGAGGAGCTCGTCAAATACCTCCTCGCCCGGGCCCGCGGTGGAGGGGGAGGAGGGGGCGACTGGCTCATCATAGACGACGCGGCGCTGGGCTTCTTGGACGTAGAGTCCACGCACGCCTGGGCCGCCATCATGGACGCGCTCAAGGTCGCGAGGCAGTCGATAGCTGAGCGCGGCGTAATACTGACCACCACGGCGAGGAGCTTCGTGGCGAAACGCCTGGTCAACACAGCAAAGCTCATATACGTCTCGCGGCGCAGGGCCAGCTACAACACGGTCGAGGCGCCCGCTGGCGGTTGCCGCGCGGTCGAGGACGAGGCCGCAAGGGAGTTCGTTGTGTTGAAAGAAATCGAGTGGATGGTCAGATCGCAGGACACGCTCTATCCCTCCGAGGCCAGGCTGGGCATCTACTCGCGCCTTGTCGGCCTTATCCCCGTCGCCAGCCGCTTCGCCATGCCTGCCCCCGTCGAGGAGGCGCATATGGAGGCGAGGCGGCGCAGGGTCGAGGCCCAGCTGAGGCGCGCCCTCTCGCTCCTCCGGCGCAGGAAAGGCGCCAAATTGAATAAAAAGGAAGGCGGAGGGGGGAGCGATGAATAAGCTCGCCAGGAGGAGAAAGCACAAAAAGCTCCGCGGCAGTGCGGAAATCCGTCAAGGCTTCGACCTCGCGAAGGTCGTCGCGGTGGGGCTTGTCGTGTTCATACTGATAGTCTCCGTCGGCAACTACGCACTGTCGATGATGAAGAACACCGGCGTCGGCAACGCGACGATATACGTTCAAGGCATCGACATGCTCAACACGCTGGTGAGCGGCTTCTCGAGCGTCGTGAACATAGTCGTGCTGGTGATACTGATAAGCGTGCTGGGCGTAGTGATAATAGTAGTCGAGAGGTGGTGACCATGAAGGCCGCAGGGAGGAAAAGGAAGCACAAGAGGTGGTGACCATGGCGCGCCACAGGAGGAAGCACAAGCGGTGACGCCGCCGTAGAGGCGGCAAACTAACCCCTTTTTTCCTCCCCCTAAATTGAATTTAAAGTCAACAGCATGATTACACATGCTTGACTTCGTTACGGGGATGGCTGAGAGGGGGCTGAGGTTCGCCTTCGCCTTCTCGATCCTCTACGCATTCGGCATCACCGCCGCGGCGGCCGCTGGGGTGCAGATCGCGAGCGCCGCCGGGCCGCTCGCCGGCTGGGCGGCCCAGCTGGCCCAGCAGGCGCAGTTCTCGATGAACAACGACGTGGCGGGGCTCACGTTCAGCTTCATGTCGTACGTCATGTTCTTCGTGACGTTCCTGCTATCGCTGGCTACTGCTATCTACTCAGCCGCGTCCGTCATAGCGTCCGTCCTGACGCAGTGGGGCTTCGCATGGGCGGCGCAGATCCTGCTCGCCGTCGCCGTGGTGGCGCAGGCAGTCACGGCGTTCTACATAGCGTTCCGCCTGTACATGGTGCTGAAGTACATACTGTCGCCCGTGTCGATAATGACATGACGATCGCCCAGCTCATCATACTGCTCATCCTCGCCGCGACGTGGCCCTTCGCCCTCTCGACGTTCCTCAGCCTCCTCCAGGCGGCCGTCCCAGCCGGGTCTACGCAGTCGTACCAGCTGCTCATGCAGGCCGCCTCCTTCATGTCGAGCAACGCGACGCAGCTCACAATAGCGTCGATCCTGCTCACGGCGATAATAGTCGCCTGGCGCGGCTATGATTAGGGCGCTGATGATTAGGGCGCTGAGCGACGGCGTGGGGCCCCTCACCTTCGCCGTCATACTAGGCGTGATAATCATATTCATCATGTCGATGAACGCAGTCCTCACGGCGTTCTCCCAAATAGCGAACCAGATGAACAGCGCGCTGAAGGTCTCGATACAATTCCCACCGCAGGGGAGCAACGCCCTCTTTACAGGTATATCGCTTGCCTTCTACATACTTGCGGCGGGGCTCTTCCTGCTATTGGTCTTTACTGCCTGGCGCTCCATAAGGGAGGAATAGTATATATTTTATATATCGCCGTGTATTTTATATAGCCTTCTTCGCCGCGACCACCTCGGCGTTCTTAAGGGCGTATACCCTCAGCACGGCGAAGCGCTCCCCGGCCCTGGCCGCCTCGCCCTCGGCGACCTTCTCCTCCTCTTCAGCCGCTCCCGCCTCCATGAGGACTACGACGATGCAGAGCTCGCCATAACAGATATGCACCTCCTGGTCGTCGCCCCTTTTATGTATAGATACGCGGTCGGGCTTGTCATTTAATATCAGCACGGCTGGGTACTTGTCCAGGAGCGCGTTTATGCATGCGATATCGGCGCTCTCCGCCGCCTTGTAGAGCGCCTCCCAGTCCTCCTTTGCGCCGTACTTGCCGCGGCACGCCGCCCAAGCATACGAGGGACGCCACCACGACATGACCTTTTTATCGGCGGCGCGATAAAAAGGTGTGCTGTGCTCGCGTATAGTCAAGAGGGGCGGCGAGGTCGTAAAGGCCTCGCCTGAGGGCTGCGTCTACGCGCATCCGCGCTACACCGAGGCCGTCGAGCTCCCCGCCGTCAGAGTCCTCGCGGAGGGGCCTGACTGGCGGGCTGAGGCGCTGGAGGACGGCGAGGGGGAGGCAATGTTCTATATACAATATAAGAAGATATTCACGGAGCTGGACTCGTGCTTTTCCACGGCCCGCGGCTGCAAGCTCCTGCTGTACGGCCCGCCCGGGACGGGCAAGTCGTACGCGCCGAAATTTTTCGCCAAGAAGTGGGGCGTCAAGCTGAACATCTACAGCCCCGGCTCGCTTCTCAGTAAATACCTGGGCGAGACCGAGGAGAACATCAGCCGCGCCCTCGACGCGGCCAGGCGGGGCGAGGCCGTCCTCCTCGACGAATTTGAGGTCTTCGCAATGGCGAGGGAGAGGGTATCGGAGCTGAAGCTGGCGACAGTCCAAGTCCTGCTCACCGAGCTCCAGGAGCTCGACAACGGCGTAGTCGTCGCCACTACGAACGCCGACCCCTCCCTAATCGACCCCGCGCTTAGGCGCGGCGGACGCTTCAAGCCGATCGCCGTCCCCCTCCCGACCAGGGAGATGCTTGAGTTCTATGCTCGATACAGGGGGATCGCGCTCGACGCGGCCGTGCAGTCGTTCGCCGAGGTGGGCGACCCCCGCGACGCATATGGGACTGAGTGGTACTACCTCCTGCCGCCGCTCCAGCCGCCCAGGCTCGACTACACGATAGACGCGGAGCGCGGCATATACCGAGCCTCCTGGGGCGCCGTCCAGGAGATAGCGCTGTCGCTCATATGGTTCTACTTCTCGGGGAAGAGACAGGTCTGGTGGCTGAGGAAGCCGCGCGCCGACTACACATATGTGATCGACATGGCTGATTCCTACGGCGCCGTGGTGTTCGTTGACGACGTGATCGCTGAAGACGTGGCGAAGTTCCTGAGGCCGCTCCGCAACGCTTTGTTTATATTCCACGCGCCCGTCCCCGGCGTCCACATGCCGCCGCTCCCCGCCACGATCCACACCTACGCCGCGTCGCTTGAGTCCTTCGCTACGAGGGTCGCCGCGGCGATATGGAGCCAGCTGAAGCCGAAGTGTCGCTCCATGGACGACGCCGACACGATCGTGAGGGCGGTGTGGTCGTCCTGCTAGCTTTTTATCCTGCGCCGCCAGGCGGGGCATGAACAGGGAGGAGGAGGAGTACCTCCGGGCTGTGTCGCTCATATCCTGGGCCCTGGCGCTGAGGGAGGCCAGGGCGCTCTGCCCCCAGCTCGCCTCGCTGACGGAATTCGCCGACTGCTGCGCGGCGAAGATGCTTGAAAGATGCGCAGACCCCGGCGCCAAGGCGCGCTCCATCATATGCTCCGACACGTTCACGTCTAAGCAGAAGGCGCTGGAGTACTGCCTCCAGCTGGAGCGCGACATAGTCTCTACGTACTATGAGTAGGCGGCAGTTCCTGACCGACCAGGCGCGGGCGCTCCTCATCGATAGGGTCGTGGCTGTCTACGACGAGATGATCAAGGCGCGGGACTCGGTGTCGCGCCTCGCGGCGGCTCACAAGCTCATAGCGCTTGCTATAGCCCTCCTGAGCGAGAGGGAGGTGGCGCTGTCCGCCGATCTAGCATACGACTGGATCGAGGTGTTAGAACTGCTGGGGATCACTAGAGATAGATTAAGGCAGTTCAACGACGTCAAGGAGCTGCTCGCCTGGCGCTTCCACGATAGCGACGAGGTGGACAAGTTTGTAAAGGCGCTCTACCTCCTGGTACCGTTATTCCGCGAGGCCGCGATAATATCGACCGCCGGCGCGTCGCTGGAGAAGCTCCATTAGCTTTTTATTCGCGCCGCCGGGCTTCGGCGTGGACGTCCTAACGATCGCGGGGCTGATAATCGCCTTCTTCATGCTCTACATGCTGATATCGAGACGCCGCTTCGACGTCCAGGCGATCATCTACTTCCCCGACGGCCGCGTCGTCGTGGCGAGGAGGACGGCGATCCTGCACGACGGTCTGGAGCTCTACATCGCAGGCACCACGGCCGTCTTGGCCTACGTCAGGACGCCGCCTATTGTTGTCAGATCGTTCCCGACCGGGCTGGGCCTCAGGCTCCTCTTCGCCGAGATGGTGAACCCCCACGCCGCGGTCGCTTCCGATATGACAATGACCGAGGCGAGGACGGCGGCATATCTGTCGCTGATATGCGGCGGCGAGACGCGGGAGTGCATCAAACAGCTCGTGGACAAGATATCCAAGAGGACGGCGGACAAGCTCAACGTGGCGCTCCTTGCGGACGACGTGGCGCTTGCCGTGGACGTGTCGCCGTCCACCGTCGTTGACGTGCTCAAGTCGCTTTTGCTGCACATATCCATGGCGTTCAGGGACGCCGCAAATGTGGCTGAGAAGATCCACCAGGACTACAAGGCCGCGGCCTCGCTTATAAGGGCCCTGAGCCGCGGCGGAGGCTTCAGGCAGATATTGATCCTGCTGATAATCGGCCTCGCCGCGCTGTTCCTCCTGCCCATGATCATTCCGACCATCCAGCATATCCTCCCGGCCCCGAAGCCGTGATCGACCAAATCGACCTCCTCAAATTCGCCGCCGGCGGGAATTCCGCCGAAGAAGTTCGGCTGGATCGTCTACGACTACGGCGGCCTGGCCTCGCTCCCGTCGGCAGGATGGCCAGCCGTGGTCTCTCCCCACGTCAGGGGAGAGCTCATAGACGCCGTCCTGGCCCACGCCAAGAGGAGGAGGAACGCCGTCCTCATAGCATGGCTCTCCGCCCTGCCCGCGCTCGCCCTGTGGCGCTGGCTCCCGCCGCCGAAGCTGAAGAGCAGAATAATAATAATAGATGATTGGGGGCGCTATCGGGAGAGCAAGGACGGCGTGTTCGCCGTGGCCTGGATCAAGACGGACTGCTGCGCGGCGCTCGCGTGGTCGTACCCCTACGCCGCTCTTAAGGCTGTGAAGATGAGATACATAGCGCCGGTGCTATGGTGAGGAGGAGGGCGAAGGAGCAGCCGCAACAACAACAGCCGCCCGCCTCGCCGCCTCCCCAGCCGCAGGCTCCCCAAGCGCCTCCCGCAGAAGCGCCGCCGCAGGCGTGGGCTGACTGGTACTTCAGATTGATTAGCGAGGCCGTGGACGCGAACAAGCTCCAGCAGACCCTTGCGTACCTCACCGCCATGGCGGAGATGGCCGACCCCTCGCTGAGGCAGAAGCTCGACGTCCTCATCGCGCTCCTCTCAGCCCCGGCCGCGCTCTACGTGAGGACGCTCGCCGTCTTCGACATGGCGGCGACGCCGGAGGCGATCGCGAGCAAGGCCGCGACGACGTACCTCCAGCTCCTGCAGACTGCCTACTCAGTATTAGTCGCCTCGAAGCTCGACAGGCTGAAGGCGGAGGCCGACCCGATCGCGCAGCTGAGGATAATCGACGAGGCCCTGACGTCCATGGACTCGATAACACAGAGCTCCGCTATTATTGAGGCGATCGCTAGGGGCATAGCGTTCCTCTCCGCCCCACGGCCCATGGGCGGCTGGGCCGGCGTCGGCCAGACCGCCATCCAGGAGAGGAGGAAAGAGCGCTAGCTTTTTATTCTGCGGGCGCGCCGCGCATATGTACATCTACCTCGCCGCCGCCGCCTTGATCATTCTGATAGAGAGGCGCTTTTCTAGGGAGACCCTGAGGGACATCGCCTATACCGCCATCGTCCTCTCCGCCGCAGTCTTTGCATACTACATGGCCGTCGAGTCAGCGACGATACTGAGGGCGGAGTCGCCTCTGCTCACGCTGTCGTGGTTCGCCGAAGTTCCGCTTCTCTCGGACGCGCTCCAGAGCGCCGCCGCGGGCGCGGTCACGGTGATGATCTACGTGCTGATAGACCAGCTCCGCCCTGCCGCGGAGAAGGAGAGCGGGGGCAAAAAGGAGGCCGCCTCGACGGCGGCCTGCGGCGTCGAGTGGTAGATGGACGCCAAGACGTTCTACATGCTCGTCGTCCTGCTTTTGTCTTGCTCCAAGACCGACAGCCTGACGAAGCAGAAGGCGCGGACGCGTTGGGAGAGGTTGAGGAACGCCGCGTACTTAAGCCTGCCAGGAGGCGTCGTGGGCCTCCTGGTGGGCATGTCTCGGGTCGAGAGGATAAGGCAGAGGTTAATGGTCTTCGCCGCATGGAACCCCGACGTGGTCGGCAGGGCCACCATGAAGTGGCTCCTGGGGGAGACCGCCGCCGTCGAGGACGTCCTGAGGGAGGCTGAGAAGTACTTCCCCAGGGCCAGGGAGTTCTACGCGATAAGGTGCGCGAAAAAAGAATAAAAATCGAGGCGGCGGTGGGGCCATGAGGATCATAACGGCCCTCATACTCTTCATCCTGTTCATGCTGTCGTGGTACACGTTCGTTGAGTACGCCCCCTCGCTCCTGCAGTCGCAATTGCAATCGATCTTCGGGGCGTTCAACCAATACATCGCCGCCCCGTCGGCGTCGACCTACTGGCCGTACTTCTTAATAGCCGCCATCGCCGTGGTGGCTGGCTACGTCGCGCATAGGGAGAGATGACGCCCCGCGCCGTATTTGCCGCTATCGCCATCGCGGCCGCGATCATAGCGGGGGGCCTCGCGCCCTTCGGGGCTGGCCAGACCGGGCCCTCCTGCTCGATAGTCTACTACACCATCACGTCCACCATCACACAGTCGTCCATAGCGACTACGGTTCAGCCGTACGTCGTCAACGGCACGACCACAACATCAACAATCACGCAGACGGTCGTGCAGACCGTCGTACAGCCCGGCGGCGTCCTGGCTAATCTGACGTGCTCCGTCCCGCCGCCTCCAGCCCCCTCAATATCCCTGCCGAGCGGCCCCTCGCTGGGGGGCTACCCCACGGACGCCTTCTCCATCTTGCTGGCCGCCGTCAGCATCGGCGCATTCGGCGCGGCGATAGTGGCGAACCTGTCGAGGACTGTGATATACCTCTTCGCCGCCGCCGCGGTCGTGGCGTCGCTGGCCGCGGCGTATCCTCCCCTCGCCGCGGTCGCCCAGGCGGGCGCGGCGCTCTCCCTCTTCGCCGCAGTGATAGTCCTGGCGCTGAAATAGAATAAAAATAGAGAGATGCCGTTCTTCCATGAACAACATATACATGGGCGAGGGCTCCTGCTGGGCCCGAAACGAGCGTGCGTACGTCCCCGGCGACGGCGTGGACGCCAAGTCGGCGCGGGGGATACTGTCCCTCATCGACAGGGAGCTGAAGCGCGGCTGGACGTACGACCATTCATGTAGAAAGATCAGGATGACGCCGAATCTAGCCAAGAAGAGGGCGGTCTACTTGATCGCCCTCGCCAAGAAGCAGCACGGCTCCGCCGAGGCGAGGAGGGTCGCCGAGGTCGTGTACGACTGGCTGGAGAGGCGCAGGCTGCTGTCGGGCGCAGTCAAGAGGAAGGTCGCCGCATATGTCTCGGCGTAGCGCCGCCCTCCTCCTGGTTGCGGCGCTCCTCCTTTTCGCCGACGCGGTTGGGCAGACCCTGCCGTGGATCCAGTCGAATGTGTATCAGATATATGCGCAGAACGTCACGGTGGCGGGCGCCACGAGGAGGGCCTTCGTGTGGGTTCCCTACTTCACGCCGCCTCCCCCGCCGCCCGGCTGGGCCCAGGTCTGCTACATAGCGCTTCCAACGTCGCCCAGCGCGCTGGGCAGTCCGACCTACATGAGCCCGAGCCTCGTCGCCGCGTTGACGTACAACTCTACGACGCAGCAGCAGTACGGCCTGCCGCCTCTGCTCATGAGCGACGCATGGCTTGAGTACAACACCGCCACAGGCGAATACCACAGCGAGCTCGTGCAGAATACGGCGCACTGCAGCATGCTGCGCTATCTACAGCTGGTCTACAACGGCACGAGCATGGGCGGCGCCACGGTGGCGCTCAACATACCCACGACGGGCGTTTTGGCGGGCGCCCAGGCCGCCGGCCCATCGCCGAGCTCCATGTCGTCCCCCACGTCGGTCTCCGCCTGCGGCGTATCGTTTACAGGCTTCAACATCCTGCAGCCGGGCACGTACTACGTGAAGCTGCCGTCGAGCGGCTACGTCTACCTCGTGGCGCCGAACTGCACGATGTATATACTGGCCGCCGAGTACCGGTCGTACTACTGGAATTCGTCATATGCGACGTGGTACAACGGCACCAAATACGGCGTGGCCTTCGCAGTGACGTTCTCCGCGCCGTGCGTCACATATCCGACGGTCTACATCGGATCCGGCATCAACGGCTATCTGCAGTACGGCACACACGTCACATACTGCGGCTCGCAACGGATCACGCTGTCTACGTCGAGCTACTACGCGTACTACGCGTTGCTGGCCAAGAACTACAGCACGGCGTGGTACAGGGTGAACTTCCACGGCGGCTACTACCCGCCGAACATAGTCGTGCCGGTGCCCGTCACAATCAACATGACGGCGTGGAGCGGCGTCAGGCTCGCCTACGCAAGCTACGACAATATATACTGGATCTCCCCCGGACAGGACTTCGCGGCCGAGCGCCAGCCCGAGGTCACATTCAATACGACGTTGCTCCAACAGCAACCCGGCCTGCTCATTCCGCAGGAGGGGGGCTATCAGCAAGGCCCCTCGTCGTTTCTAGACATATTCCTCGTCGATCCGAACAACAACAGCAACATCGGCCTCGCGGCGTTCTCGACGTACTTCCTGCCGAACCGCGTCGGGTCTGCCTACGTCGTGACGGACGGCGGAGCCGCCGTCTTCCCCTTCCTCGGCATGCTGAGGCCCCTCGTAGTTTATGCCCCAGCCGGCTCCAACGTCTTGCTGTTCATACAGATGTCCGGAAGCACATACTTCACTGAGACGGTGGCATGTCCCTATCCTTTGTATACCATGCCTGGCCAGTACTTCCTGCCGCCTGGCGCCGTATCGCTCATCAACGCGTCGGACATCAACTCGTATTCATTTGTACAAATACAGAACAACGCATCCACACCGATCTACATCTACATACGGTACACCGTAAACTCAGTATATGCTCCACAAATGTACATGAGGATAGACCCGGGCGCCACGGGGACGGTCTACGGCCCGTCGGGCGGTTCGGCATTCATCTACAACTCGTTAAACAATATGTGTCAAGGCACCTCGGCTGTGTGGTATGACCTCTACTTCTTCAGCCATTACAGCGGCAAGCTCTTGCAGTGGACGGGGAGCTCCATGGTCGTCGTGGGCATCACACCGTCCTCGACGCAGGTGGCGAACTTGACGCAGCTGATTGGGCAGTATCTGGCGAATCTGACGAACGCGCTCCTTTCGGCGTACACCAAAGCGCTGACGAACCTCACCGCCGCCTTAAGGGCGGCGTACTCCGTCCCCATCCCCAAGGCGCCGACGTACGTCGGCGCGTTCTCGATCACGACGGTGCAGACCACGCTGAACACGCTCAAGAGCGCGTCGGCCATCGCTCCGCCTGGCGCGTTCCCGCCGATCGCGCTCCCCCC
>Ga0081529_121875_pt1 | contig 11553 bp, 7 predicted proteins | sample EchGeymetagenome_FD_71012 | JGI IMG/M metagenome (GOLD analysis project Ga0081529, IMG submission 71012) | Ferrous microbial mat and aquatic microbial communities from Echinus Geyser, Yellowstone National Park, USA - transect B T=78-80 C v2... ...
TTGTTCGTGTACACGCAGGACGAACTTTTAAAAATGGCAAAAGAAAGAAGAAGGATTATTCGAGAAATTCTCAGCGGAAAGCTCCTTGCTGGGGACGAGTCCATATTAAGGATGCTCAAGCAGCTTTTCGCGGAAAACGAGTAAGAAGGCTTACCCTATTACAGGAACCTGTCTGGATAAGCCTTAAGCGGTGAGCGCCAAGGATATTCATCGAATCCAAAGCGTAGGCCCATCGTGTTTAAGCCTTATCTGAACACATCTAATATTTGGCCAGAACATTATCTTGTCTTGCGAAAACTGTTCAGATAGATGCATGTTCAACGATCTCGACCTGAACCCATATTGTTCATCTTAAACAAAGATTCTGGACGGAAACTACTCTGGGGGTATTTCCTTAAATACTAGTTGCAGGCTCGCTTTTCTGAGTCGTTGGATAAGGTACACTACCGAGAACAATACGAGTAGTGCGACTGCTAAGCCTATCGCAATAGGGGTATTCGCTCCATAAACTGGTTGCGTCATGTACAAGTACTCCAAGAGTGTCATATATACCGCTATCACCCCTCCTATTAAAGTGAGCATTGGGGCTTTTATCCAGGAATTCGAATATAACTGTGGTTTTAATGGAAGCAGAATTAATGAAACGCCTATGAAAAACACGGAAAGGGTTTCGATAAATAAGCCTATTGAACCAAGTAAGTAAGCATAGGTAGCAGATTGGGGTATGTTAATTATAATATAAAGTATGAATGCTATGACTGCCGATACGATTATCGCCCTAACTGGCCCATGTGTTTTGTCAGATACCTCTGATATTTTTTCAGGCAGAAGTCCATCAAATGAATAAGCGAAAAGCGCTCTGGACATAGTAATATATGCCCATGGAATATAAATAAAAAGCTGGATTATTCCAGCAAGTATAATGATTATACTAAGAGCTGGTGTTGTGCTAGTTGCGAGTAGCATATCAACGTAAGGGAGTGCTGGAAGAGGCACTTGACTTGGATTGTTAAAGAGTAAATAATCTGTAGCGGAGAGAAATGGAAATCCCATAACATGATAGGCTAGTAGAAGTCCTGTTGCTAGACCAGCGAACCAAAAGGTCGAACCAAGGAGTGTACCTATAAGGAAGGATCTGCCAGCCCTCCTAATTTCACCAGCGATATATGCTGGGTTGACGTTAAAGCCCATGGTGGCAAACACAGGAAGCAGTAGAAAAGTCCCGAATAGCGATGTCTGACTAGGTGCACTCCATCCATCCTTTTGTGCAGTTTGAATCACCTCTTGGTAGTAGTCATTTTTATTCCCTGTGTACTTTGATATAAAGGAATTAAAAGCTGAAATAAAACCTGAGTGCGTAGTGAAAAGCATAGCTATAATCATAGAAATTACTCCAAGAAGCACCATAATGAAAAGTGCATTCTGAATTCTAAAGTAGAGTTTGAGCGAGAAAATGGAAACCAAAATTGCTAGAAGCATCCAAACAAGTCCAATGACGAACAGCCATGGAAATGTTGAAATTTCTTCAGCTAAAACAGTGAGCGCGGAGTTGCTGTATGTTACTCCTAGATAGGCAAATAAAGTGCTAAAGCCTGTTGTTTCTATCGTGACGGAGTTTATAGCTGCAAACAAAAGTATGGCCACTACAGCAACTGCGTTTGCTACGAATCCAATAAGTGGGTGCAAGATTCTGCTATTAAAGACATAATCACCTCCTGACCTCGGCATTATATGCACAAGTATGCTATACCCAACAGGGACTAACAATATTGGAATCGCAAAGAGTGCCAATACTAGGTATATATTACCTCCTATAAGCGTGGTTAGGCTTGCTGCAAAGTAGAAGGTGTTGTAAAGGGATACCAGAAAAAGGTGGCTTAAACTTACTACTCGCCACAAGGGGCTAGGATTAATACTCTTTTGCCGTACAGCGCGCATGACTACAACGCTTTGCTTAAGTTTTGATACTGTTTTTCGAAGGGTAAGCTTGAGTATCCTGGTTAAAAAGAGTTTCACGCGGCTTCAGTTTGTGCCTTTCGGTCGATGAAAATCTTAATTAATATACCCAAAAGATTCAAGTAGTATTTAATACTAATTATTGCTGGTAGTATATGTTGAATCTTGATTGGGAGTCGGTAGGAAAGCTAGAGGAGTGGGCGAGAAGCCGCTACCTTATTCTTGTCGAAAACTTGGGGGACAGGGAGTTCACTAGCGAAGACGCCGAAGAGATTTTAAAGAGAAAAAACTTGAAGCTCGAAAACATCGGCAAGCTTTTTTCTGCTTTGAGAGACGCAAATCTTATCGAAGTCAGAGAGAACCCGCACGACAGCCGGAGGAATATATACAGATTCAGGTTCTTGCGTGCCGCGGCACCAAAGGGTAAGAGAATAGATAGGGATGAGCTCTTGAGACTGCTAAAGAGGGCGGCGGACCTTATTAGAACATCGGTCGACTACAAAATTCTTTTGCTTTTCCTCTTCTACAAATCGGTAAGCGACAGGTACAACCAAATAGTTGAAAACTATAAGTCCCAAGGTTATAGCGAGGAGAGGTCTCTGTTCCTTGCGAACAGCGAATACATCAAGCTTTACAATGAAGAAGATGGTAGGCTGTACACGTGGCACGCTGTGATTAAGAGTGTGGACACGCTAAAGGAGCTTGCAAACGCGGTTACAGCGATCTCAAACATGAACGATAAGCTACGCGACCTCAGAAAACTGGCCGAAGTGCTCGGGCTCTACGGTTTCATTTCAGAGGAGAACGCGAGCATAATCCACGGCTTGGTTCAACTCTTTAACTCGTACGATTTCTCTGAGCTTGAGTATGACGCTCTAGGGGACGGTTACCAGTGGATCCTCTCGTACTTTGCGCCGACCAGAGCCAAGGAAGGTGAGGTTTACACGCCGAGAGAGGTGATCAAGCTACTCGTGAGGCTTCTTGAAATCGAAAACGGAAGCAGCGTCCTCGACCCGGCGTGCGGCTCGGGAGGAATGTTGATAGGGGCCTATAACTATATAAAGGAAAAGGGCGAAGTCCCCGACCTCCTGCTTGTGGGTCAGGAGCGGAACGACACAATGGTCACCATAGCAAAGCTCAACATGGTTTTAAGGGGGATAGAGAACTTCGGCATATTCAACGGGGACAGCTTGGGTAATCCGAAGTTCCAAAAAGCGGACTACGTGGTAGCCAATCCGCCTTGGAACTTGGACTATCCTGAAGACAACTTGAGCAAGGACAGCGTAAAGCACATTTACAACAGCATAGTGCCCGGAGGATACACGCCAAGTAGTAGCGCCGACTGGGCGTGGGTTCAGCTAATGCTCTACTACGCCGAAAAAAAGGTCGGGGTTGTGCTCGACCAAGGAGCTCTGTTCAGGGGAGGAAAAGAAGAGAACATAAGAAGGGGCACAGTGAAGTCTGACCTGCTTGAAGCTGTTATCCTGCTTCCTGAGAAACTGTTTTACAACACTCAGGCAGCAGGCATAATCCTAGTATTCAACAAAGAAAAGCCAGCAGAAAGGAAAGGGAAGGTGATATTCATAAACGCAGGCGAACTTTACATAAAGCACCCTGAAATAAGGAAGCTCAACCAGCTTTCAGAAGAGAACATAGCAAAGATAGTTGAAATGTATAAAGATTTTAAAGATTTCAGGAATTATGCAAGGGTTGTAAGCTTTGATGAAATAGAAAAAAACAGTTATAATCTGAACGTTAGCCTTTACGTTCAAAAAGACAATGAAAGCGAAAAAATAGATATTTCTAAAGAATTTGAGGAACTGAAATCCCTAGAAGAAGAGAGGCAGAGCATTATGGAGAAGCTTGAGAGTTATTTAGAAGAAGTGAGTAAACTAAATGGCTGAAAAAGTTGAATTTTATAGAGAAACAGAATTCAAGGATACTGAGATTGGAAAAATACCAAAGGAGTGGGAAATCGCGAAATTAAGTAATCTTATTGAAGTTGAAACTGGAAAGAGAGCTAAAGGCGGCTCGTTGGAAAAAGGAAACGTCGCAAGCATCGGAGGTGAGCAGATAGATGACGAAGGAAATATACTATGGGATAAGATGAAATTCATCCCTGATGATTTTTATGACTTCTTAAAGCAGGGCAGGGTAAATTTAGGAGATGTTTTACTTGTAAAAGATGGTGCGACTACAGGTAAGGTTGCAATAGTTAAAAGTCTCAAATATGAAAGGGTAGCAGTAAATGAACATGTCTTTATAATAAGAAGTAAAATAGGAAAAATAACAAATGAATTTTTGTTTTATTTTTTATTCTCAAAGTTTGGACAAATTCAAATTAAAAGGAGATTTCATGGATTAATTGGGGGGATTATAAGGAGTGATTTAGAAACAATTCTGATGCCACTTCCACCGCTTCAAGAACAACAAAAAATTGTCGAAATTCTTTCAACCGTTGATAAAGCTATTCAGAAAACTGATGATATCATAGCTAAGACAGAGCGCTTGAAGAGAGGAATGATGCGGGAGCTACTGACGAAGGGTATAGGGCACAAGGAGTTCAAGGATACAGAGATAGGTAGGATACCGAAGGAGTGGGAAGTAAAAAAACTTGATGAAATCGCAGATCCGCAAAGAGGTTTAAGCTACAGTGGTGAGGAGAAATCAAACACCGAAACAGCCGACGGGTACTTGTTCCTCACCTTGAACAGCATCAAGGAAGGAGGAGGATTAAAGGAAGACGGATGGACCTGGATAAAGAGCGATAGAATAAAGGAGAGGCACTTCGTAAGAGAAGGCGATATAGTAATAGCAAACACTGAGCAGTCTAAGGATGGCTCATTGATAGGGTCTCCTGCAATTGTTCACTTCCCTGAATGGTATAAGAAGGATAAAGCTGTATACTCAATGGATTTGTCCAAGCTAAATTTTAAGACAAAAATTCTGGATGTACAATTTATCTTCTTCTATTTATCCTTCGTTCAATCAATCGCAAAGGTATACCATACTGGAACAAATGTTTGGCATTTAAAAGTAGACTCTTGGGCAAAGGATTTAGATGTTATAATTCCTCCTCTTTCAGAACAGCAGCAGATCGCCTCTATACTCTTAGCTATAGATGAGAGACTTGATGTTCTTAGAAAAGAAAGGGTCAAGCTTGAGAGAATAAAGCGCGGCTTCATGAGCGACCTTCTTTCTGGTAGGATAAGGGTGGGGCCAAAGTGATTGACTTCGATGAAAGGATACCAATTCCCTCGACGCCCGAGAAAGACGTATACAGAGAAATAGAGGAAGGACTGCAAAAGATAGGTTGGGAAAAGCTCCAGTCGATTAAGGAGAACCAGCTGATTCCTGGTTTTATCCTGACCGACGTGTTCGAAAACATCTTTAAAAGGATCAATGAGCCACACTTTAGGGACTTAAACGAGAAAGAGAAAAACGAGATACTGACCTATGTGAAGGAAAGGCTGAAGAGCGACGATGAAAGGGCAATACTGAGGTACCTGAAGTATGGGGTAGAGTACTACGTACACAGGATATCGAGCAAGAGGGTTTTCAGGCTCATATATTACGGAAACTTGAAGGAAAACGTCTTCCTTTTTGCCCCACAGGTCAAGTTTGAGGGGTCTCCTGAGAATACGAAACCCGATTTTACGCTGTTTATAAACGGTATACCTATCGTGGTTATTGAAGCGAAGTCAAAGACTAAGTCGGATTCCTTTGAGGAAGCCGTTCGACAGATTAGAAGGTATGAGGAGGAGTCGCCTGAGCTCTTCAGGTACGTTCAGCTCGGGGTTGCGTACGGCGACAGGCAGGTGTATCTTCCGACAAAGCCCAACAGGAGTCACGAGAAGGTAAAAGATATGCCGTTCAGCTGGAAGGTTGAAAGGCAAGACGGAAGCAAGGCGGACGACATATTTGAGCTTCTGAAGCCGGAGACCCTGCTCAACGTGTTGAGATGGTACACCTTTTACTTCAAAGACGGGAGGTCAAAGGTGATTGTGAGGTATAACCAGTTCTACGCGTCGGAGAAAGCTCTTCATAGGATCTCGGAGTACCTCGACTATGCAGCCGAGAGAAACAGGGGGTTGGTCTGGCACTGGCAGGGAAGCGGGAAAACCTACACGATGATATTTACGGCGAACAAGTTCTTTGAAACTTACTTTCACAGGAACCCCGTGGTGTTCTTCGTTGTCGACAGGGAAGACCTCCAGAAGCAACTCGTAGAGGACTTCATAAGTAAGCTTGACGCCACAGTGTTTGAAAGCAACCTAAAGAAGATTGAAAGCATCGATGAGCTAAAAAGCGAGCTTGAGGAAATAAAGAGAAGCGTTCACAACCCGAACGTGATATCTAGGAAGATATACGTCGTTCTGATCCAGAAGTTCAGAAAGCGGGACTTTGAAGAGTTCCTGAGTAAGGAAAGCGCTATAAACAAGAGAGAAGTGGTGTTTCTGATAGACGAAGCCCACAGGAGCCAGTACGGCACACTCGCCTCAGTCACAAAGAACATTTTTCCCCAAGCCGTAAGGTTCGCGTTCACGGGGACGCCCGTGTTCAAGTACGAGGAGAGAAACACCTTTATGGAGTTCGGGTATTCAGATGAACCCTACATGCACGTCTACTTTATTCAGGATTCGGTGGACGACGGGTTCACAGTGCCCATAGTTTACGACATCATAGAGGAAAAGAAAGGAGCGGAAAAGGAAGAGGGCATCCGCATACTGCTTAAAGACGAAGACATAAGAAGATTCATAGAAGATTGGGGCAAAATCACGGAGGAGGAGTACGAGGACGCTCTCGAAGGAAGGGTGACCACAATCACAAAGAATGAGGTTGTGAGACATCTGGACAGCATAAGAGTGATACTTTCAAACGAAAACAGGATAAAGAAGCTAGCCAGCTACATTGCGCAGAGGATTAAGGAGGACACGGAGAATTTCAGGTACAAAGCCATGGTCGTTATGGTGAACAGGGAAGCATGCGTGAAAATGAAGAGACACCTCGACGCCGAGCTCTCCAAGGCTTTCGCTGGCGAGGACACGCAAAGCTGGACCGAGGTCGTGATGACGTACGAGCAGAACGACGTGGGGGATATTTTGAAGTACAAGGAAGAACTCAGGAAGAAGTACGCGGGCGACTACGATGAAATAAACAAAGCCATACAAGATAAATTCAAAAAAGATGAACACCCGAGGATTTTGATAGTCACGGACATGCTCATCACTGGGTTTGACGCGCCAAGGCTCAGAGTGATGTACCTTGACAAGCCACTGTACGACCACAGGCTTCTTCAGGCGATAGCTAGGGTGAACAGACCTTACGAGGATCTCTCAGGTGAGAAGAAGTACGGTGTTATAGTTGACTCAGTGGGCCTCCTTACAAGCTTGAAGAAGAGCGTCGAAAGTTACGAGCTTCTTGCAGACAAAAGGCTGAGCGCAGAACTATTGAAGAACGTCTTCTGCGACGTGAACAAGAAGGCGGAGAGCTTCAAGCAAAACCTTCAGAACCTGAAGGAAGAGCTGAAGAACCTCAGATACCTCGACGAAGACTTTTCCTTCGACGTGGATAAGCTTAAAGCGGCGTATAGGAACGACCGGGCGCTTTTTGAAAAACTCGTTCAAGAGCTGATTGACTTAAGAATCAGAAGGATGGCGCTATACTGGGACGTGGTGGACATCATGAAAAAGATGCATGAGGTGATAGAAGAGTTTAAGGCGCTCGGTGCCCACAGGGACAGGGTCCACTACGAGGACGACATAATGATTATAAACTATATATATACGTTGCTTTTAAGACGGGTTTCGGGGCAGCGCATGCCAAAAGAGTTCTGGAAGCAGTTTGTCGATTTCATTCACAGCAAGACGCTGGTCAGCGATTTTGAGAAGATAGCGGAGTATAGGATCGAACCCAAAGAAGCGGCAGACTTAAAACAGGCGATAGATGTTTTGAACGGCGAGCTTAAGGAGGAAGAGGTGGCGGACGCGTACAGCATTCTCAGGTCTTTTCTTCTAGAAAACATTTCAAACCCAATCTACAAGGTGATACACGAAAGGCTGGAGAAGCTGAGGGTGGAGTGGGTCAGGAGAAACTTGGACCTGTCTTCTTTACGCGAGCAGATGAAGGAGCTTGCTGAAACAGCCGAAAACTACAGAAAAGACATGGAAAACAAACCGTTCAGCGAAAGGATCATCGAAACGGTGAAGTATAAGTTCAAGTTAAGGTTCGGAAATGGTACCCTTGAACTTGAAGATTTCAGCAGTGCGCTTAAAGAGGTTGAGAGAGCAAAGATAATCGGGGAAAAGGAGTGGAAGAGGCTGAACACGGCGTTGCTAAAGGGGCTCATGAAGACTTCTAACTCACCAAAGGCGCTTGCGAAGTTCTCGGAAGAAATCGTTGACTATGTGGTGGGCGAGCTCAAGAAGGAGAGAAAATGAATTACAAAGAAGTGCTCGAAGAAGCGAAAGAAGCACTTGAGCTCAAAGAGGACTTCAGGATAAGGGTTAAAAAAATGAAGATAAAGGCCGCCTCGATATCCTTTAAGAGCAGGACGATAAGAATCAACAGGGAGCTTGCTGGAGATACCGAGCTCCTAAGGTACCTCGTGTACCACGAGCTTGCGCACTACAAACTGAGAAGCGGAGGCCACGGAAGGGATTTCTACGAGCTTCTATACTCAAAGCTCGGTAGGGACTTCGTAAAAAAGGAAGAAAGAAGGGTGATTGAGAAGATGCTAAGGCTAAACGACTTTCGAAAGCTGTTTTAAGACAGGCGCACAGGACTGTTCGATGAGCCTTTGTGACCGACTTAGCGTAAGATGCTAAAGATTTTTGGATGAGATGCTTACACGTAATGCCTGATTAAGACGTACTTTACGAGGCGCTCTATATCACTTAGTTTCACCGCGAACACCAGCCTGCTCCACCCGTCTCTTACAAAGTCGCTTTGGTAGAGCGCCTCCCGCCTTTCACAGCCACAAACTCCCTGAGCTCCTCTGGGACGCTTGAATACCCGCTACGCGAGTAGTAGTCCTTTCCTCCCGCTTTCCTTAAATAAATAACCAAAGTCTTGGTTTTCTCGTAGTCGTCTGTGCCTACAAGCTCGCCTTTAAGCCTCGGAGTGTAATCCCCCCATACACCAAAACCCGCTTTCATCTGAATCGCCGTGGGACTTCCGCCTACCATAAGCCACTTTTATCGCATGGCTTTGCGTAGTTTCCACCGAAGCTGCACCGCGCCGTCGTAGGGCTCTGGTCCAGTAGGTCAGTGGTGCGCGTAAGACACAACCACCTCTTCGAAAAAACACAGGGATAGGGTTCACGGGCTTAAAACCATTTTTCTCTAGTAGCTTTTGCTGCTTCTTCGAAAGATTCATGTAGAACACAGGAAGTCCGCGCTTCGTTTTCAATATCACCTCTTCGTCTACCTCTAAATACACTTCATCGCCTAAAACGCTAATAGTAAAGCTTTGGTTCATTTTTCATCGAAAAACAAAAAAACTGGAATAGAATACAAAATCTACTGTTTTTTAGTAATGTCCATTATACGCGTATACTCTCCAATCATATTTACGATGTTAGATGGTTTCCACCTGTTTGAGTTTCTGCATTACAAAAATATAGACTGTGTCGGCAGTATGATGAATCAGGTTTTTCGTAAACGCGCATATTAAAAATTTTGTGGATTTTAAGGTTGCGTCCAGAGTATTTGCTATGTGGGTGGCAGCCAAGTGTGAACGCTTGTTATTACAGGACATAATCGCTGGGGCATAGCCTTACTAATTCTTGCGTGTAGGAGCGATGTACTACCTACGTTTAATCAACTTAAGTGACTACATGAAAAGCACAGGTCGGTCAAGGTGGACAATCACTTTGTAAGGGGCACGGCCCGATCTGCAAACCTTTACGCCGTACCAGTGGGACCAAATAGCAAGCTATTCAATGAGACTATGAAATGTATGCACTAAATTGATCTACTTCCCAACCGAGCTACTAACGGAAAGGCGTAGCTACTGGAGCGGTTCAGGGATAAAGGCTATTTGGAGCACGTGTGCCCAGCATCCTACCGCAAAAAGAAAACAGAGTTTCACTCATACGCGAACACACAGTTGACCGAAAGACTTGCGGCGCTTGACCAAGATCGCATCCTGATAGTCGGAGCCTCAACCACAAGGTTGCGGGCAACGAGTCTCAGGTTCTATGTGCTGAACATCGACCAGTACCAAGCTATTTTATGGCTTGGCACAGCGTTTTATGGAGGGAATGAGGGGGAAGCACAGCCAACCGTGACCACTAGCCTGGTTCCAGTGTGATTGCAACCGAGAAAACCCAGTTTCTAGTTAGTATCAAATTTTTGCTTTACATAAGCTTATGGTGTGCCTGAGCGTGTCATGTGACCTTAAACACTTTAAAATTGATTTTAGAGCACGCCATCCAATCGCTTAACATTTGATCGCCAGTAAATTTAAATACTGGCTACAGTCAAAACCAAAGCTAGAAGCATCGTAAGCGCTTTGAATGCGCAGTCGACTTTCTGCTTCTAGTGAAGGCGGCGGCCGTAGCTAATGTTCAGGTCATGTTTCTCCAAACACTGTAGCGTGCGAGAAAAGCATAGGGCGCTTAGGGCGAAGCCCAGCGGGAACATGAAGTCACCGTCGAAGAAACCGAAGCCACCCATTACACCACTCTGAATCTTGGCATAGAGGAGGTCGGAGGTGACGCCTATCAGGAAGCCCGCGACGTAAAAGACTGCTGAGAGTCTGAGTGTATCGCGTGTGACACCCAACCTATAACTTAAAAGGGAAAGCAATGAAAGCTCAAAAAGCGACGCAAGATAATTATAGGGACCGCCCCCAGCGCCGCTCCGTGTCTTATCCAGCATTTCCGCGACGTAGCTTGGCGACGCGAGGATGGCGAGAAAAATCAGAATTATCGCGCATGCACTTACCGCTAGTGTCCTGAGCGCAAGAACATCCCGGGAAGATAGGAGTAGGACAAAAATTAGCGATGAAACGACGGCGGGAACCACGAAACCCAGCAAACTGACCGTTGACGCGTGACCGAACAGATTTAGCTTACCGACAGGTTGCAAAAAGATGCGGGGCGGCCCGCCGTTTACCATTAACCAAATCTGGCCAATTAAAGCAATAAAAGCAGTTAAGAAGAAAGGCGCAAGCAAAGAGGTAATTAAAAACACAAGCTTGGTAAAAGTTTCTGATGGGTCAGGCTGCCTCACAAATCTTTAAAGAGCTATAGAGAATTTTAATTCTACCCTAAACTTACGCGTGGATTTCTAGGGATTCCTCTGGAGTTTAGCTATAGGGTTAAAGAGATACGTTGCTTCTGGGATTCACTTTAGACTGGGCTTCTAGACGCTTTTAAAAAGAGCAGGGCACCATCGCAGTAGTCTGTTGATATCTTTCCCTGCCTATTCTTCCCTCCCTAGGATTGTGAAAGACGCAAGGCGAAGTGTAATTGTGTTTTGTGCTTTTCTATGTGATAAAGCGCGTCCGAAATAGGATTGGATATACAAGCTTGCGCGGTTAAGGGTGGGAGACACGGATATTCATCTAATCCAAAGCGTAGGCCCATCGTGT
>Ga0081529_121886_pt1 | contig 11548 bp, 10 predicted proteins | sample EchGeymetagenome_FD_71012 | JGI IMG/M metagenome (GOLD analysis project Ga0081529, IMG submission 71012) | Ferrous microbial mat and aquatic microbial communities from Echinus Geyser, Yellowstone National Park, USA - transect B T=78-80 C v2... ...
CCCAGCCAGGTACAGGCTAGGGAGGCTGCAGCGAACAGGGAGTGGAGGAGGAAGCTGCTGTTCGCGGGAATACCGCGTCCCCCGCCTCCTCTCCCAGTTCCTCTCCCCCTACCAACACCCCCTGGAAATGCAGTCCTAAATGAGATACGAACACGTGGCCCCCTCGCTGGAATACCGCGTGCTCCACCTCCTCCTCTCCCTGCCCCAGTTCCTCTCCCCCTACCAACACCCGTTGGAAATGCAGTAACTAGCCTAAATGAGATACATAGAATTATCCCGCTCGCTGGAATACCGCGTGCTCCACCTCCTCCTCTCCCTGCCCCAGTTCCTCTCCCCCTACCAACAACTCGACCAGTTGGGATATCCGGATTATGGCCTCCCAATGAAGCTCCTGGGGAGGCTGCAGCGAACCCGCTCGCGGGAATACCGCGTCCCCCACCTCTGCGTCTCCCGTCTCCTCTACCTCTCCCAGTTCCCCGACCAACACCCGTTGGGAATGCAGTCCTAAATGAGATACTCCCGCTCGCGGGAATACCGCGTCCCCCACCTCCTGCTCCAGTTCCTCTTCCCCTACCAGTAAGCATCGGGGCGACTCTCAACGAAGGTGGACTTCATGGACCACGTGGGGCGACTAACCCTGGTCAGTTAGCAGGAGTTGGAATTGGTGTATTACCGAGCGGTAATCCGCCTCAACCATCTAATTCAAGTAAGTCACCAACTACACCCGTTGGAGTAACTAGCGCTGGGATATGGCCTCCCGGAATATGGCCTCCCGGGTTATGGCCTCCCAATGAAGCCCCTGGGACTTCACCCGGGACTGTAGGTAGCAACACAGGCCCGTCGCCGCCGGGAGTATACGGTTCTAACGCTCCTGCCACATCGCCCATACGCTCAGAAATTGCAAACATGATGAGCTCTTTCTTCAACTCTGTGAACTCCACCTTCAATCCTCCTCCGGTTGTGAAAAACGTTGGATACGGTTCTAACGCTCCTGCCGCCGGTCCGTTAATACGCCCAAATCCAATTGCAAACATGATGAGCTCTTTCTTCAACTCTGTGAACCCTCTCCTCAATGGACCACCAACAACACAAGATGAGATAGAAGCTGTGAGATCCCAGCTAAAGAGGCAAGTGGAAGCAGGGGGGTCGACGACGCCTGACACGGGAGGAGTTAGCGGGGAGAGCGAAATGGCGGCCATAAGGTCCATTCAACGTGGACCACCTTCAGGGGGTGGTATACCAGCTCAACCACCTACCATAACACCCGAAATTGGTACCACGGGAGGTGTTAGCGGGGAGAGTGAAATGGCGGCCATAAGGCAACGTGGGCCGGCACAGTTGAACAATTCTATCTCCGGCTCTCCAACGACTTCGTCGTCAAAGGGTGGATGGAACCCGTTCGGTGGAATAGGTTCGTTCTTCGGGTCCCTGGGTAAGGATATAACCGGTGCCGTAACGTCTGCAGGCAGTGCGATCAGTAACGCATTCGGGTCTCTAACTAACGACATTGGAAGTGCGTTAACAGGAGAATCTTCATCCTCATCTGAGTCAGAGCAAAGAGTCCTTTCACAACTGAACAGAATGCATAACACGACACCTACAACTTCGCCGTCAGGATGGAACCCGTTCGGCGGAATAGGTTCGTTCTTCAGCTCCTTGGGTAAGGACATAACCGGTGCCGTGACCTCTGCAAGTAATGCAGTCAGTAACATGTTTAGCGGAAGTGCGTCATCATCTTCATCTTCCGGCTCTACTAGCCCACCTCCCCCTACACCAACCTCGTCAGGCCCGTTCGGTGGAATAGGTTCGTTCTTCAGCTCCTTGGGTAAGGACATAACCGGTGCTGTAACGTCTGCAAGCAGTGCAGTTGGCAACGCCCTTGAGTCTGTAGGTAGCGTAAATGCACTTGGAGCTGCAGGCAATGCGTCCGGGACAGGAGAGTCCGAAGGACGCGTTCTCTCTCAGCTGAACAGAATGCATAACACGACAACGCCGTCTCCAACGTCTTCAACTAACCCCCTCGGCGTGCTAGGATCCCTCTTCGGTTCGTTGGGTAAGGATGTAACCGGTGCTGTGACTTCCGCAGGTAAGGTGATCGGTAACGCGTTCGGGGCTGCGGGTAACGCAGTGACGGGGGCACTCTCCACCGCGAACAGCGCCATACAAAACACGTATAGCTCCGTTTACGGAGGGGGCAATCAACAGGCTACGAACCCGTTCCAGCAGTTCTTCAACGACGTCGCTGACGTCTCAGCTCTGACGGGATACTATGCCACCGAGGGGCTAGGGGGTGCAGGGATGGAACTGAAGAACCTGGTGACGGGTAAAGGTCTTGAGAACTTCAACAAGGCAGTCTCGCAGTTCAACCTAGTGGGAGGGCAAAACATAGCGAGAACTATAGGGGATATTACGGAGGTCGCCTTACCGGCAATAGTTACAGCTGTCGCGGCTCCCGAGTTATTGCCCGCTGTAGTGATCGGGGAAGGATCGTCCGTTGGCTTAGGTGAGGCCATCTCCAAGTTCACCACGGGTCAATGGCAATCCCTGCCCCAGGTGCTTCAAGAGGCGAATGAGGGAGGCGTGCTAGGCGCTATCGGCGAGGCCGGTGGTCTCGCGTTAGAGTCGGGCCTAGCGAAGGGAGCAGGGGCGTTAACGAAGTTGCTGTCGGGAAGCGAAGACTTGGCGTCCAAAGTCTCCGGCTTAACGCCAGTTTGGAGAGCGACAGGCGGTGCGTTAACTAATGCAGCTTTACAGGCGCCATTTACTCAAAACCCTGAACAGCTTGGTATCGCAGCAGCGATAGGCGGTTTAGCAGGAGGACTAGGCCCAGGTGTAGCGGGCAAGCTGATGAGCAAAATAGACGAGATAAGGGGGACGGGTGGCGTAGCAGAACTAGAGACGCTCACATCTCCCCTCACTGGCGAGAGTGCACAGGCGTGGAAGATAACGCTCCCCAGCGGTGACATTCTCCATCTGGTACCGAAGACGACGTTCGGGGAGGGTGACGTAAACAGTTTCATAGACAGATACGTGAACGAAGTGGGCGAAAACAACTTGATTGCTCACGTTACATCGTTTAAACCATTCCTTAAAGACGTGAAGAGCGGCATGGCGGAAGTGGTACCAAAGGAGAATGCGTCTGGAGATTGGGCATGGAGAATTCCCTCTAAAAATACTGATTTATACTTTTCACCGGGTGAGGGCGAGCATGAGGCCGTGGCGTTAACAGGTTATACTGGTCTTACGGACACAGAGCCAAGGATACCTGAGTTAAGATTAGGACGATCAAGTGTGAGACAGGTACTTGACAGGTTCTTACACCCATTCGATCAAGGTGGGATAATCCTGACACGTGGCGATATTGAAGTTGGTCCTACGCCTCCGAGGGATCTGGTGGAGTATATCGCCCAGCTGAGAGCTAAATACGGAGGAGATAATAACGCAGTAATCGACGAGTTACTGAATAACCCCAAATATGGCCCGATGTATAGGGAGTTCAGAAATACCGTCAGAGAATTTAGCGCGAGCGAAGGAAAACCGGTGGTAGGAACAGAAGATATACTGGGCTTAAGTCATGAGAGGCAAGTAACATTGGCGCCCGGAGCGAAATTAAGGGGGACTGGTGAAGAGTACAACGTCTGGGTAAGACAAACACCAGAGTTACTGGAGAATTTGCCTGGTCCCCTGCGTGATATCCTCTCCGACTGGTCAAGACTGAAGGTCATTGGTGCGGACATAATACCTGGTGAGCCCACGGATTTGTTCAACGTAAACAAAGAGAACGAGGAAGGGACAAGTGAAGAGAGTGGAGGAGCATATGAAAGGGATATCACGAACGAGGTACAAGGAATACGAGACATAACAGACAGGGTGCTGCAAGAACCAGAAATAAGGGATATCATGGATAGGGTACCACAGTTAAGAGATACCTCGGACAGGGTACCAGAAATAAGGGATATCACAGAACGAGTGCCGCAAATCACAGACAGGATAACTCAAGTTACGGATAGAGTTCCGCAAATAGATTACCGAGAACCAGGAATACGAGACATTGTAGACCGGATACCGCAAATGAGAGATATCACATACAGGATACCTCAAATAGATTACCAAACCCAACAGGATGTCATATATCAGTTGCCGCAGGGGCGAGATGTCTTATACAATGTGCCGCAACCACAATACTCCCCGCCACCGGTGTTCTCTTCAGCGTCAGTAGTCGAGAATGAAAACCCTGTGCCGTTTGGACCGCCCCCGTTCACGCCCGCAATGGCGCCCGGAGGGTTTGGCGGTGGCGGAAATAGAGAACAAGAAATTTCAGGGATGGCGGGCGAGGTGATAGTACTGTGAAGGGCGTTGGGTGGATCCACGTTCAGAGGCCATTCTTCACACCCGTGGTGTTTTACAACGCTGCAGGGAGAACGCTATACATACCACCGAGTGCCTATAACCCCGTGATCCTCCAGCAGCCGCCGATATATCACGCGGTCCTGGATAGCAACTTACTTACTCTCTAACAATTTTGTTGAATCTTTTATTATTAGATTGTAACGAATTTCGGTAACTTCTCCTGCGTCGGGCTGTCTATAAACCGCATATCGTTTCTTCGTCTTCTTTACCTTTACAAATTCTTTTTTAATACGATATATCTTTACAGTACGCCCTCCCCACACGTTTTTAACGTGTATTTCATATACTCCTTTCTCCAGTTTGAAGGAACATGGATATATCTTACCGTCGACATCACATTCTACAATTATTACTGTATTCTTCCCTCGTATATATGCGGTACTTGGACCGAAATGTCTATCATGGTAAATCACGCCCTCCTTCGGCTCCCACTTGCCCACTAGGCGCTTCAAAGTCCTCAGCATATCCGTTTTTTAGAAACAAAATATTTAAATCCTTAACTGGATGATTACTTTAGGAAGGCCTCCCTTACGTTTCCGTATTGATCCACGAAGACCACGTGCTTGCCGTTCAACCAACGATACCACAGCAACCACCGATTAATCTAGGTCCAGTAGATGAAGCAAAAGCCTACAAATTCATTAGTAATATAGAACAGCGAGCAAGAGTAGAACAGCTTTCGTGAAATGGGTGCAAATATTGAATTTGTGAAGGGAGCTGTTGCTTACGTGCACATACATCCTTATTGAGTAACATCCTTGCTCGCGTGCAGGACAACCGCTATCGACTTTTTCACTTGCTTATATGCACTCGTAAGGTTCTACTGCTTTTGTGCATAATGAAGATTATTAAGAGTTTTTCTTGCTTTGGTGCAAAGGCAAAATTATTTACACGTTCCTTTGCTTATGTGCAGAAGGGCGTTTATCGACTTTCTCAATTGCTTACGTGCATTTGCGTAGTTATCGATCTACGCTCTTGCTCACGTGCACATCTGTTACTATCGATATTACGATTTGCTTAGGTGCATATGCTGATTTAGTGATAATGCTTACTGCTGATGTGCAGGTACGCAGTCACTAACACTTTTCGTTGCTTACGTGCAAAATTCATGTTATTGAGCCTGCCAGTTGCTTACACATGCCTTCTGCATTCACGTAGTTATTAAACTACGCTTTTGCTCATATGCAAAACTTCCATTATCGAATCATCACTTTGCTTGTATGCAGGACCACATTTATTTACAAGACCGGTTGCTCACGTGCAGCCAACACATTATCAACGTCAACAGTTGCTCATATGCGGATGCGTGGTTATTGACTTGGTGTATTGCTTATATGCATACTTAACTTTATTGATTCTAAACTTTGCTTTATGTGCACAGTGTTGGTTATTGAGGTTAAAAATTGCTTACGTGCATTTCCAGCTTTATTGAAATTCGAGATTGCTTATGTGCACCTTACTACTTATTGAAATGGCAAATTGCTTATGTGCATTCAAATCTTTTCTCAATTTCTTTATGTGCATAATGACGATTATTGAAGTCACCTTCTTGCTTATGTGCATGTTGACACTTATTGAATCAATCGTTTGCTTATATGTATATCACATCTTATTGAGAGAGGATATTGCCTATGTGCATTTCGCCTCTTTATTGAAATTAGAGATTGCTTATGTGCACGCCGACTGTTATTGAAGCAATAACTTGCTTATATGCGGAACAGGAGTTATTGAGTGTAGATGCTGTCTATGTGAAACGTAGGCTTTATTAATATTGACCTTTGCTTATGTGCATTCCATATGCAGTCGCTTATGTGCAGCGCCAAGATTATTGAGCCGAATCATTGCTTATGTGCAGCGAAACATTTGTTGACATTGTTCGTTGCTCTATGTGCAGCCGCGAAATTATTGACGGAGTGCTTATGTGCACTCACCATCCTTATGAAGCTTCGTCCCTTCTAGGGGCGGTCACTCCACTACCCTCTTCCTTTTCAACCAGTTGACCACCTCACTCCTATCCACCCCCAGTTCATTTAAAACTTTCTCATACATTGCCTTATACTTGGTCGTCTTAACGTCCACATAGTAATCCGTTATAGGGGAAATGACGAAGTCCTCATGCTTCCTTATGACGTCATACTCCTTACCCAGGACGACCTTATACGCCTCAGTCAACGGCACACCTTCACGGTAGTGAAGGGAGACAGCGAAGTATTGAGACAGTAACAGGGATACGGCCTTCCTAGTCGCTGTTCTTTGGACCCTGAGTTTAGGCCAGTCAGGGTGTTTCACCGCTATTTCCTCCTTGAACGACTTGATGATCTTCGAGTAAACCCCTCCTGCCAGTATGAGGTTACTGGCTAAGATGCCTAAGAGGAACGTCTTAGTGACCCTGCTGTACCTTATGTTCCTCGCTGCAGTGCCAACGAGTTTAGTGTTGTCCTCTGGGCACAGCCAACCCTCCTTGGAGGGAACTGCAGGCTTCCCGTTACTGGATTCTCCTGCGTAATAATAGTATTGGCATTTAGGGCATTGAAACATAACCGCCAACCCAGTGTACTTCCTGAACTTGTTGATGTTATACTGGAACCTGGGTGGGTAAGCGTAAACTATGAGCCTTGAAGCGTTAGCAGGCCCTATCCCCCTAATGAACGCCAGGAAGTTGGTGAACTCTGGGAACTTAGTGACTGCGTCAGCTATGAGGCCCTCAACCATCTCCTGCTGCTTCAGTAACTCCATATACCTCTGTATGAGGTCGTCGGAGGGCGTCTCCTCTACAATCCTCACTGGCTCACCGCATATGGGGCACTTCTCGCGTTTCTCCTCGTCCTTAAGCAGAACGATGTGGCTGTTCTTGCACGTTGAATATTTCCTAACGAAGGTCCAGTCACCCTTTTCCTTTTTCGCACCTATTCGGTTACCGAAGGCGACCCTGAGTTTTATTACGTCGTCCCTGAACGCTACGAGGTCCCTCAAATGCACCAATTCTTTTTCCATACCATATAACTTGTAAAAATGGTATATAAGCTTTTCACTTAGTTAATACGTTAGCTAGAGACTAAAGGGAGAATATGAATAACGAAAGTCACCTCCCCCCGCCCCGAGGTCTCAGGTGTCACCCCGAAACCAGGTCGAGGAGGCAGTTGATCTTCGAGAAGTAGAGCCTCTCGTTCTTGAAGACGTTGCGTATGGTCTTATAGAAGTCGACGAGGGAGAACCTGTAGTTCGGATACAGTAACTCAGCGTTGTAGTAAACGCAGCACTCCCCGAACTCCTCCCGAAAGAAGGAGGGAAGGACGGGGACATTCCCAAAGGTTATGGCAGCGTATATGTAACCCACGTTCACCTCTTCCTCAAGGTAGATGTACCAGTTAGCGAGGAAGAGAGCGTAGGGGTTCTTCACAGCGTAAGGCTTCTCAATGGGTGCCATCACACTGTTGGGCCACTTCTTCAGTGCGTCTGTTTTCGCGTCCTCCGAAATAACGAACGCGTTTATGAACGACTTAGGGAGGATTTCAATAACTGGAGGAACGCACTGCTTCCCCTCCCTCTCCGCGATCACCTTTGAAATGGTGATTGACTGCGGTTGCCTACTCTTATACGCGAAGTCGCCCTTCAGGAACCTCTCCACGACTTCCTTAAACATCACCGGAATCGAACCTCGCTATTTTTTCAGCGGTGATCCTCTTCCTCTTGTCCATCATTTCGTTCCATATTTCGTTTGGCATCCGCACGTTCTTAATGTAGTAGAACATAACGGGTGTGTCAACCTCCTTTAACGTTCCTAGACGCGTCGATGCCACCTCCCTCCTCGTGAAGATCACCTTTCCATCCTTCTTCACTTGAACCCTCCAGGTTGCAATGTCGCGGAAGAACTTCGCAACACCGATGAGCCTCGGAACAGTGAAGATGACAAGGGATATGAAGTCCTTTACGTAGACGAAGGCATCGAACAGTTCAAGCATTCTCCTCTTCTCCGCCGAACTCCTCATGTTCCACGTGGAGGAAAGGCCGACAGCAGAGGGGTCGTCGAACAGGACCACCTCGTAACGCTGTCCGTCCCTAATGTCCTCCAGTAAACGCTTCAGGTCCTCCACGTCGAATATCACCCTCCTCCTGACCTCCTTCACGTCCTCGAACACGTGGAGCATTGACTGGATGACGTAACTGGTCTTACCGCTCCCCGGCTCCCCGTAAATTATGACTTCGTCGTGGGTGTAGTAGTCCTTCGTATTGACGGCGTTACCTATGAACCAGGTAAGGGGGTTATATCGAAAATCGTTGGCCAGTTGTTCCATGATCCTCCACCCCTCCCCCCTGGTTTGCGGTATTATGATCTTGTGGTAGATGGGGAGTAGGACATTATAGTAGCTCCGATAGTCTTCTAATCTCATCGTAACCACCCATGCACTCCACCAGTTTGCTCTTCCTCCTCTCCCCAGTCCTCAGGAACAGGACTATGTCCTCGATGTCCCGTTCGTCGATGTAGTCTATACACTCCTCTCTTATATCGTCCATTAGCAGCTTTTCGATTACCCTGTTGATCCTCTCCTCCACCTCTGGATCACCTTCACAGCCCTTATTATTCTAATCGTTGAGAGCAAAAAGACCATACTGCTGATGGCAAGGGACGTCAAATCGAAGTATAAATACGAGAGCACTGCCACCGCCATACTCAGGACGATGAATAACAACTGGAAGTATACGGTGGTTAGATAACGTCCCTCCGCGATGACGTAGACCACCAGGAGAGCCGCGGCGGTGAAGTTGAGGATCTCAGTTAGGGTCATCATGTCACCTCGAGTAACAGCTTCGTATGACCGAGAAGGCGAGAACAACGTTACTCATTGCAAGGGATACTAGGTCGTTATCCGTCCATGATAACACAACTATGGCTGCACTCACAACGGCAGACAGTAACTCGAAGCCCATATCGAACTTCGTAGATTTCCCCTCTGAGAGGATATGTAGTATGAGGTGTGTCCCCGCGGCGACCTCAAGGATCACCATACGTTCATCCCCAGGTTGGGGTAGACGACGCTCTCACTTACCGCTATTTCGCTCAGCAACTCGATCAACAGTTTCGACGTCCTGTCCAGGTAATCGTCAATGCTCTCCCCTTCCTTCCTCTCAAGTTCCTTCTCGATCTCGTTCACGCTCCTTCCTAACTTCTTGACGATGTGATCGGTCTTATCCATATGCATGAGCAGAGATCGCGTGGAGCTCACGACCACCAGGAACGCGGTTTTACGCTGGGGGAAGGCTATGCTGTAGTTATTCACCTCGTGCACCATTTTGTTGAGGAGCTGTGTAGCGAGCTCCCTGTAGGTCCTCAACGGTGTAAGCTCTATTCCAGTCGACATTCCTCCACCCCGTTATATGAAAGTAGGTACAGGGTGCCGTGTTTTCCCCTCATCATCTTGATGCACTTCATCCTACCCAGGATCGAGAATACTCGCTGTTTGATCTCCGGTAGAAGTGCCTCGTTTATCTTCGTGTATAGGACGAGGTCGTCTTTATGATAGTTAACGTCGAATGGATTAGAGAGGATGATGGGCGGAGAGACAATACGTTCCACTGAGACATTCTTCAGTAACGCTACAGACTTGAGCGAGCGAATGTAACCGTATAGGATTACAGCGTTCTTATGCTCCTCGAATTTCGTTAAATAGTGGTATAGTTTCGTCTTTTCGTATTGGCCCCGGAGTAACGCTCTATACTCCCTGATCATTTGACCGTGTCCTCCAGCCACTTCTCGATGATCTCATTGCTCTTGGCTGGTATTACTGCACCAAATTTGTCGTTCTCATCAACTTTCTGTATGAAGTAGTATTTTATCTTAGGCTCTTTAGTCCAAAACAACCCGAAGAGCAGTGCAACATGTGGCTTAATCTCGATGACTTCATACTTGTCATAGCTTATGACACTCATATTTAGTTCTCCCAGGCTGCAAACGAATTGGTTGAAGATAGGGAGTGACGTATCTGCGTAGAGTATAATTATTGACGCTTTCTTTATGAGCCCTAAGAACTCCTCTCTTGTCTTAACCTCAATTTTGTTCATGCGAAGAAAAAGGGGTTGAGATAAGAAAAAGATTACCTGTGTGGACGTGTCTGCTTGTGAACTACCCCGCCTCACGAGGCTTTCCGCCCCCTTAACCCCAATTTTTAAGAAGTTTATACATATGAGGAGCGGAAAAGACGGAGAATATTATTACGCGGAGTTAAGTAAAGATGAAGTAATTAAGCTTAAGGAGATTGTGGAAAAGAAAGCTAAGGAGAGAACTAACGTCCGTAAACCTTCTTATGCACGCTCAGATCCCCTCCTCTTTCACTCCCAGTCGCTCTCCACACCTGGGGCACACTCCCCCAAACATGGACTTAACCTCTGACGGGATCATTAGACCATAGAAGTTCCTTTGTTCTCTATATCTATATAACTCATATCCGCAGTTGCTGCAGACGTACCTCAAGGGCCCCAGGGCTCTCATTATCTCCTTATACCTCCCCCTTAGACCGGCATCAGTGATTTTCAGTATCTTCGCAATCTGCTTCTGCGTTCTCTTCACGTCCAGTACAACACTCGCTATGTAGACTGCAGCAGCGGCTAGCACTACATAACTTTTCCCACTGACGTGACCTTTTACCTTATTTACGATTTCCGCGGCCTTCGTTGCGACTGCTTGAGGAAGGCCTAACTGTTCAACTATTTTTGATATGTAATCAGTAGGACCTATCTTCGGTTTCAACCCCGGGACAGTCGTCTGGATTAATTTCAAGGCCTTCCACAGTTCCCGTGCCGGGATACCGTAGCTAAATTTGAACTCCTGTAGATGCCGGGGAACGTTGTTCACCCTACACGAATAGTAGAGTGACGCTATGACAAGGACGTGGTGGTTTATCTTTCCAACCTTTACGTTCTCAACCACCTTCCTCACTATTAATGAGGCCGTCTCCTTAACGTAGTCAGGCAGTCCTAATTTCGCACTTTCGTTGTTTAATATCGACAGCAGTGTTATTAGCTTTCTGTCTTTCTCCGACGTCCTAAGTCTGCGTTGTATTCTCCGCATTTTTTGCGTTACGAACACATCCTTTGTAGTCCCTATGGTCGTATACAGTCCCCAGTCGTGGACTTTAGAGGT
>Ga0081529_134967_pt1 | contig 11514 bp, 9 predicted proteins | sample EchGeymetagenome_FD_71012 | JGI IMG/M metagenome (GOLD analysis project Ga0081529, IMG submission 71012) | Ferrous microbial mat and aquatic microbial communities from Echinus Geyser, Yellowstone National Park, USA - transect B T=78-80 C v2... ...
AGGGTTGCCGCGAGGGATTACGGGCTCGGGGAGTTCACGGGCCAGCCGGACGCGGTTGAGGGGGTCCTCGGACTCCTGGAAAACAACATAATGATTGACGTAAGCCCACCAGGTGTTTGGCACTTATCCGAGCTACCGAGCGAGCCCTGGATCGGCAAGGACTACGCATACCAAATACCGGCGTATTATTGGGCGATAAGGGCTATGGTCGAGACAGGTAAGGCTAACGTAACACCTGAGGATTTATTAAAAACCATGCAGCACTAATACAAAGTTAAAGCCAGCCGGTCTTAAAGCCGTAGGAAGGAGAATAAATAGAGGTAGATTAATTTAATAAAGTTCGTAATGATCACCGCAATGTTCAGCTAAAACTTTCCTCATATTATTGACCATCATAACCACCGCCTCACATCCATTGACCTCGGTCGTTGGAAAGTAATCAATAAGTGCCTTCGCGATAACCTTCTTCGCCCTAATTACGTCATCCTCATTCCTGAGGTGCCTCATCAATAATTCCAAGAGCGATTCGCCATAGCCCAACTTCAACTCGCTGGGCAATAACATGAGTATGTTCCTCGGGAATTCCTGACTGATCACGATAAGGCCATTATTCCTCCCAAGACTTAGATGAAGAAGTTTAATATAGCTCATGACCTCGTCATTACTAAAACCCTGTAAACCCCAATAACCCTTGAGAACCCTTAATGCCTCCATTGCCGTATCCCCATCAATAGCCGTAATACCCATTAAATAGGCAAATAGGAGGAGCAAGCACCCACTGGCGTTTATCACGTATTTACCTTTACTAACCCTGCCCACTAGACCAAGTAGTTCGAGCTCTGAGAACTTTCTATAAAATGTAGCCCTACTAACATAATTAGAGAGCAATGGCCATAGAGACCTTGATGGATCCTCATCCCTAGATATCTCACGGATACTATGAAGTACGAGCTTAAGAATTAATAGATGCACTAAGTCTAAGCTCGCGCTTGGCGCTATCATTATTTACTCAGATTTTATGATTATTTTCATTATTAAAATGTTTGTTACACGTGGAATTACGTTTATATTTTCTCATAATTATGAGAAATCAATGAAAAGGCAATGCGTAAACCTCGAATTACCCAACCACCTTGAGACCTTGCTGGCGGCTCCTCGCCTTGAATGGCGAGGGTTCTGCGCCCACTGGGGTTACCGCTCATACTTCGGGAGCCCCTCACGGGTGTGGCATCACTGCTCAGTCCCCGCCGCCAGCCTCGGGGAGGCGTGGGCTCATCGGCTGTTAACCTCGCCCACGCCCAACTCAGGATAATACTGAGGCAAAAAGCTTATAAATTTTTTGCTCAATTGCTTTCTTGGTGTTGGTATGGGTTTGGTGGCTGTCTTTAGGGCCAGGCTTTCGAGTCATGGTAGTGGGAGGTTGATAATATATGTACCAAAGGAGCTCCAGCCAAGGCTTAGGGAGTACTATGAGGGGGGTGTTGAGTTTGTCGTCCACCTCTACACTGAGGATTGAGGAGGGATTCAGGGTATTAACACTCCGGTACCCAATAACGGATGACGTTAGGGAGTTCATTGAGGAGTACAGGGCATTAGCAACGCACCTCTACTGGTGCAGGAGGCTCGGGCTTGAGCCCGATGAGGAAGTCATTGAGAAGCTTTGGGAGAGGGTTCCGAGCTACTGGAGGTGGCACTTGGTAAACCCAAGAGACCCCATGTACCTGTTTAAGGGGATTGAGGGGATCCCGATGCCTCATAGGACCATCCTCAGGCTACCACTTGTAGATGCCCTCCGCGAGAGTAAGGGGGCTTATATAAAGGATGGCAGGCTCATTCTGAGACTTAACAGAAGGCTTGAGCTCGAAATCCCCAGGAGGGCTTTGGAGTGGCTTGAGAAGAGACTCGCTGAGGGGCCTGGTAGGAAGTTTGTTAGGGTGTTTGAGAGGGATGGCAAGTTAGTTGTCCAAATCGTTCTCCACAAAATTAACAAGGTTGAGATACCTAAAGACCCACTGCTTGTTGTTGTGGACATTAACAGCTCGTATGGGGTGGTTGTGCACTTCTGGGATGGGAAACTAATCAAAACCATGAAGTTCAGACCCCCGAATAGGGGGAATAGATGGAGGCACGTGAGGGATTTGATGTCTCATAGGGACACGCTCTACAACCAGGGCTGTTTGTCCCAGAGACAAATCAACGTATACAGCTCCTTAATTAGGCTAACACTGAGGGGTTCCATGAAGGGGTGGGTGCAGCAGTCTGTTGCGAGGATTGTTAATAGGGTTAGGAGGATGGCTAGGAGGCGTGGGAAGGAGTCCCTGGTCATGATTGATAAGCCAAGCTATGACTCAATCCATGGAACGCCTCTACAGAGGACGCTGTACAGTTTCGCTAGGTACCTGGAGAACTCGCTATCGTGGTACGGTATTTACTGGGTGGAGAAGAGGCTGTATAGTAGCAAGTGCCCAGTCTGCGGGGGTAAAATGGTGATGATTAAGAGGACGAGGAGAACCAGGATAATGAAGTGCGTAAAATGCGGGTTCAAGGAGGAAAGGGACAACATCCCATTGCACTGGGCAATAAAACACCTCACCACCCTAAAGGGCAAAGCATCCAACCACCAGCCGACATCAAGCCCATGACACCCTATAAATAAAAACACCCAACCCCTAAAAGAGACGAGACTCTACACATTTTTATGATTGTGATGCTCATGGTTGGTGAGGATTGTGCGTATCTAGGTGTTATTGATGGTAATTACATAATCAATGTGTAGTAATGCTTTTAATAATCTTTACATGTATTAATTTGATGAATAAGGACTTGTTGAGTAATATTATTGACAATGCGATAGTGAAGGTTAGAGCCTACGAGCCTAATTCACTGATTAGGGAGAGGGCTGACGTCTTCGTGAGAATCCATGTGGTGCCCACGGAACAATTAATAAGGGTAAGTGGTGGTAAGATTGAACCAACAGCGTACATACTAGATACATACGTGATTGGAAATAGCGTCGTTAAAATTAGGGAGTACTTAAACAATCATGAGTTTGGGAAGATACGTATCGGCAGATTAATGGATAGGACGCTGGATAAGGATCCAAAACTAATTATTGATTACATAGCACTCCTAATAAATGTGCTAAGGACCTTCCAGGGTTACCTCATATGCAGGCACGTGCTTGACCACATAGTATGGGCTTACGATGAGATTGTGGGTGAAAACGCCATGATTAATAGGTTTAGGGCTGTGTTCCGTGATGATAGGACGATAGATAAGGCATTAAATGAGGCATCGAAGTTCCTAGTTACCGAGGTTGTGGATTTCTATAATGGGTTGAGGAGGTGGGTGCAACATGGCGATTTACGAAAGCCTTCATACACGCAATATCTCGTTATAAACGCGGTACTTGAGTCCTTAAGGGATGATGAGAACCTAGTTACAGTAGAGGCAAACGAGGATTATTATTACCTTGGTATAATTAAGGGATTGAAACCTGGTATCATCTAATCATGCCTTAAACATTTCTATTAATTTATTCTATCTTTCATATCTTACTATTTAATCGACTACATATACATCATTAATTATTGAATATTATACAGTTTAATCCTTAAATAGGTGAAATAAAGTTTATAAAATCTCGATAGTCAAGGATCTGACATTATTATGTCGAGCGAGAAATCTCGTAATTATGAGACTATGTCCGTGGAAGAAGTGCTAGGTGAGTTGAGGGTAAACCCAAGCACTGGCCTGAACGATTCTGAGGTTGCTGAGAGGATTAGGAGATATGGATATAATGAGGTTCCTGAGAAGAAGGAGCACCCATTAAGGAAGTTTGCCAAGAAGTTCTGGGGCTTCACCGCCTGGATGCTTGAGGCTGCGGTAGTGGTATGTGTGCTACTTTACGTATTAGCTGTACATCACGTAATACCACTACCCCTAAGCACTGCCGAGGCCCGTCTCACCGATGCCTACATAATAGCTGCACTGCTTGTTGTTAACGCCGTAATCGGGTTTGTACATGAGGAGAGCGCCGCAAGAGCCGTGGAATTGTTAAAGCAGAGGTTGCAGGTCACGGCCAGGGTCCTTAGGAGTGGTGCCTGGAGGGCGTTACCAGCCAGGGAGTTGGTGCCTGGTGATATAATTAGGGTTAGGGCTGGCGATGTCGTGCCAGCGGATGCGAAAATCATCAGTAATGAGGAGGTTGAGGTTGATCAATCGGCATTGACCGGGGAGAGCATGCCCGTTGGTAAGAGGAGGGGTGATGTTATGTACTCAGGTTCGATTGTTAGGAGGGGCGAGGCCACAGCAGTTGTTGTTAGGACTGGGTTAAATACATACTTCGGGAAGACCGTACAGTTGGTGCAGGTTGCCAAGCCTAAATTACACATGGAAGAGATAATTCAGAAGGTCGTCACGGCATTACTAATGATGGTTGCAATACTCGTTATTGTCATGTTCCCAGTGGCCTACATATTCACCCACAATCCGATATTCCTAATATCCGACGTGTTACCGCTGGCAATAATGCTCGTGGTTTTCGCAGTACCTGTTGCGCTACCCGCCATGTTCACTGTAACAATGGCTGTGGGGTCCACGGAAATGGCTAGGAAGGGTGCCCTAATAACGAGACTAAGTGCGGTGGAGGATGCTGCATCAATGACCACATTATGTGCAGACAAGACTGGTACATTGACATACAATAGGTTAACCGTAACACACGTAGTCCCAATGAAGGGGTTCACGGAAGATGATGTGCTGCTCTACGGTGCACTGGCATCACAGGAGGCCAATCAAGACCCAATAGACCTAGCCTTCATCAGGGCTGCCAGGGAGAGGAGGTTGGATCTTGGGGCATTCGAGGTTAAGGAGTTTAAGCCCTTTGACCCGTCCACCAGGCGTACGGAGGCCTTGGTGGTAGATAGAAATAACGGAGGCCGCGTACTTAAGGTGGCTAAGGGTGCGGTTAGGACCTTGGCCGAGGTGTTGTATAAAACGAAGCTTAGTGAGGATGTTGAGAGGATTATGGATTCATTTGCGGCCAGTGGTTACAGAACGCTTGGTGTCGCCAGGTCAATCGATGGGGATAATTGGGAGATGGTTGGGTTGGTGGCTTTATACGATATACCGAGGGAGGATACGCCCAAGTTGATACAGGAGTTGAGGAACCTAGGTGTTAGGGTTAAGATGCTGACTGGCGATGCTAAGCCCATTGCTAGGGAGATTGCTAAGATGGTTGGGTTGGGTGAGAACGTGGTTAGTGGTAAGGAGTTGAAGGAATTACTGGAGAGGGATCCTGAGAGGGCTGGTAAGTTAGCTGAGGAGGCTGATGTATTTGCCGAAATATACCCAGAGGATAAGTACTTCATCGTGAAGAGTCTGCAGGTTAAGAAGGAAATAATTGGTATGACTGGGGATGGTGTTAATGATAGCCCAGCCCTCAAGCAAGCCGAGGTTGGTATAGCGGTTAGCAATGCCACTGATGTTGCAAAGGCTGCCGCAAGTGTTGTCCTAACAGTTGAGGGCCTCTCTGGGATAGTTGAGTTGGTTAGGATTGGTAGGTCTACGTTCCAGAGGATTGTTACTTGGATACTCAATAAGATTGTTAAGACCTTCGAAATAGCAGTATTCGTAACATTGGCCTTCCTAATAGGTACATTGGCGTTCCACTTACCACCAAGCCAGGCCTTGGTGGTCTCTGCCCTTGACATAACCCTATTCCTATTCCTAATAGACTTCGTAACCATATCGCTATCCACAGACAATGCCAAGGGCTCACCAATACCGGAGAAGTGGGATGTACCTAAACTTGTGAAGTTAGGTGTGGGACTCGGTGTCTTCACCACTGCGGAGATGTTCGGCCTATTATACATGGCCTGGAACGTACTCCACATAACCAACATACACCAATTACACACATACTTCTTCACGGCAATAATGTACATGGGGCTGTTAACACCATTCATAGTCAGGGAAAGAGGACCATTCTGGATCTCAAGACCTGGTAAATGGTTATTAATAGCATCAATTGCCGACATCGCTGTTGTGGCATTCCTCGCAATAACAGGTCTGCCGCTGCCTAACGGGACTCACTTATTAACACCAATAACACCAACTGAGTGGGGCGTAATAACGGCTTACTGCCTCTTTGTAAACTTCGCAATCAATGACCTAGCAAAGAGGGGGCTTGGAGCCCTCGGTATCTCTAGGTAATTTAATTCAATTTAAAAACAATAATATCCATTAAATTTAATACTATATGCAATTAATTCATGCATATGATTATATATCTTCAATTTTCTATTGAAACATATTGATTAAAATTAATGTACTTATATTAAATTATTTTTAAATTAATCGTGAAATATGTGGAATAAGGTTTATAAGCCATGATAGTCATACTTTTGACTGACCGTTATGCTAATACCGATATTGATGGACTTTGTAAGGATGATTGAGTTAATACTTGCGGGCATCATGGCAGGTATCCTTGGCGCACTGGCTGGTTTGGGCGGTGGTGTTGTACTTACCCCCGTCCTCACGTTATTCCTCGGCATCCCAATAATATATGCCACAGGTTCATCCCTAGTCTCAACGATATCCACGTCGGCAGGCTCCGCCAGCGTTTATGTTAGGAAAAGGCTTGCCAATGATAGGATAGGTATTAGCCTAGTTACTGCCACAACAACCGGTGCAATAATTGGTTCACTAACCGCCAATTACGTGTACACGCATCACCTCACGTGGATAATATACGTAATATTCGGCCTAATACTGGTGACATCGATAATACCCACCGTGCAGAGAAGCACGTGCGAATTACCACCACCAAAGGATCCGGATAGAACAACGAGGATATTTAGACTCTTTGGTGTTTGTTATGATCCAGCGCTCAAGATTTGGTATAGGTACTGGGGTGTTCGTTGGTGGTTAGGTTGGTTATTGATGCTATTTGCTGGTTTTATTAGTGGTTTGCTTGGTATTGGTAGTGGCGCCCTAAAGGTCTTAGCCATGGATTGGGGTATGAACCTGCCAATGAAGGTTAGCACAACAACGAGCAACTTCATGATAGGAGTGACAGCAGCAACAAGTGGCTCGCTCTACTGGTTCTTTGGTTACATAAACCCCTTCATAGCAACATGCACAGCAATAGGCGTGCTATTAGGCTCGAGAATAGGTACAAGGATCCTCATGCACATAACTAATAGGCAAATTAGGTGGGTCTTCGTTGCAATACTCGCGTATTTTGGCTTTAGGATGATCCTCAGGGGACTTGGTAGGGAGGGTATATTGCCCATAACCTCGATTGAGAGAACCATTATCGCTGTCGTGTTTGCCTCAGTAATCATATCATCACTTTACTTCGTACTTTCTCATAAGTACTCAGAAACCATCGATAACTCAATAAATCTCTATATGGCTCAACCTGAGAACCCTAGTAAGATTGAAATGAAATTCATAAACATTACCAGTAGTATTCTTAAATACGGAGTTCTGATAAGCATCGCATTAATAATTTTTGGATTAATAATGCTCTTTATACATGGCGGAAGTGTTGGTCTTCACATACCACTAAATAAAATCCTAGATCCATCAAGTCAAGTTAATACTAGCAGGATAACTATACTCTATGTTTTAGATGGCACAGAAAGACTTGGAGGGCTAAGTTTAATGCTCCTAGGCCTATTGGTGTTATTGGCCATTCCAGTGATCATGGTTCTCATAAACCTGGTTAGGTTTGCCTTGGAACGTGATGTGCTGTATACGGTTTTGGCGTTAATAACACTTGCAAACCTTATGATAGCGATGTTTGTATTACCTCTATTAGTATTTCGTTAATTGCTAGGTGATAATATGATATTCACCCTAGAATTCCTAATAATCTTTACGATAATATTTGTATGCGGTCTTATAGCTGGCTTTTTAGGTGGCTTGCTTGGTTTAGGGGGTGCGGTTATATTAACGCCTCTTATAACATCAATATTTGAGGAGTTACCTATTCAATATGCTTCAGGTATTAGTCTCATATCGGCATTGGCAACATCAATAATGAGTGGTTCTAGGTATATGCGGTCGAAATTGCCCAATGTTAGGGTAGTAATGTTTTTAGCTCCATCATCAACAACAGGCGCCATAGTTGGCTCATTTCTCGCCTTCCATGCAATAAGCAAGGGCTATAGCTGGATTCTCTATGTAATATTTAGCTTAGTCATGTTCATGACTATGTTCTTAACAATTAAACGAAAATCCACGGTTAATATATCAGCCGTATCAGTAGGTCAGCGTAGTATTGATCATGTAATTATAGAGGATTCTTTCTTTGATGTAACACTTAAGGCATATATGAACTACAAAGTGTATAGAAAAGACTTAGTTAAGGCGTGGTTCATAATGCTATTTGGCGGTTTAATGTCAGGTTTGCTGGGCATAGGTGGTGGTCCAATAAACATATTAGCCCTATATTGGGCGGCGTCATTACCACTCAAGGTGGCCTCGGCAACCAGCAATTTATTAGTTGGTGTAACAGCGGCTACAAGTGGCTCACTTTATTGGTTATTTGGTTATATACAACCCTTTATGGCCATAGCCTCTGTCTTAGGAATAACCCCGGGGGCATATGTAGCATCTAGGGTATTACCACGAATACGTGGTTCAAGCATTAAGGTCATTTTATTATCAGTATTCTCATATCTTGCAACCAGGATGTTTCTCTCAGGGCTTAATAAGGGACATATATTGCTCATCCCTATGTTAACAAGGCATATAATAGCATTCTCTGTACTAATCATATCCCTAATCATATTGTGGCGTTTACGTAATTATTTAACTGAATAATTAAATAATACTTTTCACGATATTTTTATATACTTAAGTATAATTAAAATTAAGTTTCTCTAAGCACCTTCACTCATAGTAATTCTTTTATAAGTATATCTCATGCTATATCAATATTTATTTTTAAATTATGGGATTTCGGAAAACAAAGTTTATAAACTCTTATTCTAATGCGTGATTCGATGATCGATCTAATTACCATTAGTTTTAAGGATTTGTTAGTTACCATCAGCCAAATACTTAATCTGCATAATCCAGTGGTATTTCTATTATCAATGTTCCTTGCATGTATATTAATTGGCTTTGTGGCGGTGCTAGCTGGCGTTGGCGGTGGTGTTTTATTCACACCATTAATGATGGCGTTCACTACGGTAAATCCCGACATAGTGAGGGCTACGGGCCTCGCCATAGCTACAATGAGCTCTCTTATGTCATCAAAACCCTACTTGAGTAGAAATATTGCGAACTTTAGGTTGGCTTTATTCTCAGCAATACCATACACCATATTTGCGATAATAGGCTCAATAATTGGGTTGCACATAACCGCTGTGTTAGGCAATCTTGGTAAGAACCTTATAAGGTTCAGTTTAGGAATCCTTGTCCTTTTTATAGCGCTTTTATTCGTGATAAAGGGAAAAAGAGTTGAGTGGCCTAATGCACCGGAGAATAAACACGATGCATTAGCAAACACCCTTGGTTTAGATGCGCAATACTTCGAAGTCTCCCTGAATAGGACTGTGATGTACAAGGTGGTTAACATACAATGGGGTATGCTATGTTTTGTAGGTGTTGGGTTGGTATCAGGCATGTTTGGACTCGGTGCCGGTTGGGCCATAGTGCCAGTGTATAACTTGGTCATGTACCTACCATTGAAGGTTGCGAGTGCCACAAGCCTTACTGTGATTGGTATTGGAGACACTGCAGCTATGTGGGTCTACATAAATGGTGGTGCAATGATACCCCTCTTCGTAATTCCATGTCTACTAGGCGTAATTATTGGTGCCCAGGTTGGTACAAGAATGATGCCTAAATTAAAGGCTGGAATCATCAGGTGGGTGGTGATTGCAGTAATGATAATAGCTGGCCTTAGATTGATACAGCAGGCATTACCCACCATAATGGGGGTGATCTAAATGGCATCGCAATCACCCACATACTTAGCATCGAAGATTTATGGAGAAATTGCATACTGGTTAGCTATAGTGGGCGTCGCAATTTCCCTAGTAGGCTGTATCATACTTCTTACGCATTATCCCGAAAACGCCACATGCACATTAAGTGCTCTAATTAAAGGCGACCCACCGCATGAGATCTTAGCCTCTTGCCTTCAGATAACTAGTTTCAATATTAAATACGTAATTAAAGCCGGTAAAACTATAGGCCTTCAATTGGACCTTATTGGACTGTTTATCTTCGGGCTTGCAGTTATAATCAGTATTGTGATCGCTAGCGGATTTATGCTAAAGGATAGGGTTATAAGCTATGGAATAATTTCCATAGTATTAGCATTAATATTGATATTATCCATGCTAGGACTTATAACCGTTTACCTATAATAATTTTTAATGCTTAATATCGATATTATGAAAGCAAAACATAGACCTAGAATAATGATTTCACCAGCACTAAAATAGTGAGCAACACATAAAACAAAATGCAGTTCACCTTTGTCGTTTTCCCCTAATAATTGCAATTGAAGGACTTACGTAACGTGAGTGCTAAAAGCTACGCCGCACTTATGCTCGATGGATTTTAATCTTCGTCGTTAGCTTCAACGTTAACGATAATCCTTAATTACCTTGACCTCTAATATCTACAAGTCTTGGTTTATTAGCCTTTGTTGATGTGATGATGTTATTATTAAAATGCAATTAATCATGCCACAATGTTTCAGAAACAAGACCAAAATTTGGCGGCCCCGGTGGGATTTGAACCCACGACCTACGGCTTAGAAGGCCGCCGCTCTGTCCATGCTGAGCTACGGGGCCGATAATTAGGTTTAACCACGATTTTTATGCTTTTCTTGTTTCTCATACTCGGTATTTCATGTGTTGGGGCTAAATGCTTATTATTTAGGGAACCCCAAATAATTGGGGTGCCCTAAATGTTGTTTTGGTTTTCTTGATCATTTGTAGTGTTTATTTCTGTTGGTGGCTGAGGCCTCTTAGGGTTAATTAGGTATGCCATTATCCTTAGAACACTTGCCCAAGGACCAGCACCATGGAGAGTGATCAAGCATAGGCTTGAGGATTATGAGGGAAGGAGTATAAACCTGGTCACGATGTCGCAATTATTAAGTACATTGGTTAAATTGGGAATCATTGAGGAGAGGGATGGCGAGTATGTCATAAGCGACCCTGTTTATAGATTGGCTGCTGGGCAATTATGAGGCTTCCTGCCCCATAGTCGTTCCTGTGAAAAATGCTTTTAAATTAAGCATTATGGCGTGATGTGATGAGTAAAGCAAAAACTGTGAGTAAGATTGAGACTAAGGTGGTTACCCCTACACCATTGGGCATTCCTATTGATGTGAGGATTACGCAGTGGGTTGCCATGCTCTCGGCGATTGTTTCCTTCACGGCATTAGCCTATTACCTAAGGCTTTACCCAGTACTCCTATATGGCTGGTACATAAACGAGTTCGACCCATACATAAGGTTCTTCATGACCGAGCAG
>Ga0081529_121933_pt1 | contig 11417 bp, 13 predicted proteins | sample EchGeymetagenome_FD_71012 | JGI IMG/M metagenome (GOLD analysis project Ga0081529, IMG submission 71012) | Ferrous microbial mat and aquatic microbial communities from Echinus Geyser, Yellowstone National Park, USA - transect B T=78-80 C v2... ...
GGGATTATGCAGTTTATTTTGACAACAAATCAAAGGATTCCTTTGAAAATATGTTTGTATCCCAAGACGGCAAATACATATATATGAAAAAAGCCTACTATAAAGATGGCATTCTTTATGCAAAAGACGGCGAGGTAGTATCGGAAGAGAATTCAAAAGACTACGTGGTAGATTTTAAAAGCCTCAAAATACAGATTTATAAACTAACATCTTCTACTATCTCTAGAAAAGTCGTTAAAAAAGATATACTTTTTGATACATTAAATATTTTACTAACACCTTTTTTTATCTTGTTGGGATTTTACTTCATATCAAACGTAAAAATGTCTTCTGGTATATTTTATACGTTTTTGGCTTTTTTTATAATAATCCATGAAGCCATAATAACCGTTATAAAAACCTTTATCCTAAAATCCTAAAAACTAACCGAAGTTATTTGAGACTTTAGACTGCGTGGTTTCTAGGCCTTTCACAAGGTTTCCATAGATTTGATAGGCTTTTGAAAGGTCTATTAGCTGTACCATCTCCCTTACTGGATTTACGTTGGAGCCTTCCAAAGCCCCTTGTATGAGGGTAGATGTGGTGTCTGGAGTGGCGTTTTGGGCTGTATAAAGGTCGTTGCCAGCTTTTTTGGGGTTGGTGAGGTCTACTAAACCTATGGTACCTACTTGAGAAGGCGTTTCGTTGGTACCTTGGGTGGTAATAAACACGTTTCCTTGGGGTGAAATATGTATAGACGTAGCAATAGGTGGTATTTGGATGGGTTGGTTTTTTGGACCCAACACCTTCATACCGTAATGGTTTACAAGATAACCATTTTTATCCAGCTGAAAATCTCCTCTTCTTTGATAAAATATTTCGCCTTTATCGTTCATAACTTTGAAAAAACCTTTGCCGTTTATGGCTAAATCAAGGGGATTGTCGGTTTTCTTTATAGGTCCTTCTGTGTAGTTTGTGTATGTCTTTTCCATAATAGGATATACATAGTTGTTGGAAGGGTTATCTGGGGCGTTGCCGGGTTCCTTGGTAGCATCTGGTGTATAGTAGGCTAAAGCCGATAGAAAATCTTTTTTAAAACCAGGTGTATCTGCATTGGCTATGTTGTTGGCCACTACATCTAGCCTTCTTTGCTCTAAACTCATTCCACTGGCAAGTATATACATCGGTTGATAATCCAAGGCCATATTTTAGCTCCTTTCCTTTTTATAAATATATGCATTTTCTATAAAAGATGCAAACAATTTATGAGCTTTGAAGGGCTTACTTTTAAACTCAGGATGAAACTGACAACCTATATACCACCTATGGCTTTGAAGCTCTAATATTTCCACCAAAGATTTTTTAGGGTATATGCCAGAAGCTATAAAACCATGTTTTTCAAAATCTTCTTTGTATTTGTTGTTGAATTCGTATCTATGCCTATGTCTTTCGTATATGAGGTTTTCTTTGTAAATCTCATAAGCTTTTGTGTTTTCTTTTATAAGGCATTCGTAAGCTCCAAGTCTCATAGTCCCGCCCAAGTTTTCTATACCCTTTTGCTCTTCCATTATATCTATAACAGGGTTTGGTGTATTTGGATCAAACTCCGTAGAGTTTGCATCTTTAAAGCCTAAAACGTTTCTGGCAAACTCCACAGCCATAAGCTGCATACCAAGACATATACCAAATGTTGGTATGTTTTTAGTTCTACCGTAATTAAGCGCTTTTATCTTTCCCTCTATTCCCCTTTCGCCAAAACCCCCTGGAATCAAAATACCATCTACATGTTCTAAATCTTTTTCATTTAAATTTTCAGAATCAATCCAAATCATATTTACTTTTAACTTATGTTCAATGCCCCCATGTATGAGAGCTTCTATGAGACTTTTGTAAGCATCTTTTAATTTTATATACTTCCCCACGATGGCTATATCTACAGAATCTTTTAGATGTTCTAAGCTTGATACTATGTTTTCCCACTTCGTAAGATTTGGTTCTTTGTTTTCTAATCTAAAAGCATCAATAATGATTTTGTCTAAGTTTTGAGCTTTTAAAATAAGAGGTATTTTATAGATGTAATCTACATCGTAGGCAGATATTACATTTTCTGGTTTTACGTTGCAAAACATCGCTATTTTTGATTTTACATCTTGAGGAAGCTCTACTTCGGAGCGGCATATTATGATATCTGGTTGTATACCTATTGCCCTTAATTCTTTTACAGAGTGTTGGGTTGGTTTTGTTTTTAACTCACCTGCCACAGATATGTATGGGACATAGGTTAAGTGTATGAAAAGTGTGTTTTCTTTTCCAAGTTCAAGCTGAAGCTGTCTTATAGCCTCTAAAAACGGTAAACTCTCTATATCTCCAACGGTGCCACCTATTTCCACTATAGCTATATCTTTGTCTTTTGATGCTTTTAGTATCATAGATTTTATTTCGTCGGTTACGTGGTGTATAACCTGTACTGTAGAACCAAGGTATACGCCTTTTCTTTCTTTTTCCAAAACGCTGTTGTATATTTTGCCAGCGGTTATGTTGTTTAGTTTAGATAAGTTTGTATTGGTAAATCTTTCGTAATGTCCAAGATCAAGGTCTGTTTCGGCACCATCTTCTGTTACAAATACCTCGCCGTGTTGATATGGGTTCATGGTCCCAGGGTCTACATTTAAATAAGGATCTAACTTTTGAAGGGTTATATTGAGCCCCAAACCTTCAAGCAAAGCTCCAATAGAAGCTGAAGCCACGCCTTTACCAAGAGAAGATAAAACACCACCTGTAACAAAGATAAATTTGCTATTTGAAACGTGCATTCTTTATTATATCATGCTATTTAGTTTGAGAAATTGCTATAATAGATTGCTATAATAAAACTTATGAAAACTTTTAAACTTTTAATATTTATTTTTGGTTTTTGTACGTTATCTTATGCTTATCCAGATATAAAGATTATGATAGGAGATAGTAAAAGTATTACGCCTAGCGTTTATAAGCTTGATATAGAGATAGATTATAGCGCCCAAAATAGTGCTGATGTAATAACTTACCTTGGCAAAGTCGATCATTTGATTAGAGGTTTAAATATACCTTACAAAGGCGGTAGTTTTAGGATTTTGAAAAACTGCTTTTATTCTAAAAATAAATATGTATGTGAGGGTTATAAAGGTATAAACGATTATAGTTTTTACATGAAAAGCCCTGAAAACCAAACAAAAATATTAAACGCTTTAAAGGATATAAACTATGAGATAACACATACTGGTTTTATAGTACCAAAAAAAGATATAGATGCTACAAAGAACTATCTTATAAAGGATTTGGCCGAAAAATCCCTGATTTACGCCTCAAACTTTTCTAAGATTTTTCAAAAAGAGTGTTTTGTTAAAAACATTTCTTATGCCCAAAACCACCCGGTGCTACCGATGAGATTTGCTATGGCAAAGGCTTTACCAACACCCGCAAAATCTAAAGAACATATAAGTATGCAGGCTTTTGTGGATATATCTTGTAGATAGTTATTTCATAAATTATTGTAAATCGTGGCAGAGCACTTTTTTCATAATCTGTCTGGACTTATAAAATTTCGCAAGCGTTTATCCACCATTTTTCCTTTTTATTTTTTCTTCATACATCCTTCTATCGACTAAGTTTAACAAAAGATTTAAAATTTCATCTTCGTTTGAGCTTTCTGAGTCTATTTCTTTTAAATTCGCCATTCCGTAGCTGAAAGAAAGTTCAAAATTTTTGAAAGCTTCTTCAAATTCTTTTCTAATTTCTTCTATCCTTTCTTTGCTTAAAAGGTTTTCAACAATTATAGCAAACTCATCACCACCAACCCTTGCAATAATATCATAATCTCTAAATATTTGCTTTAATACTTTTGCAACTTTTTGGAGAATTTCATCTCCTTTGGCATGTCCAAAATTATCGTTTATCGGTTTAAAATTGTCAAGATCTATAAACACGAGAGAAAAGTCTCTATCTTCTCTTAATCCTTTTTTAATTAAGTTAACAACGTAATCTTCAAAATATTGTCTATTATACAAACCGGTTAAATGATCTTTTACTGCGATTTCATAAGTTTCTTTATAAATCTTTTCTTGGTGAGCTATAAAATAATCGTATTTTTTTGTGACTTCATCGAGTAAACTTTGGAGAATTTTTATTTTTATATCTTCCCTCATTTTTCTCTCACCGCCAAAAGCAATGAAGTTTCGTTGTAAAGTTTAAGTTTTTTATAATGTTTATCAGGCCCTATTTCTCCAAATGTAAAAAATCCAAACAAAGGGCAGTTTAACACAGAAGTGTATATTTCTAATTCTTTATCTTGCTTATCTTCAAGGACATATTGTCTTGCTATGCATGAAAAGTTGATAGCAAAGTCTGGATTGTTAATGATATCTTTAACTTTTTTAGCAATTTTGAAATCTTCTTCAAGAAGCTCTTCCGATGTTGCAAAAGATAGTTTAAAATGCTGACCTTCTTTTACTTGTCCAAAAAATTCTACATAGTCTTTGCCAATTTCTTTAAAGGTTCTCAAAGTTGCAACATAACCATCTTCTTCGTCAAGGATATTTATAGGAGTATACCAAAGATATCTAATGTCAAAATTGTCAAAATCTTTTAGAAAGTTTTGAGCTATATAAGAAAAGTTTTTGTTATCATCCACAGTGTAAAGTTTGTACCCATCGGCTTTCTTGATTTCGTATGTGATCCCATAGGGCTTAAAGCCAAGCGCCACTCCAATATCGTAGTCTATATTATCAAATGTAAGAATAAAAAATCCATTTTTTATGACTATATTATTTACAAACTGATAAGTTAAAACTTCATTGCCTACTTTGTATCCAGACGATAATCCACCGATTATATTTTTTACAGGGTGATATTCTAACTTTTCTGAAAGCTTTTCAATGAAAAGCCCAAATTCCTCTTTACAAAGACCACCTACAACCACATGAAGTTTATCGTTAAATGTGTTTAGGTAATGTGAAGTTCTTTCTAAAGCATCTTCTTTTTCAATATCTTCTACATAGAAAAGATTTGCCTTACCATCTTTTTCAAACTTCATTGCAATTAAAACCACACCTTCAATTATATTCTCGTTTTCAAAAGCGTTAACAGCATGAAAACCAGCATAATGATTTGTTTGAAACACTTTTTCTATTAGATAAGGAATATCTTGATAACCGTATTTTGGATGGATAGAAAAAATCAGAAAATCATAACTATCAAACCTTTTATCTACCTGATCTTTTAACTCCTTAAGCGCTAAGAAAAAAGATTTTTTACTTGAAGAAAAAACTTCTACTATCATCTTATTTACTAAACCCTACTATTGAATAATATCTCATTATTAATATAATTATATCATGAACAAGCTGTTGGCATACTCACCAACAAAAATTTATAGCGCTTCTTCTGGTACGTTTGGTAGATATACGATATCTCCTTTGTCTGTCAGGGCGAATTTATCTTGAAACTTATCTTTATAGCCTTTTTCGTTGTTTATAAAACGCTCTAAGGCTTTTGGTTCGTTGTGGGCTCTCATAATATACTCTTTGGTGGTACCATTTGAAAAGGTTATCAAAACTTTAAGGCAGTAAAACTTAGAATTTTCACCGTCTTTACAGCGCTCTATCTTTGCATCTAAGGGCTCTACCTTTACACTTCTTGCCACTATCTTCATAAGCGTATCATTATTATATCATTTATTTTTTCAAATTTGTCTATATTTAAGTCTTTTGGTGTTAGTTCTATATAGTTTTCTGTAAGGGCTTTGTCATGGGATATGGTGATGGCTCTTAGGGTTTTACCTTTCATAGATGCTTTAAAGCGTTCTCTTTTTTCTTGATCAAGGTTATGAAGAAGTTTTGAGCGCTCTTTTTTGGTGTTTGAATCTACTTTTGGAGTTAATTTTTGGGCTTTCGTAAGGGGTCTATCGGAATATGTGAATATATGAAGGTAAGCAAAAGGAAAATCTTTTAAAAAGTTGTAGGTGATATTGAAATCTTCTTGGTTTTCTGTGGGAAAACCTACTATTATATCTGTACCAATGGCACTTATTGGTCTTTTTTTTATTATAAAATTTACCACTTCTTCATACTCTTTTAGTGTGTATTCTCTTCTCATGGCTTTTAATAGCCTATCGCTGGCGCTTTGAAGAGAGAGATGAAAATGAGGCATAATATTTGGCTCTTCTGTTATAAGCTCTAAAAGCTCTTTATCTGTTTTAATCTCATTTACATTCATAGAAGAAAGCCTTATAAATATTGGTATTTTTAAAAGTTTTTTTAAAAGCTTATAAAGCGAACTGCCTTTATCGTGTCCATATTGGCTTAGCTGTGTACCGGTAAGGACTACCTCTTTGTAGCCTTTTTCATATAGATTTTGTACGCTTTTGATAACAAGCTCTTCATCTACGCTTCTTGATTTACCTCTGGCAAAAGGTATTATACAAAAACTGCAAAAGCTGTTACATCCTTCTTGGATTTTCAAAAAAGGCCTGTGGTTTTCAAATATAATATCCTCTTGAAAGGTTATATCGTTTTGTCTAAAGATATTATCTACGTAAGAGAGTTTTTGTTTTGTATCCAAGTGGTTTTTTATAGCTTCTAATATATCTGTTCTGTTAGCGTTTCCAAGTACTATATCCACTTCTTTTAGTTTTTCCAAAGCCTCTTTTTGAGTTTGGGCATAGCAGCCTGTAGCTATTACTATAGCGTTTGGGTTTTCTTTTTTGGCCTGGTAAATGGCTTGTCTTGAGCTTCTATCCGCTTGAGAGGTAACACTGCAGGTGTTTATTATATAAATATCTGGTATTTCTGCTTTTTCATAACCATGTTTTAAAAGCCAAGAGCTTATGAAATCCCCATCAAACTGATTCATCCTACAGCCTAGGTTTATAACTTTAAACTTCATCAGCTATCTATTTTATCCACCTATTGATGTCATGGCTCTGTTGCAATCCAAAAACCTATAATCGTTGTTTATAATGTATTCGTTGGATTTATTTTTTTGCCTTATGATATCTGGCATTAGCTTTCTAAAAGCCTCTAAACCCTCTTCTCTTATAATCTTTTTTATATTTATACCGCTGTTGGTTCTAAGACAATACATGATAGTACCCTCTGGAGTGAGCCTTAGCTTTGAACATCCATCGCAAAAAGGGCTTGATATTGGACTTATAAAACCCACTTCTGTGTTTATGGACTCTATTAAAAACCTTTTGGCGCTTCTAGAACCATCTGGAGGTAGTGCCATTAGCTTTCCGTAGGTCTTTTCTAAAAGCTTAAAAACCTCATCATTGTAAAATATCTTTGATCTATTAAAAAAATCAAGCTTTCCCACTGGCATTAGTTCTATAAACCTTATCCTTGCTCTTACACCCTTTGCAAACTCCACAAGGGGTATTATTTCAGAGTCGTTGAAATTCCTTATCAAAACTGTATTTAATTTTATGTTAAAACCTAAAGCTGAAGCCTCGTAAATGCCTTCTAAAACGGGTTTTATATCGCTTTTGGTGACATGTTTAAATTTATTTTCATCTAGTGTATCTAAGCTTATATTTATAGTATCAAGACCAGCTTCTTTTAGAAGTTTTGCATATTCTTTTAGATATGTGCCGTTGGTGGTCATTGAAATAGATTCTAAGTTTGTGGCTTTTAATAAAGATACAAGATTCCACACTTGAGGTCTTACAAGGGGTTCTCCACCTGTAATTCTTACTTTTTTAAGTCCAAAATCCTTCATTACAAGCACTATATCTCTTATCTCTTCGTAAGATAGCATATCTTTGTGGGATATGTAATCTATATTGATAGGTCTACAGTAAGAGCATTTCATATTGCATTTGTCGGTGATAGATATCCGAAGATATGTTATCTCATGCACCCATGACCCATTTTGAGCTTCCATCTTTGAAAACCTCCTTTTTCCATATGGGTGCTTCTTTTTTTACCTCATCCACTATAAACCTTGAACCTTTGTAAACCTCATCTCGGTGAGATCCAAGCACCAGCACAAAAAAAGACACCTCTCCTACTTTCACACTACCTATCTTATGATAGATATAGGCATCCATAAGAGAAAAATCCTTTATGGCTTTTAATCTTATATCGTGAAAAATTTTTAAAGCCATGGGTTCATGGGCTTCATAGAAAAGCTCTACGATGTCCCCGTCTTCTTTTGAAGCTCTTGCTATACCAAGAAACGTCAAAGAGGCCCCTACTTCTTTTGGGACAGATCTTAGTATATCTTCTTCCCTAGCTATAAACTCTACACCTATAGATACCTTAGGAATCATCAAAATTTAATATACTTAAAAGCTTGTAAACTTCTATGCAATATATTAGCTTAATCCATAGCTTCTGCTGCTGTTACTATGTCTATTAGCTCTGCGGTGATAGATTCTTGGCGAGCTTTGTTAAATATAAGAGTCCATTTTTTGATAAGATCAGATGCGTTTCTGGTGGCATTGTCCATAGCTACCATACGGGCAAAGTGCTCTGCGGCGTTTGATTCTAACATAGCCCTGTAAAGTTGGTAGTTCATGTATATGTTTATAATGCCATCGAGTATATCCGTTTCGTTACCTTCTATGTTGTATACTGTGTTTTGGTCCAATGGACGCTCTTTTATATTTATATCTTCTTCCATTATTGGTAAAAACCTTCTTTCTTTTGGGGCGTATGTGGCTTTTGTTATCATTTCGTTGTTAAAAAGCACTATATGATCTGTCTCTTCGTCTTTGTATCTTGATATAAGTTTAGCTCCAAGCTCTTTTACTATATCAAAGTTTATTTCTTTTTTAAATACATCTTGATAGGAGCTAACTATGTTGTATTTTCTTTTTGAATAGTACTGATAGGCCTTTCTTCCTACTATATGGAGATTTACGTTTTGGTTTTGACAAGATTTTATATAGCTATCCACTTTCTTAAATAGGTTTGCGTTGAAAGCCCCAGCCAAACCTCTGTCTGCACTTATAATTACCAAATCTACGTTTTTTAACTCTCTTCTTTTAAAAAGCGGATGAGAATACGTATCTATATGGGCAAAAAGGTGTGCCATTAGTTCATACAATTTATCTGAGTATGGTCTTGCTTTGAATATAGCCTCTTGAGCTTTTCTTAGCTTAGCGGCAGAAACCACCTTCATGGCGTTTGTAATACGCATCGTATTTTTTATACCAGCAATCTTACTCTTTATATCCCTTGGTGATAGTTTTGGCATAAGTATTCCACCTCTTAAAAGTTTAATGTATATTATATCATTCTTAGTGTTATTTTTCCATTTCTTGCTTCCAATATCTTATTTTTTGATAGTCTTATTTGTTTAGCGTTTTCTAAAAGCCTTAAAACCAATTCTGTTTTCTGGAACGTTTTCGTGCCAAAGGTTTTTCTTACAATGCGTCTTTGTATAGCTCTTGGCTGTTGTTTTAGGCTTTTGATATCAAAAACATCTATATTTTTTATAACATGCTCTGTATAATCTTCCAAAAAAGCCTCTTCATCTTGAAGGATTATAGACTCTTGTAGCACTGTAGATAAAAAATTTGGGTTTATCTTTTTTAAAATGGGTATTACTTTGTGTCTTATGAGGTTTCTTGATATAGTCTCATCGTAGTTTGTATAATCTTCTTTCCAGTTCAAACCTTGTCTTTGTGCAAAAGCTCTAATCTCATCTTTTGTGGCGGTGATAAGTGGTCTTATTATATTTTCTTTATAAGCCTTAAAACCAGATAGACCTTTTAGTCCTCCTCCTCTTACAAACCAAAGGATCATTGTTTCTGCCAAATCATCAAGATGATGGGCTGTAGCTATCTTATTGTAGCCTTCTTTTTTTGAAGTCTTTTGTAAAAACTCATACCGCTTTTTACGGGCGTTTTCTTCTATATTGCCTTTTAAAGATTTTATATCAAATCTCTCTACATATATAGGTAATTTTAGGCTTTTAGCAAAATCTATACAAAAAGCCTCATCTTCATCAGCATCTTCTCTTAGATGGTGGTTAAAATGAGCCAGTCCAATCTCAATACCAAGAACGTCTTTTAGCCTAAAAAGAAGATAGGATAGCACCACCGAATCCACACCACCAGAAAAACCAATGAGTATTTTATCGCCTTTTTCTATTAGATTAAAAAGCTTGTTGGCTTCAAAAATCTTTCTTGCAAGGTTCATTATGTGTATTTTCTTTGTCCAAAGAGATATGTGCCTATTCTTACTATTGTGGCACCTTCTTCTATAGCTACTTCAAAATCATGGGACATGCCCATAGACAGTTCAGGTAGTTTTATATTAAATGTCTTTTCTAAATCTTCTTTCAAGTTTCTTAGCTTTGCAAAAAAAGGACGTACTTTTTCTGTATCTTCAAAATAAGGTGGTATACACATAAGCCCCTTCAAGTGTAAGTTTGGTTTTGATAGTACGTATTCGGTTAGCTCTTTAAGGTGATTTTCTTCTACACCAGATTTTGAGCTCTCTTGTCCTACGTTTACCTCTATAAGAATATCAATATGCTCCATTCGTTTTGAAATCTCATCCACAAGGGCTTTTCTATCCACTGAGTGTATAAGTTTTACTTTATTTTTTAAATATTTTACCTTGTTGGTTTGAAGTGCTCCTATAAAATGCCATTCTATATCAAGATCTTTTAAAGCTTCGTATTTTCTTAAAAACTCTTGGGCTTTGTTTTCTCCAAAAAGCCTAATACCAAGGCTGTAAGCCTCTTTTAAAACATCCTCAGGTACCGTTTTTGTAACAGCCAAAAGCCTTATGTCTTCTTTTTTCCTATGCGCTTTCGAAGCAGCTTTTTCTATCTTGGTATAAACCTCTTCAATACGTTCTTTTAGCATATTACTTAAATATATTACCCAATATTTTTACTATAAGCTCCAAAGAGTTTTGATTTAACACCACCATCAAAGCTCCCAAAAAGAAAATCCACATTTTGAGGACTTTTATCTCACCTTTTAGCTCTTGTCTTAGTGCTCCTATCTCACCTTTTAGCTCCTGCCTTACAGTCTCTATCTCCTGTCTTACAAGCAGTATATCTTCTTTTGTAGCTAACTCTTTTCTTAGCTCATCCCTTAGCTCTATCTTTCTTTTTTTAGTCTCTTCTACTACTTTTTCTTCTAAATAGTCTTGGGTATCTTCAATAAGTTCCGCAATTTCAATGGCAGTCTCTTTACCAAACTTTTCTACCAACTTATCGTAAATAGCCGTTGGTATGTTTATACCGTCGACTTACTCCTAACAAAAACTGATATTTTCTACCAATCTGTTAGATTGCGACGCCTCTGCACCGATAAAGGATACAGACTTACCCGACCCACTATCCCATAGGCTCTTTAACAGCCTACAGAATTCGTAGTCGCTTTTGATCTTGATAGGATTACAGAGCTTAAATAGTTTATCTTTTAATCAAGCAAAACATTT
>Ga0081529_118189_pt1 | contig 11408 bp, 7 predicted proteins | sample EchGeymetagenome_FD_71012 | JGI IMG/M metagenome (GOLD analysis project Ga0081529, IMG submission 71012) | Ferrous microbial mat and aquatic microbial communities from Echinus Geyser, Yellowstone National Park, USA - transect B T=78-80 C v2... ...
TTCGGCGACGTTACTCAGTCTCGATCTGCTCAATTGTCTCTCGGCGTCTAAACCCGTGACGTAACTCTGAAGGGCTCTAAACGTTTTGGTCAAGTCACTCACTATTGATGATTTGAATCCCGGTGTTCCGTGGGTTTCGAAGTAAAGTTGTCTCGTTACGTCGATCAGGCCGGTAGATGAGTATACTATCTTGTTCCCGCTCCTGGAAATAATGTTGTACAGCGGGCTAAGCATGGAAATGTTGAAGGACAGTATCAGGGGGAAATACAAGGTGTTAAAGTGATAATACCTTTTTTCCTTACTTTGCGGGAAAGGGTCTAACAGGGTCTCGAGCTCTTTCACCATCCGTTGGTATGTAGACGTCATTCTGGTCTCCAACACCTCCTTCAAAGACTTAACTGGAGCGTTTCCGGTGTCAGCGCTTTTGGAAAGCATCAACATCTTGTACACATGCGACAATGTGTCTGTGGAGACCGTTAACTCTTTCCCCGCAATGAACGGGACTCGTGTGGTGAGCTCTGACCCTATGGTGACACTCTGTAGAAATTTAATTAGTCCCAGCTCAGCCAGTAGAGAGGCTATGTAGTACTGGTTGAGATCCCCGGTGTCTATCTTAAGTTCCTCCTTGAGCTCCACGGCCCTCCTAAACACTCTTTCTAACTTGTCCTTGAGCCCGTCCACGTGCCCCATCTTACCGTAGTCCACCAGGAGGAGGAACCCCTCCCTTAACCACCGGGCAAAGGTAGCAGATTCATCCCTGGAGATCTTGTTGCTTGACCTTGACTCTATAAGGGGGAGTACATCGTTAACCACGTAATTTATGAGTAGCCTGTCTGGATCTGTCACTGTTGAACACCCTTAATCCTTGCTACGATCTTGTCGGTTATTTCGTTCAATCTCTCCTCGAAGTACTGCCGATCTCCTATGATGTGAGGTAAGTTACTGACGGGAATTATGAGAGAGGTCAGCTCATCCCTGTCCAAAGGTACGTCAATAATGTTGAATCTGACTTGGTTTCCCTCAATTCGATTCTTCCTTTCCAGCTCCCTCAGGAAAAGGCCTAGATTAACCTCCTCAGGATGAAGGACTATTACCGGGCAACCAGGATCCTTCTCCTGTTTACTCTTGGGTTGGCACTGCTTTAAGTATTCTTTGTATTTTTCCATAACTTTCTCGGTGTAACTTGATACCTCTGCACCCTTAACGGACCTATTCTTGTACATGTAAATCTTAATCTTTTCAGGCTCGAAGACCACTAATCCCTCGTATCCCTTTGCGTTAACCCAGTCCTTGCTGACGATTTTTGCCTGGAACCTCTCGCTGGTCTTCTCAGCTAAGTTCTCCAGCATTCTCTTTATGGTCTCGTGCTCGATACCCACAACTTCTCGTGAGACGTATAGCTTGAATATTGTGTTCTCATTGAGGAAGCTCGTCAATCTGGGTTCCAGTATGTCCTTCAGCTCCGAACATCTTTTAGTCTTCGACTCCCTCCAGTTCCTAGCTGCTTCCCTCACTTCCCTATCAACCACGAATTTGTTGACAATTATGTCCCTCAGTCTATCGAAGAAAAGTCTAGATGGGAGCTTCCTTATCGGATCTCCGAAAACTCCCACGCACGGGGCGATCTCGCTCAGGGCAAGGTAGTTCTCTTCCTCGATGAAGTTCGTCTTCCTGAGGAGATCTAGGCTTTTCTTATAGTAGTCCTGTATGGCCCTCTCGTCGTACATTGAAGTCCGTATGGATATGGATAGATCATCATCCGTCGCAATTATCTTGCCCAGAACCGGAGGGTTGTTCCTCCTGTAGACCCTCATCTGATCTGAGGGGTAGAGCATTTCCTGAACCGTAAGAATCATCACGAACCTGTTGGGATAGTTGTCCAACACCCCTGGCCTAAGGCTCTCCAACAGCGTAGTGATGAACCCATATATCTCTGAGGGATCCGGATTCCTGGAAATCCCCTTCTCGAACTCATCAAGTATTATGTACAGCTTGTTCTTCGACCTGGAAACGAGCAGGTCGAATATCCTCCTTAAGGTATCCGTCACCTGGCCACCTGATCTTACGATCTCCAAGACCTCGTTCTCCGTTATATTCAGAGCGTCGCGGGATGACATAAGAGCTACCCTATTTGCAAAAGAAGTCCTCGGGGCATCTAAGCAGGTCCCCTCGTAAAACTTCGACAGGTCCTTAGCCCTCGCCAGACCGTACAGCAAACTGGCGTAGTACTCCTTATTCAGGCTAGTCCTCAACTCCTCATATAATTTATCCCTCAATTCAGCCTTCTCGGTTAGGACTCTGTCTATATACTCCCTCAATTCCCTGAGGTTGATGTATACCGCAGAGCACCCATTCGTTGGATCAGTGCAATAGTGTGTAGTGTAATACCCAACGCCGTATGTCTTTCCCCTCCCGTAAGAGGCTTTAAAGATACTTATCCCGGGTGAGAACTTGATAAGGGTCTCGAAGTTCACCGGTTTCACCAACAGGAGTCTCCTCTCTTCTTCTGGACTGGTGAACACCAAGGAGGGGCACTCCTCGGTATACCTACGAAGCAGATCAAGCATATTGTGGACATCCTGTCGTTCAATCATATTGATCTAAGATGAGATAGAGGGGATAGCTTAAATATCTTACGGTACCCTAGAGTTCCCTCGATGTACGTCTACTTTCGTTACAGAAAACTGTAATTATATGGAGCAGAATATTTACTGTTGGGATAACTTGGAGATGCGTAGAGGTCCTGTCAGGCTCGTGGAGGGCCTTGTCATCATGGACGACACCGCGGACCACGACCCACAGGGGGACGTGAGTCCCTGAGAACTACTGAACCTACTGTCGCGTTCACGAGAGGTTCGAGAGGGCCTACCTCCTAACGGTCGCGATGGTGGACCTCAAGCAGGACGTTCACGGTTTCCCTCGTTCCGTGAGGACTGACCTCCTGGGCTGATGAAAATCTTTAAGTCGCGATAAATTCCCGTAACTGTTACCACATGAAACTTTCAACCGGGCATATGAGGGACTTACTGAATATTGCTCAATCTAGTGTAACGACTCTATTAGTATCTCGAGGGAATTCTGGGGAACATGAGGGAACAGAAATTTTTAAATATCACGACTGTGCCTACCTTATATATGGGAGACTCATCCGAAAGTAAAGCTGAGGGCGACGAGGTTCCCTTCGATCAAATTATACATTATGAGCAATACTTGTACGAGACGGGCCTTTCAAATCAGTGCATAAATATTGTGAAAGACGTGATATTAGAGTCTCACCACCTGTCCAGGGTAACCAGCGTGGCGAGGGGAGCGGGCTTCTGCATTTATGACGCTAAGCTCAGGGAGCTTATGGGCATAAAGAGTCACGTGGTAAGCACTATTCCAGGAAAGGGGAAGGACATCCACCGACTCCTCGCATTGTTGTTCCTGAAACACTATCATGATAAGGACTTCACTGATCCCGAATCTCTTCGAAGAAAATTATCCGAATTATGGGACAGGCTAAACGTTTCACATCAGAAGAATTCTGAGGTAATAGACACAGCCGTTAAACTCTGCAGGGGACTGTTGACATATTTGCCCACTGCAGCCCAGAGGTTGGGAACGACACCAGATAAATTGATACCCATCGTTGAACAGCAATTTTTCGACACAGACCTTCACGTCATTGGGGTTCCCGACCTAATCCTAGAGGATCCCGAGAAAAGAGTTGCGATCGTTGTAGAGTGGAAGACCGACGACGGTGGTTGGAACACCCCCGACAAGGTTCAAGTTTTACTATACTCGCTCATGGAGGCTAAGAGATTAGGCTACAGCGAAAACTATAGGGGTTACAACACCGGGCCCGAATTCATCTCGGCCGTCACCGGAGTGCTGGAAAATGACGCCGTCAAGGACGTTAAGATACTACCGATGATAATCAGGCCATCGGTGGCCGACAGTAAACAGTTCCCCTCATTTCACCCCCTTTTCTTCAGCAGGCCCAACAAGGGCGCTAAGGATCTATCTGAAAGTTATAAGAAGATGAGGGAGCTGATAGGCAAGAGTATCATCACGGCGGAGTTTCTGGCCAGCTTGATTGTCCACCCCAAAAATATACGTTATACGAGTAATGACCTAGAGGACTGTACGACCAAAGGAGGGGCTCTGATCTTCAGGAAAGCTTTGCCGCACCTTCCCAAGGGGAATCCGACTAGACCCTCCAAGTTATGCCGTATTTGTCCCTCCATCGAGGAATGCAAATTCTATAACTTCAGCGTAAGGGGAGACCTCATCGACAGGCTAGCATACTTCTTCAGGAACGTTATTTACAACATAAAACTGGACAACGTTATTTTCTTCGAAGCGTTATATAGAATCGGGAGTACTTTTGATAGGAAAAAAATAGTAGAAACGATCAAGCGTGACAAGGGATTCCTCTACGACGGAAGATCGGTAAAAGTTGTGAGCCAACCCAGAAAACTCATGATCAAGTTATCGAGTCTAAGGCAGAGAAAAGCAAGCTTGAAGAAGTTGAGACTAGACGTTGCAGACTTCGGGTGTGTAGGAGAGGATTGTGGGAATGAGTTGAAGAGAAGGAACATCGTGCAGAACGACGAGGAAATGCCTGAATTTGAAGGAGATACACTCTACCTATTTAGAGAAATTGCTCCCCTACCAAACGTGAGAAGACGCAAGAGAGACGAGGATAACTCAATATTTACTGCCATAGTTGAAGGGAAACCAGTATCGATATTCCTCAATGACGGAGCCGCAAGATTGACGTTTAGCGTGAACCTCACGGCGAGAGTGGATAGAACATCCGTCATTGGTAATTACGTGGTTTACGAGATAGGAATCCCCTCCATGGCGTTCAAGGCTCAGTACGAAATATTCAAGGAATATGTAAGAATGAGGCCCGAGCTAACAGTCGGTACCGTTATGGCGGAGACCGGGGTCGACTTAACAGGAATAGAGCTGATGGCGGTAGATGCGATGCAGAGGATCCTCAACACCTATGAGGGATCTGATGTGGACAAAGAAACGAAGAAAAGGTTACAGAGCGATCTAGACTCAGGGTACGAGGAAGTCCTGAACCTGTGGGCGTACGGAGAGCCCATCTCCGAGGAGATTGGGCACCTCCTTGCGGGGCACAGGAGTAATAAAGGGGGGTATGGACCGTGACTTATTTCATTCGAGACGCTTACAACCAACCTTCGGAAACTCCTCAGAGTTTCCCCAGCGAACTGGAAAGCGGACTGCAACTCATAGAAAAGGCTTACGAGGAAAATCGGTTGGCGGCGATACAAGGCCCTCCTGGGGCAGGTAAAACAACGGTTATCTTTGAGGGAATTACCAGGTTAAGTGAACAGCTGGACGAGGACGAGGTGATATTGTACATATCTCCCACGAATAAGTTAATTTTCGATCTATTAATTAGATTCAATAGGCATGAGTTGAAATATATCGTGGACAAGAGCACTACGAGAGTCTACGGTTCATTTAACTACTCCGGTTATGAGGAGCTTTCGCGTCCCTTAAACCACGACACCAAGCTGGTCCTGGCCACCGAGTTTCAGAGGATTCACGCAACAGCGGAGATCTTTAAGAGTTCCGGCAAGAGGTTAATCATCTTATACGACGAGGGCGGGAAATCTCCCCTCTATAGGTTGTTCGGTCCGATTGCGGACGCCCTGTTGAAGGGAAGGGGAAGCAACAAGGTTTCCTCACTAGTCGTAGTGGGGGATCCTCAACAGGCTATCTCCCTGACAGAAGATTTGAGGTTGTCGAAAAACAAGGCTCTACTGATGACCAGGGCGATTGTTTCCATGATAAGGGATATCGATCCGAGCCTGGCCGATTCGGTCGAGAATAACGAGGAGAGACTTGAAATAGCCTTGAATAAAGTCAGGAAGTCGCTAAGCCTATTCCATATGCTGGAATACACGTTCAGGGTACCTGGCCCGAGCCACGAGATAATATCAACCGGATTCTATGACGGTGGACTTAAGGCCAAGTTTGAATTCAGGCATAGAGCAATCACGGTCAAAGGGAAAATACCTAAATGCCTTAATTCCTTAACTACGAGTGAAGCCCAACAAATCGAGAATGCCATTAATTCTGGAATCGGTATAATATATCTTCACGATAAGTCTGGGAAGAGTTACCGGGACTCAGATGAGAACGTCGATAAGTTGAGGTTGAGATATTCCGTGGACGTTGCCGTACTACTGGCGGCCCTTACAGGTTTAGACACGGTGATATTGAGCCCTTACAGGGACATGTACACTTACACTAATCTGTATTTGAGATTGTACTATACAAAATGCGACCCTCATCAAAAGAAGGTACAGGTCGGAACTGTGTCTCAATGGATTGGGAGTGAGTCGACCAACGCGGTACTAGTTCTCGGCAAAGAACACCTGCCCGACTCTTGGAATCACAGCCAGATAAACAGTTATCTTACAATTTATTTTAATGAGCCCGAACTTTTTAACGTTCAGTTTAGTAGGCACAAGGGGGTAATGGTCGTCATAGGAAATGTCGAGAACCTGCAAAAAAGTGCTCAAAAGATTCTAAAGCACTACTCTAACCCTAAACTAAAGCCTAAAGAAAGTGCCGACAAGAATATATACAGTTTGAACGCTTCTGTGATTCAGAAGGTATCTGAAAAACTCTCGGACATGTGTTCAAACGGAAACTCGAAATCTTGTGAGAAGATCTTAATTCGAGGCTGATGTCCTTTAGTCGTCTTAGATGATCCAAGCAGTTGAGGTGACTTATAGTCGTCTTAGATGAAGATATTGGAGAAAAGTGGTAAGGACGCGGAGGTCGCGTACTCGATATCAGAGAGGTCCCTTCCGGAACTGTTACCATTTCTCCGTGACGGCGGGCTCAACGCCTAGTTAACCTCGCCTCAAGGTACTCGGAAGGAAAAGTATTGGAACTTCTCTCCCCACCATAACCCGTGTCATGGACGACATGACAGGAAGGTCATCCTCAATCTCCTGAGAAGCGGTAGGATCTCGCAAAACTCCCCGGCCAAGATCGTTCACCCGTCTCCCTGGCCGAGGGAGTCAAGGCCCTGGACTAGGACACGCTCAGGGGTTTCAAGGTGTTCTTCAATCCCAACGGATACAGCTTGACCTTCGCCTACGCCTCCCTTCAGAACAGGGGGAGTTCGAGGCTCCGTGGTTGTTCCCAAAGTTCAGGTGCATGGAATCCTTGACGGTCTACGGGGCGGAGGGTAGGAACAGGGAGGAGATGGTAGAGAGTGTGGAGGGGATGAGGAGGGACCTGGGAGATCACTCCTGTTCTACTACCCAGAGCAGAGACCCGTGGAGCTCAGGCCGTAGGTGTTGAGGCTCATGCGGACCTGGGACTCGGAGCCGAGGGCCGGCCTCGGCCAGCCGGCCAGGGACGCCTCTCTCTAGACCTCCTACGTGAGGAGAAACTTGGGCCAGCTGGGGAAGGTGATCCCATAGTATACTTGGGGAACGCGAACCTGTTCGCGGTGGCTGTGTTCAGCGGGGGCGTTGGACGAGATCAGGCCACTCACCGAGGAGCTCAGCGTTCTCTCCCCGAGTCTGGAGGAGGGAGAGGCTTCAGGGGTACCTCCCGTCTTCACCATCATCAACTTCGTCAGGGAGCTGGTGGTGGAGCTGAACCTGAGGAGCGTGGAGGCGTTCCTCAGGTTCGTTGAACGTCATTTAGGCTGACCACCCAGGCTGATGAAAATCTTTAAGTTACGTTAAAGTCCCATAACTGCTGTCAAGGTAAAATCCCACAGCTGCTGGTCAAGGATGACTCCCTTTACAGCAGTTATGGGATTTCTCGTTGCATTGCCTTGAAGTCAAGGCAAAATCTACTAACTGCTGTCCCTTTAATTTGACCTTAGATATTTGACGAAGAGAACTCCACTGGCTCACCCTTCAGGGACATTGGAGGTCCCGTAAGGCGGTAATATTACCCAAACGACGGGGATCACCATCGTGAGTGGTAATGCACTAGAAATACTTCACGAGCGAATGTGAACAATTTAAAAGCCTCACCTCCTAACATAAAATTATGAGGAGTTACGTCTTCACCCTGGGCTTTCACGAGGACTTCGTGGTGAGGAGGCTACACGGCACACATGTCTCTCCTGAGGATCACCTGCTGGCGATCACCGTGAGGCCGGTATCCAAGGGAACCATGAAGGCCTTCCAGGCGTTACAGGCATACTGCACCAAGTTATCATTGAGGGAGCCGGAACTCCTCGAGCTGGAGGGATCCAATCTGTTCTCCTTCGTGGAGCAGATATTGTCGAAGGTGAGGAGTCTGCAGGAACCCCTGATCGTGGACATCAGCGGAGGGATGAGGGCCTTGGGTGTTTCCACGCTAATTGCGGTGCTGGCCAGCGGAAAGGATGCCGACATATATGTGACCCTCGAGAACGAGGAGGGAGAGCTCTATTTCTCCACAAGGGAATTCAGGGCCCTAGCCTCAGGCGTCACCAAGGAGAGGTACATCTTGCTCAGTGAGGTCTCCAGGAACCCCGGGATAACCGTGGACGAGCTGGCACAGAGGTTGGGCAAGACAAAGAAGACGGTGCTCAACTACGTCACTGAGATGAAGGGTGACGGGCTCTTGACCCAGAGAGGTAAGAGCGCAGGGATATTCCTGACAAAGCTGGGGGAGATAGTGGTTAAGGCGAGGGACAACAAATAGGCCTAAACGAGTCCAGTGTTACGTTTTTAAGTCTGTCAGAGCAGCAAGTATGGGAATCTTAGGGAGGACCGGAAAGTCGGTATTGTGAGAAGTTTCTCGACGTCGTCCGGCTGAAAAGGTGCGGAAAGGGACAGATCGAGTTCGCTAGGGAGGGGCTGGTCAGGGAGATCAACAGGCTGGGCGTGGTGAGGGGGAAGGGGAGGAGCAGGAAGGTTAACCGGCACTAGTCCTCATGGTCCTGACGGAGGGCCAGCTTGAGGAACGCGGCCGACACGTTCGAGTTGGACTACTCAAACCTGCTGGGGGCGTTGGGAGAACTGGACTACGCGTGGAGGGACTGGAGGTCCCCTGTCGGGGCTGGTATTTCGTCGATATACTCGAAGTCGCTTTCAATTCTATTTAAGATCAACGAGATAGGACTCTCCAAAGACTTGGCGAACGAACAGTTTCTTTCAATTATATCCAAGATCAACTTGATATTGTATCGTCGTTGTCAGTATCGTCCAGAAAACTTTCAATTCTATCCAAGATCAACCCGGGGCCTAAGCTGCTTAATACAGAGCGCCCACAGCGCCCTTTCAATTCTATCCAAGATCAACCTGAACCCAATGTATGCATTCATTTTAACGATAGATACTTTCAATTCTATCCAAGATCAACATAGCAGGCATGTATTTGATGTGAGACCGTGGCCTGGCTCAAACTTTCAATTCTATCCAAGATCAACAGGATTAGGAGGAAGAAGAACAACGTCAAAAGCATCACTAGCCTTTCAATTCTATCCAAGATCAACTACTTCGTATAATCGACGACTACCGTAGCATTGGAGTACTTTCAATTCTATCCAAGATCAACATATGGAAATAGCGTGGGGTTTGGGATCGTCCCCTAAGGCTTTCAATTCTATCCAAGATCAACCCTATACTTTATGGATATTTCTCGTGTTCCCTGTATCTTTACTTTCAATTCTATCCAAGATCAACTAGGCTAATCCTACCAATTCAGGAGTGACTAAACTTATTAGCTTTCAATTCTATCCAAGATCAACGCAAAAGAATTAGGCTCAATTAACGCAACTCTAAGCACCTTTCAATTCTATCCAAGATCAACTCTTCAAAGTAATGTTCAACTTTCTCATGATATTGCTCTCCTCTTTCAATTCTATCCAAGATCAACAGCGGTTGAAGCGGGGTTTCAATACGGTTACGGTGTTCACTTTCAATTCTATCCAAGATCAACAGGATGTTTTTTTGGGATCATTCACAATGCAAGAAATCGAGCTTTCAATTCTATCCAAGATCAACGAGTCCATCAAGGATGAGGTAATCCCCCTAAAAATGGCCCCGCTTTCAATTCTATCCAAGATCAACCGATGATTTCTATACAGCAGATGTATATCTGCAGTGGGACTTTCAATTCTATCCAAGATCAACACTGCATCACAGTACGCTACAGAAGCATCAGGTTATTACAACTTTCAATTCTATCCAAGATCAACTGTTTTTCATAATTTCACCGTTCCGAAACAATTTAGTTTCTTTCAATTCTATCCAAGATCAACTACGAAGGGCATCTCGAGGATAGCGTTAGAATTGACAATCTTTCAATTCTATCCAAGATCAACTCCTAATCCAGGCTAACATGTTAGCCTTCAACTGAGTCCTTTCAATTCTATCCAAGATCAACGACTAGGAGCTAACGTTATCGTTTTGTTGTATATATACTTCTTTCAATTCTATCCAAGATCAACTCTTATGAAAGTCAAGGCTTTGGTTCTGTTCTACCTCTTTCAATTCTATCCAAGATCAACCATTTTCGTCCTTAGTCTCGTCGTATACCCTGAATACCCTTTCAATTCTATCCAAGATCAACCAGGATACATGACCGGCGTTACTACGGTCGATGCTATACACGCTTTCAATTCTATCCAAGATCAACAGTCTCTTAAGACCAGTCTAGGGCGTCGGTTTAACAGTCTCTTTCAATTCTATCCAAGATCAACCGTCTATTATCCTGGAGGCAGTAGCGGAGAGGGATATTACTTTCAATTCTATCCAAGATCAACGGGGAACATCAGACTGTACGTCGACACGAAGAGGAACATGTTGCTTTCAATTCTATCCAAGATCAACGGATTGTTCCCCCTCAAAGGGATAGTAGAGAACGAAGAACTTTCAATTCTATCCAAGATCAACGCGTAGAGTTCAGATTTGAAAACAAGAACTTGTTCGACAGCACTTTCAATTCTATCCAAGATCAACCACGTTAACGTTATCTTTATATAAAATTGAAAGTAAATAACTTTCAATTCTATCCAAGATCAACTATAATGTAACCAAGTACACCAAAGAGTATACTTAGAATTACTTTCAATTCTATCCAAGATCAACATAAGAAGTTCATTATTCTAGGTTTGAGTACTGAGGACACCCTTTCAATTCTATCCAAGATCAACTCAAGAACGAGCTCGTAAAAATACTCCCGTCTCAATCTGTCTTTCAATTCTATCCAAGATCAACAATACCCTAGAAGACATCATTTGGTACCTTGTTTGCAATCTTTCAATTCTATCCAAGATCAACGAGGATGGTCTTCACGAGAGTAGTCTTCCCGCTTTCCATCCTTTCAATTCTATCCAAGATCAACAAAGTCACTCTCTACTACTCCCATATGACTGGATCGGTACTTTCAATTCTAACCAAGATCAACTTACCAACCAG
>Ga0081529_120224_pt1 | contig 11408 bp, 13 predicted proteins | sample EchGeymetagenome_FD_71012 | JGI IMG/M metagenome (GOLD analysis project Ga0081529, IMG submission 71012) | Ferrous microbial mat and aquatic microbial communities from Echinus Geyser, Yellowstone National Park, USA - transect B T=78-80 C v2... ...
TACATGTATGAAAATTTGCTGGCATATTTGGCTTCGTACATATGGTCAACTGTCTTCGTATATTTGTTTAATTGTCTTCGTATATGTAGGGATATGTCTAAGCGGGGAGGGTCTCCGCCGAGAAATCCGCCGATGTAATATTCCTAATTTTATTACTAATTTTGAGGGGCGCGCTGTTTAGGTGCCCTATATTTCCACCCCTTATTTAGGAGTGTAATCTTTAAAAATCCCCGAATCTCTATAACCCATGAACGGGGAACCAACCAAAAACCTCCACGAAAAGCACTCCGAAAAGGTGCTCCAGCTCCTAAAGGGGGAGCTGGGGCTCGACGAAAAAGACGTCGAGTACATCCATGAGCACTTGAGGCGGCTGGAGGTAAAGCCGGACTACGCCGAGGTGTACGTGGAATTGCACGACGCGGCATGCGAGCGCTATGGCGATACCTGCGACGCGGCGGCGCTGCTGACCGTTCGCGAAGCCTTGGCGCTGGCGCTCAAGCTGATAGATGCGGCGGCCAAGGCCCTGCAGACCGAGAGAGAAATAGTGAGGACGGAGGCGCCATGAGCAATATGAGTGAGAAGAAGGACATAAAGACCGTTGTGTTGGAGATCTTGGAGAGGTTGGAGAGCTCAGGTATCGACTTTCAATACTCTATTAGAGATGCCGGGTCTCCTAGCTCTTAGTTCATTTGCGTTTTTAAATGTTATCGATGGCATCTCCGCTGAAGGCCGGCGTATGGTTTCTCTATTTTATAGACGGCTTGTCTGTATGTCCGTCGTTGCGGGGGCGCATCTGCGGGTCTCGGCGTGAAGGTGCGTCTCGGCGTCGGCCTTCGGCGCGTTCCCGCACGACGTTTTATATGCGGGACATCCGCTTTACATAGTCGACACGGCGGAGGAGCGGAACGGTTTAACAAGTGTAAAGCGCATGCTGCACGACGATTTATAAACGCCGAAATTTATATAGACTATATATCGACGCGTCCGCCCCTCGGCCGTTTCGACCGCGGACGGCCTGTGCGCGGCGGGCTGGCATCACCTTTAAATACTCCTGGGGAGTTGCTCGTATGAGCGCTCCGGGTTTGTACGAGTCGCTTGGCCGCCTTCGGCGGGGGTCCTTGTTCGAGGTGGTCGCCGTGCTGGTTTGGTTCCTGGCGTTGATTCCCTTCCTGTTTCTTCTGGCTATAGTGCTCTCCGTGGTGTTCGCCGTCATCGGCCTGTTCTACATGTACGGCGGTTTTTCGGGGCTGAGGCCCTACGTGGGCAGCGCCGGCCTTGGGAGGGTGGGGGTGATCCTGATGGTGATTCCGTTCATCAACTTCGTGGGGATTATACTGACGGGCATCGCGATCTATTCGGTGGGCAGCAAGTTCGACAACGGCACGACGAAGATCGGCGGGATACTGACGGCGATAGTGGTCACCGCGTTCATCGGCTTTATACTGACCTACGTGGGGCTCGGCGAGATAATGGGTAAGGTGGGGCAACAACAACAGCCGCCGCCTGCCCCTCCCTCCTAGCCCTCCGCCGCGCGGCATCTTTTATTCAAGGCATCTTCAGATGCGGCGTTAGCCTAGATGGGGAGGCGGGTCATATTTCATGTATACGCATCTGTATACGCGTGAGCGAGGTCATATCGGTGAGGGTTAGGAGGGAGCTCAAGAGGGGGCTCGAGGAGCTGGGCATAGACTACGCAGAGGAGATAAGGAGATTCCTCGAGGAGCTGGTCGCCAGGGAGAGGCTTAGGCGCGTTCTGGACAGGGCGCGGGCCCTGAGGAGGGAACTGGAGGGCGAGGTGGGCCTTCTGCCCAGCAACGCCGAGCTCATCAGAGAGGACCGGGATGCGGAAGGTCGTCGTTGACGCCTCGGCCTAGCGGCGCTCTACCTGCCGGAGGGGGACAGCGACGCAGTCGAGGAGGCCCTGAGGAGGGCGGACTCGGCGGCCGCCCTGGACCTCGCCTTCTACGAGGCGGCCGACGCGCTCTGGAAACACGTCAGGAGGGGCGATATGGAGCCGGGCCGCGCCGAGGCGGCGTTGGGCGAGATAGAGTTCCTGAGGTCGGTCGAGGTCCGCGCCTACGGCGAGGTCGCGCATGAGGCCTTCAGGAAGGCGGTGGACCGCGGCGTGACTGTCTACGACGCCGCCTACGCGGCCCTCGCCGAGGCCCTCGGAGGCGTCCCCATAACGCTTGACGGAAAGCCTGCGGAGAGGTTCCCGGGCCTGGCCTCGCGGCCGCGCGTCAGCCCTTCATGATACCGCCACAACTACCACTATCGCTATCGCGGTAGTCCTGGAGACGCCCCGTATCATGAAGAGTATTATCTTATCTACCTTATATTCGTTGTCTTTCTTTTCGTATATATAGAAATATACCTAGCTGATTAGAAAGATATTTGATATGTATTACGTATAAATAATTTATTTTTGTTTTAGATATTGCTGAGGACTGTGTCGCGGCTGTGTCTGGCTCTTTGTCGGGGTCTTCACCGCCAAGAGGGCGATGCCGGCCAGGATGAACGCTATGGCTGTCGGTACGGGGCCCGCGGCAATATCGTGAGGGGGCCAGCAGTAGAGGGATCCCGCCGTCTGGAGCAAGCCCTCGCCCGACCTATTGGCCATGGCCGACAACGGCGTTATCCGGCCGCGGCCTCTGCGGAGGGGCTGGATGATGCGCCGACCGGATTCGTCGGGGCTCGTCAGGACGCGTGGCGTTTGGTCAGGTAGAGGATCGCCATTAGGTAGCGCCTCAGCTCCTGCGTTATCAGGAAGTTCCTCCTGACGTGGTCGTGGCCGGCCTCGCCCATCTCCTCCCTCGCCTTCCTGTTCCTCAGCAGATAGACCAAGTAGTGCGCGGCCGCCCTGGGGCTGTCCACCAGGAAGCCGGTGACGCCGTTTATCACCTGTATCCTTATCCCGCCGGTGTTTCCGCCTATGACCGGCCTGCGCTTCCAGAGGGCCTCGCTGACGGTTAGGCCGAAGCCCTCCTTTATGGACTTCTGCATGACTACGGTGGCCGCCCTCTGGAACGCGTTGACCTCGACGTGGCTGTTGGGGGGCAACATGAGCAGATGGACGTCCCTCTCGCCGCGGGCGGCCTCCACGGTCTCGCGGTAGACTATCTCGCCCTCCGGGTCGTCCGTCGCGGGGCTTCCGAGGTAGACCAGCTGGAGGTCCGGGACGTGGCGCTTGGCCAGCCTGAAGGACTCTATGACGCCCACGGGGTCCTTCGCCCTGTCGAACCTCGACACCTGCAACGCGATGGGCCTCTCCCTATCCACGCCGAATTTGTCCACAATTCTGTCGACGGTGGTCCGGGGCAACGGCACGTTCTTGGGGCTGAGGGGGTCTATGGAGGGCGGGATGGCTATCTGGGGTATGTCGAGGTCGTCCCTGGCGAATTCCGGTATCGATACTATCATGCCGTCGTATTTGGACACGTAGCTCCGCAGAAATCCCCAGACCTCGGGATGGGGGTTGCCTACATCTATGTGGCAACGCCATATCCACGTGCCCTTCTTCCTATACTTTATCAAGCCGGCAGGCTGGGGGTCGTGGATAAAGACCACGTCGTAGTCCAGCGGCATCTCGTTGGCGTTTATCTCCTGCCACTTGTCGTATATCTTGAAATAATCATCGGGTATCTCGCCCCTGCCCATCTGTATGGCGTTGTGGAAGGATTTGGTCACCGTGAAGAACTCCTGGTCTCCGCGTATGACCTTCCACTCCACGTTGAGGCCCAGCTCCCTCATGAGGGGCACCAGCCTGTGCAGTATCTCCGCCACGCCGCCGCCTGCTGCCGTCGAGTTCACATGGAGTATGGATAAGTCCCTCAACCTCTCGGCGTATTTGAATATGGCGTTTATCTCGTGTTCGCCGACGAACTCGACGTAACGCTCTATCATAGCAACTCCCTCTCGAGGATTCTTATAACCTCCGACTTTAAGTCCTCCTCGTTGTTGAAGATCAACGGGTCTATCTTCGATATGGCGGCGGCCGCCTCGGAGAGGCCGAACTCGGACTCTAGCCAGACGGAGAAGTCGTTCCGCCCGGTCCCGTCGAGCACCCTCCTGGTGATCAGGTGGTAGGCTATCGAGTCGGCGGGCGCCGCCCCCACGGCGTCCAGGAACTCGGCGAGGGTCTTGGCCCTTAAGCCCGTCTCGTACACTATGGGCACCATGCTGACGAAGACGAACTCCTTCCTGGCGGGCCTCTCGCCGGCCCTCGGCTCAAGGATCGCCAGGACCTCCCTCCTGATATCCTCGACGGTCGCGGGCTCGGCGCCGGATATGCTGGACAGCTCTATGGCCAAGTCCTCGTCGTTTAGCTCCTCGCCGACCCAGGCGGCGAAGTCGTTGGTGTAGTAGGGGCGCATCCTGTGTTTGGCGAAGACCGTGTGAAATACGTGGTGGAATATGGCGCCTGCGTCTGCCTTCTTGACCCCCTCGGCCAGCTCCTTCAAGTTCCTGGCCCTCATCTTTGTATAGAGCGAGAGGTAGTAGGCGGATTTGAACGCGAAGGGCCTACTCGCCTCTCTCTCCAACTGACCCATGTGGAGGATTGGAAAGAAAAATATAAAAATATATTTAGGCTTTTCTACGCCTCAGCGCGGCGGCGATAACGCCGGCGATGGCCACGAAGGCTCCGGCCCCTATCAGGTCGTAGCCGTACTGCGAAGCTACGGCGGGGGCCATGGCCTTGGACATAAGCGGCCCGTAGTGCATGGCGTAGAGGCCTACGCCTATCAGCACGAGGCCCCACGCGACCGCGAACGCGGCGCCGGCCTTACGGGGCTCCACCTCTATCTTGATCCTCGACGTGCCGGCCCTCCTCGCCGCCTTCGAGCTCAGGAAGACGTAGGCGTAGTAGCCGGCTATCGTGCCGGGTATGAAGCCCAGCGTGAAGAGGAGCCCGAAGAGCGAGAGGCCGGCGAGCCCGGTCCAGAACCCTCCGACGCTGCAGCCCTGCGCTATCCTCGCCCCTATGGCCAGGACCGCGCCTCCGGCGAAGGCCAAGCCCAGCTCGGCGGCTCTGTTCGTGTTGGGCGGCGGGAGCTTTATGGAGAAGGTGCCTCTGGCTATGGAGGCCACGGCGGCCCCCGCCACCGCCATCAGGACGAAGAACGTGAACGGGTTGAGCACGGGGACTGTCTGGAACCAGTTCTTCGGCATCGAGGGGTCGCCGAACGGGACCGTGGCGTATTCGGCCAACAAGCCCACGGGCGTAGTGACGCCCAGGTAGTTGAATCCGCGTCCCGCGAGGAAGACGAAGGAGGCCACCATGAAGATGGCGAAGAGGGCGCCGTAGAGCAGAGGAGATCTCCCGAGGCTCTCCTTCCCCTCGAACTCCAGCCTGTTCCTCCTGATCTTCCAGACCACGGCGAGTATCGCCGCCGAGAAGATAAGCCCTGCGAGGAACGCGGCCAGCCTCATGGGAAGCGCCGAGGACAGCAGATACGGGACGTAGTTCGACGGAGATCCGTCGGCGATGCTGAGGCCGGTTGTGGCGTGCCACCAGCTGTCTAGATCGAGGCCCAGATATATGGGGAAGGAGAATATTATGATCCCCACTATCATGCCGAGGATCTCTATCCAGTTGACCACGTAGCCCTGCCCGCTTTTCCAGAGCATGCCGACCATGCAGCCCTGGCCCAGCATAATGCCGAAGCCGAATATGAAGCTGCCCAACACCGTGTACCAGCCGGCGCCCGGCATGTAGGCATACGCGTCTACGGCCGGGACCGCGCCCAGCGCGACCAGCAACCCGGTCAAAAACGCAGATACGGCTATGCCCGTCAGAATAATCTCGTATATCCGGCTGTATCTAACCCCCATCACTTGATGCGTGGCTATCACTACGCAGTAGTTGGTGCGCTCGGCCAACGCGCCGAAGGCGAAGCCCAACACTGCGTAGAAGACGCCTATGGCCCACGGCGGCGTCTGAAATAGGGGGATCCCCGCCATGGAAGTGCCCATCTTTAAGCCTCAAATACTCTATTAAATGTGCAAAAATAACACAGACCGGGGATTTCGTTTACATATATACACCACGTCGGCCGCCTCTTTTATTTAAATACGGCATTCGTCTAAGTGGAGCGGCGGGTCATATTTCACGACCTCATAGCGCTGGACGAGGCGGTCGACGTGCTGCTGAGGTCCGTCGGCCCTCTAGGGACCGAGGAGGTGCCTCTCGAGGAGGCCTACGGCCGGTCTCTGGCCGTGGACGTGTATTCGCCGGTGGACGTGCCTCCGTTCGACAGGAGCACGGTCGACGGCTACGCCGTGTCGTCGTCGGATCTGGCGGGCGCGAGCGAGCTGGCGCCCGTGTCGCTGGCGCTGAAGGGCAGGGTGGAGGCCGGCGATTTCCCGCGCTTCGAGCTGTCCAGGGGCGAGGCGGCCGAGGTGGCCACGGGGGCGCCGATACCTAGGGGGGCCGACGCGGTGGTGATGGTGGAGTACACCTCGGAGAGGGCCGGGTCGGTCGTCTTCTACAGATCGGCGTATCCCGGGGAGAATATAATGCCTGCCGGCTCGGACTTCTCGGCGGGGGAGCTTCTGCTGAGGCGATGCACCAAGCTGACGCAGCGGGAGATAGGCGTGTTGGCGGCGGCGGGCCTGCGGCGCGTCAAGGTGTACAGGAGGCCCAGGGTGGCGATAATCTCGACGGGCAACGAGCTCGCGGAGCCGGGAGATCCCCTGGTCCCCGGCAAGCTATACGACGTGAACACCTTCTCCGTAGCGGCCGCGGTCCTGGAGGCAGGCGGCGTGCCGATAATCGCGGGGAGGATACCCGACGACGCGTCGACGTATAGACGCGCAGTGGAGGACGCCTTGGGCAAAGGAGACGTCGTCTTGATATCCGGCGGCACGTCGGCCGGCATGGCCGATCTGACCTACAGGGTGCTGGGGGAGCTCGGCGAGGTTTTGTTCCACGGGATAAAGGTGAGGCCGGGCAAGCCGACTGTGGCCGCCAGGGTGGGCGGGAGGCTGGTCGTGGGCCTGCCTGGATATCCCTCGAGCGCCCTCATGATATTCCACGCCGTCGTGAGGCCGGCCCTTCTGGCCATGCAGTGCCTGAGGCCGGAGCCCCCCGCGGTCTATAGGGCCAGGCTCTCGGTCAAGACCGAGGGCGCCAAGGGCAGGCGGTCGCTCTACCCGGTCGTGCTGATAGACAGGGGCGGCGGGCTTGCGGCCTACCCCCTCAACGCCGAGTCGGGCGCCATATCGGTTCTGGCTAGGGCCGACGGCTATATCGTCATACCGGAGGACGTGGAGTTCCTCGACGAGGGGGAGGAGGTGGAGGTGAGGCTGTTCGAGCGGTACCGCCCGGCGTCTCTCTACTTCATAGGCAGCAACGACATCTTCCTGGACAGGATATTGGCGAGGTTCGACGTGAAGGCCGTCTACGTGGGGTCCATGGGCGGAGTGCTGGCGGTGAAGAGGGGGGAGGCCGACGTGGCGGGGACCCACATGCTGGACCCCGAGACGGGCCAGTACAACGCACCGATAGTGGAGAGGCTGGGCGTCAGGGGCGCCGTCCTGGTCAGAGGGTTCGCGAGGGAGCAGGGGCTGGTCGTGGCGCGGGGCAACCCCAAGGGCATAGGGGGCTTCGAGGACCTCCTGCGGCAGGACGTGGTCATGGTGAACAGGTCGAGGGGCACGGGGACGAGGACCCTCCTGGACCTCCACCTGGAGAGGATAGCTAGGGCGAGGGGGACCTCGCTGGAGGAGCTGGCGAAGTCCATAAGGGGCTATACGTACGAGGTGAGGACCCACACGGCGGTGGCCGCGGCGGTGGCGCAGGGGAGGGCCGACGTGGGCCTCGCCATAAGGTACGCGGCGGAGCTCTACGGCCTCGACTTCATACCGGTCGGGTGGGAGGTCTACGACCTCCTCATCAGGAGGGAGGCTCTGGCCAGAGCCAGGCCCATCGTCGAGGCGGTGAGGTCGGCTGAGGACATGCCCCCCGGCTACAAGAGGCTGCCCGAGACGGGGGAGGTGGTGGCTGAGTTCTAGAGCAGCGGGGTCAACTGCACGGGCGTCCCCGCCGACAGCTCGCAGCCCTGGAACACCGCCGCGTATCCGCGCCAGTCCACGAAGCCCAGGCCTCTGAACTCCCTCGGGGTCGGCGACAGCACCTTGAGGATGCACCCGTCTTGGTTCGCCGCGACGAGGGCGCCCTCGACTATCTTTATGTAGACGTTGCCGCCGGGGTTCGGCACCTTCACCCGCTCCAGCACCTCGCCGTCGGGGGCTCTGTGGACCACCTCGGATCCGTTGAAGTAGGCCGTGGAGAGGTCCTCGGCGAGGGCCGGTATCGCGCCTCCGTCGAAGTCGTCGGCCACGATGCCCCTGAAGCTGGGCCTCACGTTCTGCTGGAAGCAGATGCGCCCGGCGTCGGGCACCGGCAGCTCGATCGACTCGAGGAGGAGCCGCCTGCCGCTGTAGGCCAGCGTGTATATCTCGCCGCCCCTATATTGCTTCGGTCCCGAGCGGTACATGTTGAGGAAGTTGCCGGCGTCGTCGTAAAACGAGAGGCCGTTCATGGCCCTTATCCCTAGATCGGGCCCCAGCACGACGACCCCGGTCCCGCCCGTCTGGCTGCCCGCGTTGGCGCCCCCGAAGGCGTAGTAGAGCTCCCCGTCGTAGGCAACTCCGGTGAAGTTCATATTGTCGCAGCTGCCGCTGGGTATCTTGAGCACCCTCAGCCGCGATCCGTCGTATACGGATATGTACGGCGAACAGGGCGCGGCGCACGGGGACCAAGGCGCCGCCGCCTCCTCGCCGCCGCCGAAGAAGTAGAGGCCGTTCGCCAGCTGGGAGCCGGTTATGTTCGAGTGGTCCGTGTTCATGACGATCTCGGCGTCGTCGGGAAGGACCCTCAGCCCGTCGGCGCTGAGCAGCACGGCGTAGTCGCCCGTCATGCCCGGCAGGAGCTGAAACGCTATCGCGTCCTCCGAGAGGACGACGCCGCCGTTGGCGAAGATGTAGCCGGGCAGAGGCTCGGGGAGGACCAGCTGGGAGGACGGCCTCGACGTCGCCGAGGCGATCCGGGTCGCGGAGCTAGAGGTCGTAGCGGTCGAGCCTCCGCCCGCCAGGAGCTCCACCAACCTGCCGTAGTTCTCGTAGAGGTAGAACGCCGCGAGGGCCAGCGCGGCTGGGATGGCCGCTAGGAGTGCCCTCCTGGCGATCCCCATGGATGCCTTCGAGCGCCTCTATTTAGCCTTTGCCAGCTCCAGCTTGTACCAGAGCCCCCGCCTCTCGGCGCGATAGCCCAGCCTCCTGCCCGCCTCCACCGCGGCCTCCATCGCCTCCGCCAGCTCCCGGGCGCTGTGGGGGTTGGACAGCCCCGCGGACTCGGGAGCCCAGTCGTAGACCAGCACATACCCTCTGGAGACGCGCGCCATCTCGGCCAACGCGGCGCCCACGTCCGAGAAGTGGTGGACCGCGGCGAGGGAGATCACGTAGTCGAAGCGCCCGTCCTCGAAGGGCAGCTCCTCGGCCCTGGCCCTCAACAGCCTCAACACGCCCGCCCTCACGGCCGCCTCGAACTCCCTCTCGGCCCGGGAGAGGGCGCGCGGATCCACGTCGACGCTCCAGACCTCGGCCGCCCCCCGGGACAGGAGGTACCTCAGGAGGCCGCCCCAGCCGGTCCCCACGTCCAGGACCGAGCCCCCTATGTCGTAGGAGTCCAGATCCGAGAGCGGGTCCTCGCCCCGGCCGGCGGCGCGCATCGGCCGAAACCCCTGCGGGCCTTTTATCCCTTACGGCTGGCTCCTCTCGACCTCCACCAGCCAGAGGTTGTCCCGCCTGGTCACCCTATGGGCGTAGCCCACGTGGGGCAGGATGAAGCGCAGCACGGCGACGCACTCGCCGTCGGGCACGAGGAACTTGGCCGCCTTGGGGCGCCTCTCCATCAGGTAGGACACGACGACCAGGCTTCCCTGGGGGCATCCGGGGACCTCGACGACCTCCACGGGGCGTTGGGGGGCCGAGTTTATCACCTATGCGGAGAGTGCGGACTTTGCACGTTGAGCGCCTTGACGTACAGCGCGAGCTCCGCTATGTCGCTTCCGCCGATGCCGGCGGCCGCGGCCTCCCTCAGGAGCTCCCTGACCCTGCCCAGGACGGGCAGGACCTCCACGCCCAGCTCCTCGGCCAGCTCCTGCAGCTGCCTCAGAACCGTCTCGGCCTGTTGCGCCGAGAAGCCGACGGGGAACTGGCCCCTCAACATGGCCGGCATGCGGGCGCTGAGCTGCGCCGAAGCGGCGCCTCCCTTGGAGAGCACGGCGATCGCCGAGTCGGGGTCCAGGCCTAGGCGTCTCAAGATCTCCGCCGCCTCCGCCAACGCGGCCGTGTTGGCCGCCAGGAGCGCCGTGCTGACGAGCTTCAGGGCGGTGGCCTGTTCGTGTGTGCCCGCGTAGATCGGCTCGCCGAGCTGGGCCAGGAACTCGGAGGCCCTCTCGAAGAGGTCCCTGGGGCCGCCGACGTAGAGCACGAGCCTGCCCTCCTCGGCGTCTCTGGGCCCCCGCTCCACCCTGCAGGTCAGGTACTTGAGGCCTCCGGCGGCCTCCAGCACGCGCCTCAGCTCCGACAGGCTCTGGGTGGTCGTATCTACGATCACCGCGTCGGTGGACGCCGGGGCCGACCTCAAGACGTCGAGCACCTCCCTGCCCGTCGGCAGGGCCAGGACCACGTAGTCCGCCTCGAAGCACCGCGGGACCTCGCAGGGAGGGACCCCGGCGGCCCTCACAGCCTCCTCGGACACGTCGTAGCCCCGCACCTCGTGGCCCCTCCTCGCCAGATTGCGGGCCATGCCCCTCCCCATCCGGCCCAGACCTATGACCGAGACCCGCATGGAGTGGATGCTCCCTCTATTTATGTATACCCAACTGGCTTTTAAAGCCGGGCCGGAGCCTCCACATGGCCGTGGCGGAGGTGGAGCCCTACCTCCTCTCGGGAGGCTCCGAGGATCCGGCGGCCTGGGCCTCGACCGTCCTGCTGGTCAAGGTGGTCACCAAGGACGGGAGGGTCGGATGGGGCGAGACCTTGACGTCCATACGCGCCCCCTCGGTGGTCGCCATGGTCAGGACGCTCGCCAAGGCCATGCGCGGGAGGGACGTCCACAACGTCGAGGCGAATAGGCTCTTCTGGTATAGGCTGGACTTCAACTACTCGGTGTCCATAGAGTCGGCGGCCGCCCTCAGCGCGTTCGACATGGCGTCCTGGGACATCATAGGCAGGGAGCTCGGCGCGCCGCTCTACCTCCTCTTCGGGGGCCTGTCGAGGAGCCGCGTGAGGCTCTACGCCAACGGCTGGTATGGGGGCTGTAGGGACGCGGGGTGTTTCGCCGAGAGGGCCAGGGAGGTGGTGGGGAGGGGGTACACCGCCCTCAAGTTCGACCCGTTCCG
>Ga0081529_120490_pt1 | contig 11310 bp, 11 predicted proteins | sample EchGeymetagenome_FD_71012 | JGI IMG/M metagenome (GOLD analysis project Ga0081529, IMG submission 71012) | Ferrous microbial mat and aquatic microbial communities from Echinus Geyser, Yellowstone National Park, USA - transect B T=78-80 C v2... ...
GATGAAGGTGCGTTGTTAGTAGGTGCAATGTTACAGGCGATGGCGCTTTCAATTCTATCCAAGATCAACAGCGATCGCAGGCATATATATGATGTGAGAGCGATGGGCCTTTCAATTCTATCCAAGATCAACTCGTTATTTCCTTCCGCACCAAGAAGCCCGTGAAATCCTTTCAATTCTATCCAAGATCAACCAGATCATTAAGACTGTCATTAATTGCCTCTGACAAATCATCTCTTTCAATTCTATCCAAGATCAACGGGCCTTCACATCAGAGAAGAATAGAAAGAGCAGAATTTCCTTTCAATTCTATCCAAGATCAACATAAGCCAATAGTTCCACAATCTGCAGAAAAAAGGGCCAACTTTCAATTCTATCCAAGATCAACTGGTATAGGTGTACTAACTGGTAATTCTGATACTTCTAATCTTTCAATTCTATCCAAGATCAACGGTACTTAAGGGATGTAAGGACGGGGGTAGGCCTGGTCTGCTTTCAATTCTATCCAAGATCAACTAATTGGGTGGTCCTAAGTATCTCATTAATTATGTCGTTCTTTCAATTCTATCCAAGATCAACACAAATAAGGCCTGATCGGACCGGGGATGAACAAAGCCGCTTTCAATTCTATCCAAGATCAACCTTACCGCTCATCGCGGAACAAATAGCGATCAACATGTTCTTTCAATTCTATCCAAGATCAACGTGGTTGCCAGCGCCTGTAGCAGCAATACTCTTCGAGCTGTTCTTTCAATTCTATCCAAGATCAACGGTCTGACTTAGAAGCTCGTAAAATTGATAGGGACTTGTCGCTTTCAATTCTATCCAAGATCAACATGGGTATTGCAACTAAGTCTGGTCTTGATTCTAAATTAGGGCTCTGTTTAGCAGGAACTACATAATAACCCTGTTTCATATATTTTAGCATAACTTTCATTGCAAGCCTCCTTCCTTCATCGCTTGGTGCAGATGCTTTTATATCTCCAAATAAACCTTTGCCATAGACTAGTAACTTTTTGTTCTTTACTTTCTCTACGCTGATATAACCCGCAGCTTCTAGCTTATTGATCGTGTTTTCAACCTTGTCTCTGTCCACTCCTAACTTCTTTAACAAGTCTACTAAGTAAATACTGTGGTTTCCGTTCTCAGTTCTAGAGACGTAGATATTATATAGTATTTGTTGTTCTAAAACATTTGGTTTTTCTATATACTTAAAGAGGGGATTAACTAGAGCCGTTACGTCATTCTTCTTCTCTTCAAGCTTATAATGCTCTCTCATCCTTTTTATTATAGTGTTGAGCTTTTCCTGATCGAACTTCAGCTCTGTATAGTCGAATTTGACTTTAAAAGGAGTAGCAGGATCGCCTTGCTTCCTTGGCGTCATGAACATTATAGCTTCACCTGGCTCAAGTTTTGGCAGTATTTTCTTGATCTCATTAGAGAAAGCTGGGTCTATCCCGCTTAAGTTCTCAGCGTCGTCTCCTGCCGTCCTCATCAGCACTTTAACTGCAGTGTTACTGAAGATCGATTTTAGTAAGTTCTTTACCTGGTCGGTATGTTGATGACTCAATACCAGATGCATCCCAAACTTCCTTGCTTGGGACAGTATAATTTCCAGTACACTTAGGTCTGAGATTACTTCGAACTCATCGATAACAGTGAGGACCGGAATCCTCTTCTTCCTTAAGGCTGCTCTGATTAACGCCGAATACCATAGCTTATACACCCACCCAGCGATCATTAGGAAGCTGGCTTTAGTCCCGATCTGTGCGTTTGACGCATTAACGATTATCAAATTTCCGGGCTCTAGGACGTCATTGATAGAATCGGATGAAAAGAGCTTTTTCAATAAAGGATTAGTTGCATACTCTTCAAGTCTTGAAAGCGCTGAGATATACGTAGTTTCTTCCAGTTCCTGGAATTGCTGTAATTTCTCCTCCCACGCGGGATCGCTGACTGGGAGATCTAGTTCACCAGTCCTTAACTTCAAGATAATGTTGTACAGGTCTGCAAATGTAGGACTTCTTGATTTCATATAGAGTATCTTCAATGCATTTATTATTACGTATTCCACGTATACGGCTCCAGCTTTCAGAGCAAACAGTTGTTCGAATATCTCTTTTATATTACTCTCTGCTAACAGCTCTGCTTGATCCCTCGGTATTCCATCCGGTATTGATAACGGATTAACTGCTATAGTGGCTTGCACAGGATCTACATAAATTAGCTTCTCATAGTCTGCCATTTCTGAGGCTAATTGTTCAGCAAAATCACCGTTCGGGTCAATGAGGACTACGACGCTTTCTGGATACGTCTTCATGAAACGTGTTATTAATGTAGCTAGAAATGACGTCTTCCCCGCCCCAGTTCCTCCAATCACATACATATGTCTCTGGAGGTCTTCCAACTCTAACTGTACTTCCCTACCAGTCTCTTGGTTCACCCCTACTCTAAATCCATGTCTCTCCGGTATAATGGTTGGTAACGGAGCCCCCTTACCTATCCCTGTCGGAAGAACGCTCGGGTTCGGAATAATTAGTAACTGATCTATATTGCTTCTAGTTACGTGAGTCCACTTCTTTTCATTAAGAAGTGCATATAAGTAGTTTAGCTTAGGTTGAGTGTTAATTATCTTTGTTATATTATTAGGTTTAACACCAAAGAACGGGATTTCCCAGCTCAGCCTTGATGAACTATATGCTTCTAATTGTTTTGCCGTTAACTTCAGCCTTTTTCTTTCACTATCCAATAAAATCAATTTAACAAGATATAGTGGTTCCTTTACTTTATCGCGTATCAGTTGAATAATTTGTTTATGTTTCTCACTTCCCTCCTGCGCTAGTTGTTGCAGCTTATTTATTCTTGAATAATGGAGTTCCTTTAGCACAGGTTCTAGTGCAAACCACACTAACATTCCTTGTCCTTGTTCTAGGACAGAAAGAAAGCTCTGTATGTCGTTGAACCCATGTATCTCATAAAAGTCCTTCTCCCTTTTCAGCTTCGCAATTGCAAAATATCTGAAATTGGTAGGGAATTCTGAAGGCTTTATATCGAAATATTGTCGTAACGTGTTTTCAGTCGCTATCGTTTTCGCATAGATATGCAGAAGTTTTTCATCTCTGTAATACCCGATAGCGAAAATGTTTCCTAAAGTCTTTAACAAGCATTCTGTATTGTATTTTACGCCTACTCTGGGAAATATTTCATATGAGAAAAAGTTCCGTTTATTCCTTCCAAACAAGCCTCCTCAACCTCCAATAAATTCCATAAAGAAAAATGAAAATTCTAACCCTTCTAGGTAATTTGCCTTGCGACAAGGCATATGAGACGAAGTCTGTCAGCGGATCAGCATCAATATCCCTGCTACCAGAAGCCCTATCCCTATCGCCGTTATTACCCCTCTTAATATTATTTCTCTTCTGCTCATTTTTCATCATCCCACCCTGGCTAGGATTAACATTAGAATGATGAATATCCAGCCTGCTGCTATAGCGTATCCCAGAATTTTCTTGAAAGAAGTGGCTAAGGTCAGAATAATATATACTGCGCTCAGAGGTATTAGCCATGAAATCAATATTGCATATTGGTTAGCAATTGTAGGATCTTGTTGAAATATCGTAATCTGTAGTATGTGCGCTATTATCTGCACTATGAAATTGTATACTTCGTAAGTCCAGTGCGCTACTTCAATAAAAGTGTTTTGACTTACATGAGGAGGAGGGATTGTAGTTTCGTTTGTCTGAATTTCTCCCACCGGTTAGAGCTTTGAGATCTTTTTAAATCTTAGCGCATCTTTTCCTTTTCTTCCTTCTTTTTTACTTTGTTGTTTAGTCTTCTTTTCTTCTCCACCTAGCATATAGTCTATCATGCCCACGATCTTTGCTTCCATTTTCACCGACTTTGTAGGATAGAACGCCAACAGAGCTGCTGCAAGTATTAATAATACTCCTAAAATTTCACCTCCTATCTTACCCGAAGTGAATAGTGCATAATCTAACAGTCCTACTCCTCCCACGTATAGCAAATGTCTAAGCGTCAGAAATGAGAGCACTTGTTCGTTTAAGAGCGAAGGATCGTCCAGAGTGTCTACCTCCATCATCCTTGCAGAAAAGCTCTTCCTCATTCATTCCACCTCCTTCTTCCTTACGTTTTCCAAGAACAGTTCCTCCTCTATCTTGTCTATTAACAAGAGCTTTGCCATGTCGTTAATTGAAATTTCCCTGCTCTTTGCAAGCCTTTGCAGTGCTTCGTAATAGTTGTCCGGTAATTTGAATTTAATTTCGTTCTTCTCACTCACTGCTTATTGCACCTATAGGAGACGTCGAGAATACATCTAACTCTTCCCTTGTCGGTAGTATGTGTATAGCCATTTTGTAATCGCCGCTCGTAGTCTTCATCCTGAGATATCCCTCTCCAGGGTTTGCCTTCCTTAAATATTCAAACTCCCAGTCGGAGAGCTTATATATGTCCTTCAATGTGTCTTTGGAGCTGTCGTCGTGGTGCACTAATATTGTAGTCGCTGCCTGTTCTAAAATCGATCTGCCTTCCTGTGACTCTGCTAAATCCGTAACCCTCTGCGATATGTATACAAATATTAGCCCGTATTTCCTACCTCTCCTTGCAATATTTTCAAATAGCGTTAGTACTGTCGGGTTCTTACTGAACCTCCACGCTTCATCAACAAATATTATACCTCCTTTGGCCTTCCTTTTTGCTATCAGCTCATTATAAGCGTACACTGAGAGCAGAGCAGAGACCAGATCCATTGTCCTTCTTGACATTGCGCCTATCTTCCTAAGCCCGAATATTATACGCGAAGTAAGCCTCATTTCTCCGGAGAAGATAGTCTTGTCTGGAGGGACTTTTGCTATTTCTAATATTCCCTTAATTTCTGGGTCAGGTATCCTTTCTACGAAGTCGAATATTGAGTCCGTCTCGTAAGTATAGACGTATTTTTGAATCTGCAGCGCTTGGTCCGGCTTTATAGGATAGAACGAAGATAAAAGTGAAACAACCTCGTCTCTCTCCAGCACCCCATCATGGTACATTCTTATAGGGTCCAGACCCAGACCTTCCCCTACCTCTTCTAAAGAGCTTAGGTCTATTTCGATAGGTATTGCGCCCAATACTTTAGCAACGTTAGGTTTCACGTATTCGTTCTCAGGGTCAAAACCCAGCAAAGGCCATTCTGGATGTGATATGTAGTATCTCCTTTGTATTACCTTATTACTCATAGACTTTCCTGATCCTGTCTCTCCGAGTATGACTACGTTATAGTTTATTTTAGCATAAGGATTGTAAATTATCTTGTTTCCGGTTCCTGACACGCCCAGGAAAATCCCTCCTTCCTCAACTACTTCCTCCGAGATTAATGGAAAGAACGGCTTTAATGATTCTGTATCTATGTACTTCTTCTCTATTGAGTTCATGAAGGGGAAGAACGAATCCCTCGTAGTCTTTAATTCATAAAGCGGCTTTTGGTAGAAGTGGGGCACATCTATTTCTAGCCCAAAGAACTTCGCAGTATCTTTTATGTCAACGAATTTCTCCTTTAGTTCTGTCGTATCTTTTCCGCTATATATAAAATATAAGTATAATTCTACTAGATCTGCTCCTCCTATTATCTTATTTGCCAACCTCGAGAGCGATGAAGTTTCCCTCTCGAGCTTTCCAGATTTGGAATCCATAAGTAGTGACTCTTTCCTCTTCCTGGATGAATCTATGAGGGACATTGCCTGGTTCTTCCTTAATGTCTTCCATATCATTACTACTTCATCAGCTAATGAAAAGAAGGAATAAAGGAAGCCCTCCGGCAACAGTTTTGGGAAGAAGTATACTACCGATACTTGTGCCTTTTTACCGTTATCTAGTTCTACGTAATTGTATTTTTCTTTTATCACTTTAGGTCTTACAGGATCTCCAGATTCTCCGTTAAAGAACGATACTTCCCTCTTAGCTTGTATATAAAACAGAGTTCTCATAATATTAAATGTCTCTCCTTCATATTCGAATTGTTCTTCCTTATTCTGTATTAGCAATTTTCCTTCATCTATTGAAGAGAACATTGCTGAAAAGTTAGCAAGCACTGAGTCCCTTTCTCCTTCGTTTAGTGAGCCGAAGGGGACTCCTTGCAATTTATACCATCTTGCCTCTTCTTTTTTAAACTGTGTTTTTGCAATCATCAGTCAAATCTGTTGGAGGTTTATAAATGTCCTAAGTGGTTTTAATGAGAAAAATGAGTAACTTATTGCGCCTCATCATCGTCATGATAATCCTAATTATAGTACTAATAGCTGCAATAGATTATATATCGCCGTCCAAGATAGAATTGAACCAAGGAGTTTACATAAGCACCTTTAGCTCTCCGCAAAGTCAACCTCAACCTAAGAAAATAGTAATCGTCGACAACCCATTAGAATACAATGTTAATGGATCTTTAATAGCTAACTTAACTTATAATAACATTACAAGGCTATACGCTGTGCCTGGTGCTGATAACCTAGAGAAATTGATAATACAACTGCTTGAATATAATGCAACACAGATCACTCCTTCTGTATACTGGGAATCTGCAGCACTAGGAGGCGTTTGGGGTAATTCCTCATATATAGGCAACGTTAGCTATCTTTTGCATGCTTTTGGCTTCTCACAAGAAAACAGCACTGAATATTGCGTCGTCGTCAAACTTTATAACGTAAGCGATTACTACGTTACCTACCCCCCGTCAGATCTAATTTCAGTAAACCCCCCAGTTTACAAAACAATTAATACTTATTCTGTGACAACTAATGTAATCGTCAAATATAACGCACAAACATATTATTATAATAGTCATTCGTACAGGCAAGGTAAAGTTGTTTATATTGACGTGTATTATATAATGAAAGTTTGGGGTACAGCTTATTTCTACGTTAATAATAAACTAAACGGTTCAGAAAGTTTTAGTTATACTTTCTATTGGGGGGGAGGGAGTCATGCTAACAAGTTTTATGACACAGTTACAGTACCTCCGGGAGTTTCCAAAGAAGTTTATGGGAGTTACAGTATAGCTGCTGGGGCAGGGATTCAACGCCATCAATCTACTTTTGATAATACAACATATATTTGCTATATATACTACCCTACAGGCCCATACGCTACAACACAAGGGTATAATTTCAACTGGTATGAATATAACGTGACATTACCAATAAAGGTAATAGTCTACAACGGTTCAGATCCACAGACACTTATTAATAATAAAATCTACAATTCTAGAAATATTACAGCTTACGTTTCCTATACTACTTGGAGCTCCCTTCCGGAAAGCTATACAATTACAATAAAGACCTTAGACCACATAAAGTTCTTAAATAATTTAATAACTAGAGCATGGTACGCTGGAGAGATAACAATAATTCCAAAATACAACACACAGCCTTTAGGAAATACAATCAACTATTTCTTAAAATTTTCAACGCAATGCTTAATAATTCGGCCTCCGTCATGGGTATTTAACCATGTTCCTCAAATTGATATTTATTCCCATAATTATGCAGCACAACTTTACCAATACATCGTATATGCTTCTTTATCCAACATTTTATGGAACATATCAAGTGAATATTCGCATAAACTAACAGAATATGAGATCTTATCTTCTGAAATAGCGCTTAACATCAGCGTAACTAATAAGAGCTACCAGTCAGTACCAATTCTCAAAACGCTAGAAACTAGAGAAGGTAATATAACACTTGTAAATGATCAAGTATTTGCCCTAGGCTCTTTCGTAACATTTGAGAACCTTACATGGGGAACTGCTTACTGGTATAGAGAATACACATCCCATTTCTATAGTTATGTGTGTGTTAATAACGTTTCAACTAATGGTCTAGAAGATTATCCATACGTGAAGAGTAATTCTTCAAATGTAGTAGTCCTTGTAGATGTAGCGGTCCAGAGGTCACCTTTCGCAGTACCTTATTTCTATCTGCCAAACGGTACTGTGATAAACGCTTTCAACCCTCAATATAATAATACGGTAATAGAGCTAGTAAAAGGTTGGAGATGGGGTCCAGACATTATTGAATTCCAAGAATACACAATATATATAAAAACAGAAGGCTATTGCTACGTTTAAAAACCTTTCTATGTTCAAAATGAGAGCCATGAAGTGGCTTAAACAAGTGTACGCGACGATCGGAATGCTCGTAATAATAGCTAGTACAGTTGTTGATGCATCAAATAACGTGTCTGTTAGTATAACACCGCAAGCGCCGCCAGGAATATCCTCCGGAATAATGACCTTATTGAGCTATATAGACTGGGGAGTACTGATGGGAGCAGTAGCCGCTCTGCTAGTAGGCATATTGCATCTGACTGGAATTATGGGAGAAAGTAGCAGCGCGAAAAAGTACTTAGGCGGTGGAATATTAGCTATAATAATCTGGGCCGGATTGTTCGCTTTCATAAACGGGTTTATTTAAAAGATATAGTTTTTTTATAATTTTTAAATATTTTACAACAGTCTTCTTACTCACTTTCAATTCTTTAGCTACTTCTTCTGTGCTCTTTTCTTTAGTCCTCAACGTGCCAGCCTTTGTTATAAATATCTTCCAGGCCAATTTCTTATTAGGGCTCCAGCTGAAAGTCTTCCCGCAACTTTTACATAACTTTCTATACTTCTTAGATACTACGTGGTCGGAGAGGCAATGAGGGCATACAACTTTCTCTGAGTGAACTGCTGCATAAACGCACATTCTGCGCTTTATTTCCCTCTCCGCTCTCCGTAATTCCTTTAACGACATATTAATTTCTCTTGCTACACACAATACTTTCTGCTTTTCCTCTTCTACAGTGTAAAAATACGCTAACACTGCAAGCTTACCGAAACCCAAGTTGTACTTCCTAAGTTCCTCGAGAACGAAGAACACGTATTTTTCCCCCTTTCCTAGTCTATAACAAACATTCCTGATCTCCCTCAAAGAAGGATTAAATTCGTATAGGGGATAAAGCTCCATTTTGCTTAAGTGAATGCTGATAAAATTATAAGCCTTGCCGGCTACGGGCATACATTAAAATATTTGTATGCCCTCGCTAAAGCTCTAGGAGGCATACTGACGTTAAGCAGTAAAAATAACGTGGACACGTGTGGAAACTAGTATAATACTTTTTCGATGTGAGAAACGCTTATATACAAATTCTGTTAATTCGATATTGATGCAGAAAATTAAGAAAGAAGGCTTAAAGACAGACGTACAGAAATTTTTTCAGAGATTAGACGACGACACATATGTGGAAGTCATAGCTTACATAAAGAACGATATGAAGGCATACGCATTAAAGAGGCACTATCACGTAGAAATAATCTAAAAAATTTTAATCGTACACTCCCCGGTGAACATACGTTTTAAACGTTTCAAAGATTAACATGAGATGCATGAGATGGACGTATATACTATAATCAACGATTTATTAGATTACGCATACTGGGGGGCATTAATATTCTCAATTGCTGCAATTTTTGCAGGTATTTTAGGAGTAGCATTAGGGAACCAGAGGCTGAGGAAGTTCCTGATATCGGGAATCTTAGCTATAATAATATGGGCAGCAATACCAACTTTAGCCTCTAACTTGTTAAAGACCCAAGCGCCAAGTAGTGTAGAATTCTTCGTCATAGCACTTGGAGCCTTCGCTTTCATCTACGGAGTATATAACTTCGCAGCTGGGAACTACTCAAAAGCTGCATGGTTAGCAGTTGCAGGTCTTGTTATAGCAGGAGTTTTCTCATTACCTTTCTTCAACATGTCTTACAACAGTAATACTTCCTACCAGGTCACAGCGTCTGTTAACCCGCAGATAGGCTTTGCCCCGCTAACTACTACTTTAACTATTAATGCCCCCGGCGTAAATTCTGCTACGTATTGTATAAACTGGGGAGACGGATCAACGTCAACAATAAGCGGCGGGAGTTCGGTAACGGTGAGCCACACATACAACAACGCGGGAGGATACGGCGTTATAATTACGGTGAAAAGTGGCAACTCGACAGGGGAGACTTTTGTAGCAGTAAACGTACTCTCTCCGCCAAATATACCGTGGCCTTTTAATGCTATAGTTGAAGGAATAGAGAGCGGCCTGTTGGGCGTAGCTAACTTCCTCAATGCACCTTTCGATTTCTTCTGGACCGTACCCCAATTCCCTACGTCCGGGCAGCTGTGGAACTTATATGAGATAATACTATCAGTATCTTTCGGCGCTTTCGGGCTGTTTGTTGTCCTTAACGTGTTTTCTAACGCCGTATCGGACGAGGACGTAGGAGCTGCTTTAGTGAAGGGGTTTAAAGAAGTGATACTGGTAGCTTTGGCAATGCTTGTAGTGCCGTACTTGTACAACATAATAGCGTCGTTCCTCGACCAGGTTGTGGTCGCGTTAATACCTTTCGCTAACCCCGGAGCCCTCCTGCTGGGAGCAATCACAATAATTGGGGCGGGATTCGGTGCAGGATACTTCGTCCCTGAGCTGGCGGACTTAGGTGCTGCGCTGAGCATAGCGCTACTAATAGCGACAGCGCTCTCAATCATTAGAATGATAGTCATCTACGCGGGGATCCTCCTTTCCCCAGTATTCCTTGTCTTTAGTCTATTCCCAGCTACGAAGGGCATCTCGAGGATAGCGTTAGAATTGACAATGGGCTTCATACTAGCAGGGCCTTTCAGTGCTGCAATATTCGCAGTACTTTCGATCATGGCAGGGCAGTGGGGGTTAGCCGGGAACTTGGGACTCGAGGTAGCTTCCCCATTCTTGCTGCAGGTGATACCTGACCTGCTAGGCTTCGGAGCTGCAAAGGGTCTAATGGGAGGCTTCGGAATTACAGCACCGAAAGTGAGACAGAATAGCAGTACAGGCCAGGGAAGTAGTGAGAACCAAAAAGTGACAACTGTGCCAGGCAGCATAGGGAGGACTTCTAGCAGGACTTCTAGCTCTGCTAACACTCAGCAGAACCAAGTAGTCACGGTTCCGGTTAGAGGGCATGAGGTAAAACTAAACCAGTATGGACCTGGACCTATGGGTATAATAAGGAGGGTAAGGAATAGAGGTACAGGTACTATAGCCAGGGAAGATATAGCTGGAGACGACTTAGAGAGAAAGCCCTACGTACCCAGCGGCTATAAGATAACGGGAGAGAAGGACGAAGTAGCGGGTCTTGTGCATAGGAGGGAGTGGCAGATCAAGGAGACCAGACTGCACGCCCTCGGTTCGGGGCTAAAGGAGAACTAGTTTCAAACCCTCAAAGGATCGCTACAAACAAATATAGCCCTTTTCAGCTTG
>Ga0081529_119584_pt1 | contig 11289 bp, 12 predicted proteins | sample EchGeymetagenome_FD_71012 | JGI IMG/M metagenome (GOLD analysis project Ga0081529, IMG submission 71012) | Ferrous microbial mat and aquatic microbial communities from Echinus Geyser, Yellowstone National Park, USA - transect B T=78-80 C v2... ...
TCAGGATATCTAGAAATAGTATAATTTGGATTTAATTTTAAAGCTTCTTTTCTTATTTCTTCAATATTTAAATTTACCTCTTCTTTAATTATATCTAACATTCTACTTAAATCATGTGTTTTTATATCTTTTCCAAAATATAATAATAAAGCTTCCAAACATTTTTCCGCTGCTTGATGTGAATAAAATGTAGAAGCATAATATTTATTATTATTTAATAATACTTTTGCTGTATCTAAATCTTCCAAAGATTGCTTTAACCATAATTCAACATTCTCTCTCATAATATTATCTTTAATTCTATCCTTTATAAAATAAGTTTCATTATTTCATCAATTTTATTTTCAATTATTAATTTATTTTCCTTATATAATTGTTGGTATATATATTCTGTTATATATGGTAATATTGGATGTGACATAATTAAGATTATTTTATATATGGCATATAATAGATATTCTGCAGTTTTATCATCACTTTTTATTCTTTCCTTTATTTTTTCTAAATAATTATTTGCAAAATCCTCCCATGCAAATTTTCTCCATAATTTTACATATTCAGAATATCTAAATTTATCAACATATTCTTTAGATTCTTTAATATTTTCTTCCAATATTTTTATTATTTCTCTATCTTCATCTTTTAATTCTAAAACCTTTTCTGGCTTTTCTTTTATATTCATTTCAATATATCTCCCAATATTCCATAATTTTATTATAAATGCCTGTCCAGATTCAATATCTTTTATATTAAACCTATAATCATTACCTGGTGCAGCTAATAGAGCCCAATATCTTAAAGCATCTGGAGAATATTTGTCCATTATTTCGTTTGGATTTATAGCATTTCCTAAAGATTTAGACATCTTTCTTCCTTTTTCATCTAATACCATTCCATGAATTAATGCATATTTCCATGGATTTTTATTTGTTAATAAATTTACTCTTACAATTGTATCAAATAGCCATGTTCTTATTATTTCATATCCTTGTTGTCTTAAATCTACAGGTAAATATCCCTTTATTTTATTAAATAATTCGGGTAATTCTTTCGGATTAAATTCATTATTTTCTGTCAATGCATAATATAATATTACTAAAGGTGTTATTGAGGATTCAATCCACACATCAACTGTTTCATCTTCAAAGAATTTACCATTATATTTTTTTACTTTTTCTTTATCTATTCTTGGATCAATTGGTAGATCTTCTATATTTACTGGATATATTTTTCCATCTATTTCATAAAATGGGAATGTAAGACCCCATAACATTTTTGTCCTAGAAATATTCCAATCCTGATCTATATTATTTATCCAATCAATTAATCTTTTTACTTCACTTTCAGGAATTATTTTTATATCATTTTGCCATTCCAATATTTTTTCTTTTAAATCTTTTATTTTTATAAAAAATTGTTCTTTTGGAATAAATTCTAATGGTGATAAACAATCAGATCTTTCGATATGCGATAATACATTATGATTTATCTTTTCTATTTTATATATATAATCCTTTAATATTTCTTTCATTTTTTCTCTTGCTTCTTCAACTTTTAATCCATTCATTTCATTTATACTTGATATTATTCTTCCATCTTCTGATACAGAAATTATTTCAGGTAAATTATATTTTTCTTTCCACTTTATATCGTAAGGATCTCCATATGTACATACCCAAACAATTCCCGTCCCAAAATTATAATCTACATCATTATCAGAAATAATCTTTACTTTTCTATTTATTAATGGAATTGTAACTTCTAAATTTTCTAATTCTTTATAATCATATTCTCTTATAATTTTTAAATTATTTTTTTCTGCATATATTTTTGATACAATTAAATTATTTTCAGTTTCTACATATTTGTTTTTTGCAATTAATATTAATGAACATGAATTAATTAATTCTGGTCTTGTTGTTCCTATTAATATATGTTTTCCATTATTTGTTGGCAATTTTATATATATCAAATATCCTTCCTTTTCTAAATATCCAGCTTCTTGCATTGAAATTGCTGTTTGACATTTTGGACACCACATTATTGGATATCTTTTTCTTTCAATTAAATCATCATTAAACATCTTTATCAATGTATATTGAACAAACGCTTCATATTTTACATCAATTGTTTTATACATTTTATCTCTATCAAACGATGATCCCAATCTTTCAAATGTTTTATACATAGATTCAATCATTTTATTTGTCCAATCAATACATGCTTTTATAAACTGTTCTTTATTTTCTTTAGATATCTTTAATTTATTTATAACTTTTAATTCTGTTGGTAAACCATGACAATCAAATCCCAAAGGAAAATATACACTATATCCTTCCAATCTTTTATATCTTGCTAAAAAATCTATCCATATAAATTCTAGAGCATGACCCATATGTGCTTCTCCAGAAGTAAATGGTGGTGGAGTATCTATTATATATATTTTATCTTTATTAATATCAAATTTAAAAATTTCTTTATTTTTATTCCATAAGTTTAATATTTCATTTTCAATTATTTTATAATCAGGTCTCTTATCCATTCAAAAATATATCTAAAAAATTTATAAAAGACTATACTTCGTATATATTTTCTCTTAGCTTGTTTTTAATCAACATAACTACCAGCATTCCTACTAAGAATAATACAATACCGCCTATTAATAAATAAACTCCTGCCTGAGTTATTGGTTGGAAGTTTGAATATAATGGTTGTAATAGAGTTCCCATTATATATATTAGAAGTCCTGCAAATTCCAATGCCAATCCTAGATTTGATATAACGCATCTATCCATGCCTTTTACTAACATATATAATAGTAATGATATTGCTACTGTCGTTCCTATTCCAGATAAAAAAGATACCAATACTGAAAATACAGAAACCAAAACAACTTTTTTCCAATCCATTAATAAATTATATAATATTTATTTATAAGTTTATTTAGATAAAAATTCTAACAAATTGTTTAATTTATTTTGTAATTCTTTAATAGCCAATGGTATTAATTTTTCTGCTGAATATTGTCCAAATGATTCTATAATAAATACAAATTCATCTTTTGGTATAACCTTTATTTTTTCATTTGATGCTCTTTCTACTGCATCTAAAAAAGTTCTATCATATTCTTTTTCTTTTGGTATTTGTATTTTATTTTTCTTTATTTCTACTCCTAACAATTTTAAATTTTCCAATTCTTTTTCATCTAATTTTCCTTCTAATTTCAATTCTCCAGTTCTATAATAATAAACATGTCCAGGTATAAATTTTGCATGCTGTTTTCCATTACCAAGTATCGCAACAGCTTCTAATTTTACTTTTTGATTTTCATCAATATATGCAATCATTGTTTCTGGATAAATTACATATGTATTTTTTTTATCTGTCTTTAAATCAGAACCATATATATATCCTTTTTCATTTTTCTCTAAATAAAATTTTACTTCTTCATTTTCTTTAATGTTTTCATGGGTATTTAATACAACCAAACCTAATCTATGTGCTAGCATTTCATCCCATATTGCAGAATTGTTTTCTATAATATAAACATCTTCAATTGCTAATGTTTTTACTTCTTCCAATATTGCTCTTCTTAAAACATTTAAGAAATTTGGGGTTACATCCCTTATCAATAATTTTAACTTATATATTTTATTATCTTTATCAACTGCATATTTATCAGTAGATTTTTCTAATAATGATATTTCTGGCATTTAAGATTTTTATAAAAATTATTTATAAATTTTGGGACCGCGGGGATTTGAACCCCGGACCTCCACCTTGTAAGGGTGGCGTCATAGCCACTAGACCACGGTCCCTTTCATTTAATATTTTTGTAAAAATTTTAAAATACTATTGAAGATTCATATTCAATTTCTGGAGTCTTTAAATATACAATAATTTTATCTTCTTTTATTTTTCTTCTTATTGATAATAAACCTTTATCTAAATAAATATTAAATATATAATATTCCAATTCATTCATTTCATTATTTTTTGTTAGTCTTTCACAATCAATTATTTTACAATCTTTTATGTTTAATATTTCGAAGTCAGAAGTTATATTAGAACCTGCCATGAATGTTAATACATTTTCTTCAGATAATCTAATATAATATTTATCTCTTACACATTCTATATATGTACCTTCTCTATATTCTCCCCCACTTATTTTACAAAACATTTCAAATTCTTTTTTAATCTTATTTTCCATTATATTCCCAATTGTTTTCTTACTTCTGGGCTTATTCTATCCAAACTCCATTTATTTTCAAAATCTATCTCTATTTTTGAATTTTCATATATATTTAATTCTTTCAATTTTTCATCTATTTGTTCTAGAATTGCTGATATAAATGGACAAAGAGGAGAAGTAGGTAAAAATTTTATAATATATACACTATTTTCTTCTTTAACATCTTCTATTTCTCCTAAAGATACAACATCATATCCAAGTTCAGGATCTGTTACTTCTCTTAATTTGTTTAATATATCTTCAACCTTTACCATTTCTTTGTTTTAATATACATAAAAGCACTAAATGAAGCTACAGCACCCTGTGCTGCTGAAGTAACGACCTGTCTTAAATTGCATATCTGTATTGTTACATCTCCTGCACCAAGTAATCCTACTACATTTGTTTTTCCACATTGATCTACAACTATATGCCCACTTTCATCCATATTTACATTTAAACCTTTAACAATTTCTGATAATGGTACTAATCCTATTGCTACAAACAATCCATCTAATTTCATTGAACTTATTTCTCCAGTCTTTGTATCTTGTAATATTATTTCTTCAACTTTTTCTGTTCCTTTTATTTCCTTTACAACTTTATTTAGTAAGAATTTAATTTTTGGATTATTTTTTGCTTCTTCAACTTCTATAGGATCTGCTCTAAATTCATCTCTTCTATGAATTATATATACTTCTCTTGCATATTGAGCAATTACTTGTGCATCGTGTAATGCACTATTTCCTCCACCAACTACTCCGACGATTTTATCTTTAAAAAATGAAGCATCACATTCTGCACAATAAGATACACCCCTTAAATTCTCTCCAGGAACACCTAATTTTCTTCTTTGAGAACCAGTTGCAATTATGACCACTTTTGAAATAAATTCTTTACCTAAAACAGTAATAATTTTAAAATTACCATCAGGTAATTTCTCGATTCTAGCAACAGTTTCTAGCAAAGTTTTTGCTCCATATTTTTCTGCATGTTTTTTAAATAATTTTCCCATTTCAGGCCCCTTAATGTTTTCTAATCCAGGATAATCATCAATAATATCAGCCTCATTTAATGTTCCTCCAATATCTTTTGTTATTACCAATGTTTTTAATCTATATCTTCCACAATATAATGCAGCACTATAACCTGCAGGACCTCCTCCAATAATAATTACATCCCATTCTTTATCTAAGTTTTCTGTATTAGGTATGTTACTTGGGTTGGGTATATTATTAAGTGATAAACTTATCGGCATAGAAGAATATTTGTTAAAAAATTTTATAAATGAAACCTTGATAATTTTAGAAAATAGATATTTTAACTACCATTTCAAGACCTCTTCCGTTATTTGCTAATTGATATAAATTCCATTCATTTGTTATCATCTCTATTTTACCATCTAGATTATTATCTGATAATATTTCTACTGGTTTCCTTTTTATATATTTTTCTAATTTACTATCCTGAGGTCCCCTATAAGAAATATCAATAACAGATCCGTATAATCCATCTGAATTAGATAGGTATATGTTATATTTTGATAACTTATTTTTAATTTCTTCGTAAGAATTATCAGGAACATAAATGCTACCAATTACTTCAATTGGGTTTTCTGGATTTTCAATATTTAGATATGAAGCTCTGGATATATTAAAGATATATATATCCCTACTTACCACCGTTATTGGCCCATTTTTTATATTATCTAATTTATAGTTACCTAACATAAAAATCCAATATGTATGTTAAAATTTATAAAAATATATTTATTTAGAAACCTTTTCTAAACTTTCTTTTATTTTATTAGCAAATATTTCCATTTCTCCAATAGCCCCCTCCCATTCTGTTACAACATTCCCATCTTTATTTATTATTGCAATATGTGGTACACCATATACTTTAAATTTTTCAGCAAATTCTGGAAATTCATATGATTCGATCATTATTCCTCTAATATTATTTTTTATCATTGCAAATTGGTGGGAATGATGTGTCATATATGGACAATATGGACATGTTGGGGTTACAAATACATATATATCTATTGGTTCATTTATTGATGATAATTTTTTTGCTGTAGCTCCATCTATGTCAAAATGTTCATTTGATACATGTACCATATCTTCTAAAAACATTGGAAATTCTTCTCCAGATGGTAATCCATAATATATAATCCCAGGATATTTTTTGAATACAAATATTGGACCTCTCCTATTTCCATACTTATCTATTAACAAATTTTTACTTTTCATTTCTTCTTCCACCTTTGGATCATATGCATCTAGGAATTCAAATTTTATCATATTATTTATTTGCATTAATAGTTCTCCAATTTTCTTTGCAAAATCACTGGTTTCCTTATTATTTTTTTCATCTAAGTATACAGTTATTTCTACCGGGTTCTTCAAGCCTTTATCAAGCATTTCTTTTAATGTTTGTTTGTCTTGTTCACTTAAAATTTCCTCAGCCATTTAATAATATATAATATCCATTATTTTATAAATCTATCATATATCTATTAATTCATTTAATTTTCTCAAAGATCTTAACTTAAAATTATTATTAACTTTTGCCTCTTCGATTGCATTCTTTAATAATTCTGCTTCTTCTAACATTAGTGCTCTTTTAACATAATATGGTTTTCCAACCTTTGTTCCATGTGCAAATGTATATATTATTGGATCTTTCCATGATAATTCACTTCCGTATATTATTTTTGCAGTATATGCCAGTGCTCTTAACAATCCAGGTCCAAGACCTTTTATAAATAATAAATCTTTGAAATTTTCTACAGTCTTATTAATTTCAAATGCTTTCCAATATATTTTATCAGGTATCCTTAAATAGTATGGTAATTCTTGATAAAATATATAATCATTATTTTCTTTATTAATATATTTTAATATATTATTATTTTTATTTTGATATGATTTTAATCTTATTATATATTCTTTTATTTTTTCTATTCTCTCATTATTAATTATTTCTAAAATATTTTTCCTTAATTCTTCAGATTCTTTTGATGATAAATTTAATGTTTTTGTATTTGATCCAAAACCAATTTGAGAATCATCAAAATAATTTATATTTATCCAATGAAATCTTCTGACTTTTTGTTCCTTTATTGACATCTTTTGATTTATAATTGTCATATTGCTTTTTTCATCAGAAATTAAAAAATGAAAATATAAATTATATCCATCTTGAATTAAATAATTATCAACTTTTGCAGAAGTTATTGATACATCTTTTATCTTATCTTTTAATTTGTCTTTTATATCTTTAGTTTCTATCTCTTCAGTTATTTTAGAATCTTTTCCCTTTCCCCCCAAAACAATTATTGGTATATTATCTTCTATAGATATTTCTTTTAATGCTTTTAGTGTTACAGTAGTCATTCCAGAATAATTCCATTCAAATCCAAGTAAACATGCTAAAGAATTAAACCATAATGGATTTGAATATCTTTTTATTAGTTCTTCTGTCCCAAATTCTTCAATAATTACTTTTACTATGCTTCTTTCTAATTCTTTTAATTCTTTATAATGTGGAACAGGTCCTTTTGCCAATCTTAATTCAACATCACCTACCTTTTTCATTATAAATTATTTATCTAAATTGTACTTAAAAGCTATTTTTATTCTTTTAATTTTTCATATTGATAGATATAGACGATTTATTAATATCTAATAAATTGATTAAATATATTTTTATAGCTAAAAAGATCAAATCTTTTTAATTAATATAACATTAAAATCCCCTAAATCCTTTATACCTTCTACTTTAAATTGAGAATTATTGAAGTACTTAATTACTTCATCTGGACTCATTCTTAACCATGGTGGTGGTCCATATGATGCTAAACCTGGTTTAGATTCTATAATTAAAGCTAAACCATCCAGTTTAAGGATTCTATTCACTTCTAAAGCCACCTTATCCTTATTCTCCATATCATGGAATGCGTTAATCATTATGACTAAATCTACAGAGCTAGTGGGTATTGATGTTGATGAAGCATCTTCATTTAGAAATATTGCCCTTTCATCTTTAATATTTTCTTTTGCCATATTAATGGCATAGTCATTTATATCTACGCAGTAAACTTTGCTAGCTTTATTTAATAGCACCTTACAAAACCTACCTGCTCCGCAACCAAGATCAGCAGCTACTCCACCTTGTGGTAAATAATTTAGTACTAGTTCAGCCATATCTCTACGCACGTCCATATTATATATGTAATGATGAAAACCAATCATTGTAATGTATTCAATATCAATAATATAAACCTTTTGATATATACAAATTGCTCAAATTTACAGATAAATAATCGCTAATTAATTTTCTATAATAAATTTTAATATTTTCTATTTTACAATCTTTTTGATTTTCTTTCTATCCTTTTAATATATATTTAATTTATGTGGTTTTTAGTATTTATAAAAATAATTTTGTTGCAAATGATCTAAAATTATTAAAAAAATTATATCTTATAATTCCAAACACCTTTATCCTTATAATTATATACTATTGATTTATATGTTGTAGTAAATTCAATTCCATATCCCAACCCTTCTTTACCAATTCCAGAATCTTTTCTACCTCCATAAGGATAATATCCAATTCCATGCCTTGGCATATCATTAATATATACAGCCCCAACTTCTAAATATTCAGCTATTTTTCTAATTTTATTTATATCATTTCCAAATATTGCTGCATCTAATCCATATCTTCTTTTTTCTATAATTTTTAATCCTTCATCTATATTATCTATTTTTACTAATAATGCTACAGATAAGAATACTTCCTTATTAAATAAATATAATTTATCTATATTTTCTTTATCAACTTCTATTAAAGTAGGTTCAATATATGTTTTATCTAATCTATTTCCTCCATATAATATTTTACCTCCCTTTTGTTTTGCATCTTCTAAAGAATATACAAATTCATCTACAGTCTTAGGATCTGCAATTGGTCCAAATGTTGTATTATCATCTCTCGGATCTCCTATTTTTACCTTCGAAATTTCTTCTATTAATTTTTCTTTAAATTTATCATATATTTCTTTTTCTACAAATATTATTTTTATAGAATCACATCTTTGTCCAGAATATGATGTAATTCCAGATGCAACTCTTTTTGATGCATAATCTATATCAACATCATTTAATACAAATGCAGGAGCTCCTCCACCCAATTCCATTAAATACTGTTTAATTCCAGAATTCTTTATTATTTCTTCTCCAGTTTCTGTGGATCCAGTAAATATTATTGAAGATATTTTTTTATTTGGTGTTATTTTATTCATATCTCTTCCAGGTACTGTTATTAATGATATGTATTTCATTGGAAAACCAGTTAATTCTAATAATCTAATATATAATATTACTGGTAATGGATCTAAAGATGGAGGTTTAATAATTAATACATTTCCAGGTAATAAAGAAAATATCATTTTATTTACAGAATCAAATAATGGATAGTTAAATGGAGCTATTGCTAAAACCAATCCTAAAGGTTCTCTTTTTATAATTCCTTCAGATTCTAAGTAATCTTTACTAAATTCACCTGGCAAATAATCTCCAACAATTTTTCTATAATCAATTTCAATATTTTTTATTCTATTAATTGTAGACTCTATTTCTCCCAAGGCTTGTTTTCTTGTTTTTCCAGCATTTATAATTAATAAATTTGTAAAGTCTTCTGAATATTTTTCTAATAATTCTGCAGTTTTTAAAAATTTTTCAACCTTTAAATATCCTGGATAATTTTTCGCATTAAATCTTTCGTTATATAATCTATCAATTTCTTTCTCTACAATTTCATATTGAACTTTTGGAACTTTTGCAACAGGAGATAAATCTATTGGGGTATTAATAGTTATATATTCTCCATTTCCATAATACCATTCTCCATTAATAAATGCTGGAAATATTGGTAGACCATCGTTATCGTATTTTATTATTTTTCTTAATTCTTCATTCTTTATCTCAACTTTTGGTTTTTCAGGTAATAAAGTTATACCCATAGATAAAAAAAGATTTTTATTTTTTATATATTTATTTCTAATAATATTGGAACATGATCGGATCCATATATATTATCTAATATATCTGCATTAACTATTTTATCTTTTAATTCTTTACTTACTACACAATAGTCAAGTCTCCATCCCTCATTTTTCTTTCTTGCAATAATTGAATATGAAAACCAGCTATATTTTCTTATATTTCCTTTTATATATCTAAATGTATCAATAAATCCCAAAGATAAAAAATGATCAAACCATTGTCTTTCCTCATCTGTAAATCCTGCATAGCCTTTTAAATTTATTGGATCATATATATCAATATCTTTATGTGCTACATTAAAATCTCCGCAAATTATACATGGTTTATTTAAAGAAAGTACATATTTTTCAAATTCTTTATCAAATTCTAATTTAAAATCCAACCTTTTTAATGTTCCAACCCCAGCATTTGGAAAATATACATTTATTAAATAAAATTTATCATATTCCATTGTTATAACCCTTCCTTCAATATCAAATTTTTCAATTCCAATTCCATATTTTATATTATTTGGTTTTATTTTCGATAATGTTAATACGCCACTATATCCATTTTTCTTTGCGGGAAATGAATATACATTATATCCAAGTAATTGAAATGTTAATGGCATCTCTTTTGTTTTTATTTCCTGAAATAGATAAAAATCTGCATTATATTTTTTAATAAAATCAATTAAACCTTTTTGAATTATTGATTTTAATCCATTAATATTCCAAGATATAATTTTCATTTTATCAGTTTCCGGGTTCTACATCATTTTTCAGCCTATATTTATTCATCATTATTTATATTATATACTTTAACAAAGTTATTAAATATTATTTCTTCTAACTCTTTCTCATCTATATCTTTTATTTCAGATATCGTTTTCAAAGAATATATTATTTTCCATGAATTATTTACTGCCTTACCTTTTTCTATTGGATCTAAATATGGAGAATCTGTTTCAGTTAAAATAAATTCTAATGGTACATCTTT
>Ga0081529_123380_pt1 | contig 11286 bp, 12 predicted proteins | sample EchGeymetagenome_FD_71012 | JGI IMG/M metagenome (GOLD analysis project Ga0081529, IMG submission 71012) | Ferrous microbial mat and aquatic microbial communities from Echinus Geyser, Yellowstone National Park, USA - transect B T=78-80 C v2... ...
AGAGAAGGATTGAAACCGGCAAGCAGAGCAGAGGAGGCGGACAGCGGGAGGCCGACAGTGAATCTCAAGAGAAGGATTGAAACGTCCGCGGGGATCGAGCCTTAGCGGTCGTTCATCATGTAAAGAAGAATCTCAAGAGAAGGATTGAAACCTGGTTTGATTTGGGTTTTGGATTCCATGCCTGCCTCTACACAGAATCTCAAGAGAAGGACTGAAACGCTCCCTTATCTTATCCATAAGCCTGCCTAAGTCGGGCACCAAGGAATCTCAAGAGAAGGATTGAAACAAGGTATGCGTAGACCGCTTCCTCAACGCATACGCTCATCTGCGAATCTCAAGAGAAGGATTGAAACTTTTTCGGCGGGGGAGAAATGTGTCTGATGGTCAGACACATTTGACGCAGAATCTCAAGAGAAGGACTGAAACTAATTGTAGAGCTCTATATGACCGTTGAATGACCGGTTGAGAATCTCAAGAGAAGGACTGAAACGTGCAAATACGCAATGGCGTACCTGCCGCGGTCTTCGATTTGAATCTCAAGAGAAGGACTGAAACAACTCTAGTTCTGCTGTCCCGATAGCAATACTTCTCAGTCTACCGAACCTCAAAAGAAGGGTTGAAACCGGCTCGTTCACGCTGGGCGATGTCTTGGCTAGGCCGAAGCGAATCTCAAAAGAAAGGTTGAAACGCGTAGCCTGTGATACGTGGAGCGTATCCGTGGCGTTGGTGGGGACTTGCGTCGCGGCGTATGTGGCATCGGAACTTGGGCGGTGCGGCTAGGCGGCGGGCTTCGCTGGCGCTGTGGCGAAGGCGTGTGCGCGCGGGCCCTAATTGCCGAGGCGGCCGTGTGGGTGGGCCTCCGCCTCCCCTCCCCGATCCTCAACCGCCCTCAGGTTGGGCAGGGCCTGGCTGAGGCGGCTACCTCCTCTAGGTGGAGCCTCAGGGCCGTGGGGGTTTCGCGGTAGTATACGCCAGTCTCTATGTTCCTCAGGAGGCTGGCCTTGACCAGGTTGGCGCTGCTCAGCACGGCCGACGCGCCGGCGACGGCCTTCGTGTGGAGCCCGGCGTAGCAGAGGACCTCGCCGCGTCGGGACAGGAGCTCCAGCGCCTCTCTGTGCCCGCCCTCCCTAGGCGGCCTGGACACCACCACGGCCCTACCCCTGATGAGGGGGGCCAGCGCGGAGGCGACCTCCCTGTCTATCCAGGGGGAGGCCACGTGGACGCTTCCGCCGGAGGCCGCGGCGCTCGCCACGGCGGCCAGTATGACGGGGCTCCTGGGCCCGGTCCTCACCACCTCGGCCTGCCCCTCCTCGGCGAGCTCGTCGGCGAGCTCCGCCAGGGAGGCGGCCCCCCGCTCGTACCTCAGGAGCCCGACCTCGGACCCCAGGCGGAGGAGCAGCGCCTCCAGTACGTGCATGTTGAAGGGCTTCTTCACGGGCCTCCTCAGGCCGGGGTACGCGAGCCTCAGCGCCGGGAGGTACCGCCCGGTGACGTCCTCCATCAGGCCGCCGAGCTCCCCGGCCGCCTCCTCCAGGTCCGCCTCGCCGCCCTTCAGCGCCAGATAGCGCAGCAGGATCCTCATGGGGGTCCACCTGGCGAGCCTCACCGCAAGCAGGGTCAGGTCCCCCCGGGCCGCCCGGGCCAGCTGGGGGGTCGGCCTGTACTCGACGCGGGCCCCCCTCCGCGGCATGGAGGCGGCCGCAAGGCCGAGGTGCCGCAGCAGATCGGCCGCCCTCCGCTCGTTCCCGTCGAGCTCCCTGCCCTGCAGAATCGCCTCGGCGGCCCTCCTGACGAGGGCCACGTCGGCCTGCGCGACGTTCCTCGACTCGACGTAGGCCCGCAGGAGCTCGAAGTCGCTGAACACGGACCCACAGCGTCAGTTGCTTATAAACATCGCCGCGATCCGAGCCCCTCTCACCTCCGCGCGCGTTGAGGCCGACTCCGGGGCGCGTCGGGGCTCCGCCGTGTTGAGCCGGATTTACATGGGGGCCGGCGGGCCGCCCCGCGGCTGTCGTGGGGGCTTGACAAATCTGCTTAAATCCATGCATCTTCCTCCTCCTATGGACGACAAGATCTTCGAGGCCTTGGCGCATCCCCTGAGGCGCAGGGCGCTTAAGCTGCTGGGCGACCGGCCCAGGATGTACAGCGAGCTGATGGAGGAGCTGGGCGTGGACAGCCCCACCTTGGCGTTCCACCTGAAGAAGCTCGCGGGGCTTGTGGAGAAGAACGATAGGGGGTTCTACGCGCTGACGGAGCTGGGCAGGAGGGCCCTTTCGGTGATGTCCGCGCTGGAGGGTGCGGGGCGGCCTCAGCCGGGGGCCGGGGCGGGGGAGCTGGTCTTCTCGGATAGGGCGGTCCTGAAGATAGATAGGGCCCTCCTGGAGATGGCGAGGAGGGAGGGGAGGAAGATCAGGGTGTTCGACACGGCGATTCTGGAGGTGGAGGGGGACGTGACGCCCGAGCTCCTGGAGGTTCTGGAGGAGGTCAGGGACGTGGCCGTGGTCAAGGCGCCCAGGCACCTCAGGCCCTACGTGGAGGCCAAGGCGAGGGACGTCGTCATGGTGACGGACAGGGGGATCCTCGTCTCCACCCTCAAGTTCGCCGTTCAGCTGCTGGGCTACCTGGGCCCCCTCAAGGCCTTCAGGCGGGGGGAGGGGCTGTCGGAGGTCTACAGCGGGTCCTTCGCCCACGGCGGCCGCGTGGAGGTGGAGGTCGACGGGGGGAGGGTGAGGATATCTAGGGGGCCCAACCGCGCGGTCGCCAGATGCAGGGATGCCGACGACTTCGAGATCTCGCCGGGCGCGGTCTCCGCGAGCGGCTGCGACGTGGAGCTGTCCCTCGAGGGCGTGGAGTCCCTGGCCCTGGACGTCGCCGGGGGATACGTGGCGCTTTCCCTCGGGCTGTCGGAGCTGAGGGCCGAGGTCTCGGGGGGCGTCGTGGACGCCGACCTCTCGCTGGGCCGCGGGGCGGTCTCCATAGAGGCGGCGGGCGGGGCCTTCGCCGGGAGGCTCCGCTACTCCCCCTTCGAGGGGACGTCTCGGCTCGACGTCTCGGCGACGGGCGGCGCGGTAAACCTGTCCCTGGAGCTCCCGCCCGACGTGGGCCTGTCGGCGCGGGCCTCGGCGGCCGGCGGAATCGTCAAGACCCCGAAGCCGCGCCCCGGAGGCAGAGGGGTCCTGGAGATATCGGCGGAGGCCGCCGGAGGCGCCGTGAAGATCGACGCCAAGGACGCCTAGCGGGGAGGAAGGGGAAGCAGGGAAAAAGAGGGGGGTTGTCAGTCGGTCTCGTTGCCGGAGCTCTCGCCGCTGCCGGAGCTCTTCTGCTTGCCGCTGGGCTGGCTCTGGCCGCCGGACTGGCTAGTTGAGCCGCCCTCCTCGTCGTGATTATCGTGGTGTCCGCCTCCCTGTGCGGCCTTGGCCCCGGAGTGGTCATCGTGGTGCCCTGCCTTGCCGCCGTGCTCTTCGTGGTGTTCGGACTCGTGGTGCTCGCCGCCGACCTTCACCTCGACCTTGTAGCCGTGTGCCGTCTTGTGTATCTCTATGTGCGTGCCGTTGGCCAGCGTTATCTCGGCCTCCTTGATCTGGACTGTTAGGTTGGCCAGGAGCGCGGCGGCCTGCCTGAGCTGGGCCGCGTCGGCGGGGCTGTACTGGGCCACCTGGGAGGCGACCGCGTTGAGGAAGGCCGATATCTGCGACAGGTTTGACGCCGCGGCCTTCACCTCAAGCTCGCTGCTGGTGCCGTTGACCCTGCCCAGCTTCCTCTCGACCTCGTACTCCAGCTTGGCGGTGAGGTAGGTGGCGTTGGGCATAGTGGCGTTGAGCGACCTGGCGGCGAGCATTATGTTGAGCTCGGCCTTCTTGGTGGCGTTGCTGGACGCCACGTATCCGGCCAGCTGCTTCAGCAGGGAGAGCGCCTGCGTGGTGTTCCCTCCCTTGAGCGCCGCGGCTATCTGCGACAGGATCTGGGACACGTAGGTGCTGTTGAAGGCGCCCAGCGCGTGGCCCACCGCGTGTATGTAGTAGGCCGTGGTGCCGTTGTATATCGCCGTCTTGAGGTTCACAGTTATTACATTTCTATTGTAGTTTATCACCAGGTGGGTCCCGTTGGACGCGTAGACCAGATGTATCGTGCCCGACGGCGTGACGACGTAGACCTCCGTGGCGTTGGGCAGCTGCGTCACGTTGGCCGCCGGCCCGGTTGCGTTGGCCGCCTGCGTCGCGTTCGCGCCTATCTGCGTGGCGTTGGTCTGGGTTGCGTTCACCGCCGTGGCGTTGGCCGGGGCCGCGTGGATGGCGACCGCCAGCAACGCCAGGGCGGCGGCCCATATGAGTATCTTCCTGCCGTCCATGGCCCCCCGGATCCCTCCGTTAAAAAGGAATGCTTTCCCGCGCCGTCGTGAAGGCCCGGCGGACGGCTTTCCCCCGCCGTGAATGGAGGCGCCGTAGGTTTTCACGCAGTGAAAGCCGCCGAGCTCGCCCACGGCGGCCGAGGGCTCCGGGCGGGTTTCCTATGGGGGTCCGCCTCCAGCGGCTCCGCCGCGGCCCTGGCGGCCGCATCTCGGCGGGCTATATACCGTTTGTATCCACTATGCGCTCCACGTCGGCGAGGTCCAGGCATCCCGGCCCCCTGCGCCTGTACGACTTGGCGAATATGTAGAGGGCGGCCGGCCTCAAGCCGGGCAGCGCCTTTTCCCTAAGCCTTTCCTTCTCTCCGGCGCAGTCCACGGCCTCGGACCACTTGACCTCGCCGTATATCGCGTCGCCCCGGGGCCCCACCGCCATCACGTCTATCTCGTAGGTCTTCCCGCCCGCCTTGCCCCACTGCCTCCCCACCCTGTAGCCCGGGTGTAGGGCTTGGACCGCGCGCCTCGCCGCCTGCTCGTACACCCTCGACATGTAGTGGGGGAACAGAGCCTTTACCTCCTCCACGGCGGCGCCGCCCATGCCCTGCTCCACCAGGGCCCTCCGCGGCTGCACGTAGCCGAACCAGAAGGCGAGGTAGTTGTCCGAGATGTGGTACAGCCTCTTCCGGGCCTTCGGCGGCTCCAGCACCGGTATCTCGTGCCCCACGAGGCCTAGGAGCTCCAGCGTGTGGAGGTAGCGGGACGCCGCCGCCTTGTCGAGCCCCGTCTCGTTGGCGATCTCGCCGAGCTTCCTCCGGCCGTCCGCTATGGCCCTCAGGATGAGGAAGTAGTTCCGCGGCTCCCGCAGCTCCTGCCTGAGGAGGAACTCGGCCTCCTCGTAGAGGAAGCCGCCTTTAGTGAAGAACTCCCTCTCCACGTTGCTCCAGAAGGGCTCCGAGGGGTCGAACCTCTTGAGGTACATCGGCACGCCTCCGGCGACTCCGTAGACGTGGAGCCGCTCCTCGAAGGGCCTCGGGTAGAAGAACTTCAGGGCCGATAGGGGGAGCTCCCCCAGCTTCCAGCTCCCCGTCCGCCTGCCGTACAGCGGCGACCTGTAGCCCAGCACCTCGTTCTCCATCGCCGAGACGCTGGATCCGCACAGCACGAGGAAGGCCTTGGTGCGGCTGAGCACCTCGTCCCAGAGGCGCTGGAACTTGGAGGGGAGGGAGGGGTCGACGTCGACTAGGTAGGGAAACTCGTCGAAGACGATGACGACCCTCTCCCTCTCCAGGATGTGCTGCACCGCCTTGAAGAGAGGCTCCCAGTCGGGGAACGAGGCGTCCCTCAGGAACTCGACCCCCAGGGCGTCTGCCAGCAGGTCCCTAAACCTGGCCAGGTTGTCCCTCGCCGAGGTCCTCTCGCAGTAGAGGTACCCCGCCCTCTTCCCCGAGGCGAAGCGCCTCAGCAGCTCCGTCTTGCCTATCCGCCTCCTGCCGTAGAGAACCACCAGCTGGGCTCCATCTCTGCGGTAGAGCTCCTCCAGCCACGCCAGCTCCCTCTCCCTGTCCACAAATTGTTGATTCACAAGTATAATAATTAGAAGTCAATAAATGTGATCCGCGCTCCGGATCCGGGCGAGGCAGAGAACGCCGCGGAGGCGCCGGGCGGCGGTCCCGCATAGAGGCGGCGCGGCTGTGGCTAGCGTCGGTAGGCGGCGGTGGGCATGCGCCGAGCTTTGGAGCGGCTTGTGCGCGCCAAGCTGCGCCGCCTCCCTAAGGGTTGCCGGGCGGCTGCGGGCCCCAGATCACCACGGCCCTGTGGTGCTTCCCCTGCCTGAGGCTTTGGTAGGCCTGGTTTATCTCCTCAGGCCTGTAGCGGTGGGAGACCAGGCGCCGCGGGTCTATCTTCCCGGCGGCGGCGAGGGACAGGAGCTCGGGTATGTCCGTCCTGGGCTTGTAGCCTAGGCTGCCCACTACCCTTATGCCGTTCATGACCAGGTGGCTCGCCGGGATCTCCAGGGTGGATGTGCCGAGCCCCGTCACCACTATCGTCCCACCTCTCCTGACCGTCTCGAGGGCCAGCTTGAGGTCGGGGTTGGGCTACAACCGCCTCGAGGAGTTCTGGTGGCCGCTCTCCAAGATGGTTGAAGGAACTCAGTTGACGGGGACATTAACGGCGGACCCGAGAAAGTATTTTAACAGGCGCCCAACGCGCGCCATGCAGGAGATCTTGGTGGGGAGGTGCTATAGGGTTTCCCTTGAGAAGCTCCGCCGGTTTCCCTGGGGCCGCTACGTGAAGTTCGCCTTCCTCTTCGGCTCAGCCGCTGCGGGGGCCCCGCGGAGGACATAGACATAGCCATCCCCAAGGCGGATCTGGAGACCTACTCCGAGGTGCTGGCCGAGCTGGCGCTGTGGCTCGGGGTCAAGGAGGACTACATAGACCTGGTCGAGGTGGGGCCCGAGACGCCCTGCCCCCTGGTCCTGGAGGCCCTCCGGGGGGCTCCCCTACACGTCGAGGACTGGGACCTCGTCTTCCGCCTCTTCAACGTCTGCCAGGACTGGGAGATAGACGCCAGGAAGCTCCAGCTCCACGAGGCCTTGGTGGCGCGATGGCGCGCATAAAGGCGCTGGCCGAATACCTGCTTAAACTCACCGAGTTTCTGGACCAGGAGGTGTCCAGGGGTTTTGACCTAAACGACATGGGGCAGCTCATGAAGTTCCGCCATGCGCTGTAGCTCCAGGCGCAGGCCTTGATAGGCATGGTCCAGAGGGCCGCGGCCTTGATGGGCGAGCCGACCCAAAGCTACGTGGAGGCCGGCGCGGCGCTGGCGAGGAAAGGCGTCTTCACCCATGAGGACCTGAGGCTCTACAGGGCGGCGGTTGGGTTTAGAAACGTGGTGGTCCACGGCTACACCTCTGTCGACGTGTTGAGGATCTCGCAGATACTCGCGGGGCGGGAATACAGAAAGCTGGCGGACCTCGCCCTGAGGATCCTGGAGGCCGCGGGAGACCCCTGACTTGAGCCGGCCCTCCAGCGCCGCGTCGGCTGGGGCGGGCGATGCCGATGGCCAATACGAGGGCGCCCAGCCGCCGAGGAGCCGGCCGCTCGGCGTCCACGCCTTCGGTGCCGCGGCCGCTATTTCGAGCTCCCCTAGGCCTACAGCGGCGGCCGTGGACCACTGCGACGGGCCCATCGCATGTACGCACCGGACACAAGACATGGGACATGTCGGTCTCGCATCAGTCCGCATCAACCTCCACGACCATCCATCACGGCCCCGATCCCGACATGGCCCTGTCCAAATACGCGGGGCGGGAGGAGGCTGCGGCTGACGCGGCGAGGCTCGTGGCAGAACGGATATAGACGGGCAGGTCCCGCCGCTGCAGGCCGAGCCGTGGCCGGCCTCTAGGCGAATACGGACACCTCCACGGTCTGAGGCACGTCCAGCAGTCCTAGGAATAGGGCGAGATCCGGCCTCCACCTAACCTCGGACTCCGCATACCGACGGTAGATCTCCATCTCTCGACCCCTCCCTAGACGCCCACCAAGGATTAAAGTCCTCAATCGTGTTTACTTACACTCCACAACGCCTTAAAAACTTTGTAGACCCAAACTCCACAACTCCTTATAAACCCCGAGCGCCGCGTCCGCCGCGTAGAGCAGGCCACCCTAGAGGGGGCCTTCGGTTGTAGCGTACCGATCGTCTATATGTGAGCAACTTTACGAGAAGATGCCGCGCCCCAAGCCCTCTTTTTGAGGGGGGTGTGGCCAACCGGCGGAAGCCCCGGCGCATTGGCGAAGCTTTACGAGGCGGGTTGGCAGGCGTCGACGCGGTGGATGATCCTGAGAGGGGTCTGGCGCCGAGCTTCGCGGCTAGGTGGCGCGGCTGGCTTGAGGAGGCGGTGGAGGACCCCGACGTCCTTTGGGCCTCGAAGCGCCTGAGGAGCAAAGGCGTTGGAGGAAAGAGGTTGGTCGTCTACGGCTTGTACGGCAGAGCGTCGAAGTTTGGGTGGACCAGCCCCCGCCCGAACGCGGCTTAGGGCTGGGCGTGGGCAGAAACGTGGCAGACGCCGATTCACAGGGAGGCCGTCAAGAGGGCTTGGTTGAGGTGAAAGGGGTTATCGTTTCGGCTCTAAAGTTCCAGAATAAAGATGAGCATTATCGCAAATCAACGGCGGCACACACGCCACATTGCAAAGGCATGCGCTGAGGAGCAAGATTCTTTCACGCCCCACGGCGTTAGCGCAGAGTAACGTGCATGCGGTATCCAGCCGGCGTGGCATATTTAAACGCACAGCCTGTCTATATCGTGGAGCAGGATCGGGCCGCGAAGTTGGAGTTGGACTGGGACAAGCTTGAAGAAGTCGTCGAGAAGGCGATACGCAAAGCAAGATCGGAAGAGCTTAAGGAGGTGGCCGAAGCCGTAAAGACGCTAGCCGACTACATGAAGACGGGTTTCGAGGCGATGTTCAAGGCTGTAGAGGAGTTGAGAGTCGCCATTGAGGAAATGCGTAAGACGCACGACGAGCGGCTTAAGAGGCTTGAAGTCACCGTGGGGCATCTGGGCGGAAGGTGGGGTAGAGACTTGGAGAAGATGGTCCTTGAGCTGTTTAGAGAGGCGCTTGAGCGTAGAGGCGTCGAGGCGGAGAGAGTGGAGAAGCTGGTCCTCAAGACCGACGTCGGCGTGGTCGAGGTCGACGTCTACATCCACGACGGGAGGGGGTATCTGATTGAAGTCAAGGCCGTGGCCTACGGCGACGATGTGGGGTGGTTCGCCTGGAGGGCCAAGCTGGCGGCCGAAGAGCTGGCAAGACAAGGCAAAAAGGTGGAGAGGCTCATCCTCGTCGCCGTCCACATAGACAAAGAAGCGCTGGAAAAGGCAAGACAATTAGGCATAGACGTCATATACGGCGACGTCTTAGAGTAGCCCCTCTTTTCGCTAGCGCTTGAACGTCTCTGCGGTGTCAACGCGGCGGATCCACGTAGAGGCGGCGGGGCAGAGCCGCTCCGCCTCCTCTATCACGTAGGGACCCGCGTCGTGCATCGACACGACGGGGCGGTTCGGCCAGCCCCGGCGTCCTCCAAGACGCCGCGCCGCCGGGGGATCGCCAAGAGGACCTGCTTAAGCTCCGCCCTCTGCCTCCCAGCCTCCTGTCGTCTAGAAAGGCGGCGCTCCCCCCGCGTACTAGGGCCGGAACGCCTGCACGAGTTAAATAAACGGCCCAGATTTTAACCCGTGTTGAGAGGCTTCGGCGTCCTCCTCCCCGTCTTCAGCCTGCCCGGCGGATGCCACGTGGGCGACATGGGGCCCGAGGCCTACGGCTTCGCCCAGTTTCTGGCAGACGCCGAGGCCACGTACTGGCAGGTCCTGCCCCTGGGGCACACCGCGCCTGAGTACGACGACTCGCCCTACAGCGCCATTTCTCTGATGGCTGGCAACCCCCCGCTCATAAGCCTAGACAAGATGGCCCAAGACGGACTGCTGACGAAGACCCCGCCGCGGTGTTCCCCCGCCGAGAGGGCTGACTACGAGGCGGCGTGGGGGCTGAAGAGGCGGTACCTCCAAGAGGCCTTCGAGGCGGGGCTGGGCCGGGGCGAGTTCGAAGAATTCGCCGCGGCCAACGGCTGGTGGCTCGAGCCCTACGGCAGATACATGGCCCTCAGGGAGACCTACGGCTCCCCCTGGGTCCACTGGCCGCCTAAGTTCAAAAGGCCCGGTGCTCGCCTGCCCGAGAAAATCGCGAAGAGGGCGCTCTTCTACCAATACGTCCAGTACGTCTTCTGGAGCCAGTGGCTGGACTTGAAGCGCCACGTCAACAGCCTCGGCGTCTTCATAATAGGGGACCTCCCCATATACCCGGGCCACGACAGCGCGGACGTCTGGGAGGGGCGGAGATACTTCAAGCTGGCGCCGGACGGAACCCCCCTCTACGTCTCGGGCGTGCCCCCCGACTACTTCTCCCCCACGGGCCAGCTCTGGAGGACCCCCGTCTACGACTGGGGCGCGATGGGGCGGGACCGCTACGCCTGGTGGGCCCGGAGGCTGAGGAAGCTACTGGAGGCCTTCGACCACATACGCCTAGACCACTTCCGCGGCTACGCCGCCTACTGGGAGGTGCCCTACGGCGAGGAGACCGCCGTGAACGGCAGGTGGGCCCCGGGGCCCGGCGAGGAGCTGTTTAGGGCGGTGGAGGACGTCCTGCCGCGGCTCATCGCGGAGGACCTCGGCCTCATCACGCCGGACGTCGTGGAGCTGAGGAGGCGGCTGGGGATACCCGGCATGAGGGTGCTCCAGTTCGCCTGGGACGGAAACCCCGCCAACGAGCACAAGCCCCACAACTACGAGCGCGACCTCGTGGCCTACACGGGCACCCACGACAACAACACCATAGTGGGCTGGTGGCTGGAGGAGGCGACCCCCCGGGCGAGGCGCGAGGCCCTGGCCTACATGGGCGGATGCAGAGGCGCGGTGAACTGGTGCTTCGCGAGGCTCCTCTTCTCCACGGTGGCCGACGCCGTCGTGGTCCCCATCCAGGACGTCCTCGGCCTAGGGAGCGACGCCAGGATAAACAAGCCGGCCACCCCCCGCGGCAACTGGAAATGGAGGCTCCACGCCCAGCCGCCCCCCGCCCACGCCAGAAGGCTCAGACGCCTTGCGAAGCTCTACGGGAGGTAAAAAGACAGTGGAAACCCATACCGCAGATGCGGAGACAAACTCTGCCCGCGTCAAGTGGAGCGACGAGCTGGAAAAGCGGTTATGTTTTTCTGCGTCTAGAGGCTTGGGGGCTCTGGGCTGCTGGGGCGAGGGTCTGGGCGGCGTATATGGCCATGTCTAGATACACCTCGGCGGCGTTTTCCAGATAGTCGACGGTCCTCATGGCGTGGACCGTCTGGAGCTCGCCGCGGGTGTGCTGCATGACGGAGAACCTCAGGGAGGGCGCGGC
>Ga0081529_141554_pt1 | contig 11266 bp, 6 predicted proteins | sample EchGeymetagenome_FD_71012 | JGI IMG/M metagenome (GOLD analysis project Ga0081529, IMG submission 71012) | Ferrous microbial mat and aquatic microbial communities from Echinus Geyser, Yellowstone National Park, USA - transect B T=78-80 C v2... ...
ATAATATTAATATATCATTTGATGTCATTGATGTCAAATTTTCTTGATATCAAGATATAAAAGCTTTCATTTGTTAACATAATGGTAATTATATTAACATAAATATGAGAAAAATTATTTTGAAATAAAAAAGTGGTAACAATTTATACACTCAACACTTATATGATAAAAGTATCAAGGTAAAAAATAAGATTAATTGAAGATAAAAGCTATTAAGGAAACAGGTATAAATATTTGGAAGTAGAGCTACTCTGAAAAAAAAACATAATTGAGATAACCATGCCCCAAGGTATAGGTTAAATATGAAGGTTTCAATCCTCTATAGGTACAAGTAAAACTTATACAGGTCAAAACACAACACGTTGTGTTGTGATACACCTGCGCCAAAAGCCAAACTGGAAGAGTCAAAATTAGAATTAACTTTTTAACATCCTAATGCTTCCTTTAATAAAGTAATAACTTGATAGTTGATAAACAATGTCATTGGTATTATGTAGTATATTCGTTATCTAATACTTATTTATTACCTTTTCAGGTTTTGGCAAAACAGGCCTATCTTTGTATTCATTACACTTGTCTTTATTCGTACCAGTGCAAATACACTCATATCCAACTGTTGGTTGGCATTCTATCATCATATATCTTGTTTTCTCAAGCCAGCCTTGAATCTTAGTATTATTCCAACTTAGCATTGCCTTTAATTGCTTTAACCTTGGAGTTTCCCATAATGAAGTTGCATTGCTTTTATCATCATTAGAAATATTCCTTAAAATGTACGTTTCAAATGCATTTTTAAATTCATTTATCTCACTTGTTTTGTCCTCTTCTGCTAGATTCCAAGCATCATCTTTAAACAAAGATTTATATCTTTTTTCTCTATCAACAATAAATACCTTAGGTTTTATTTCTATACTACCTAAACCCAAAGGTTTGCCCATTCCAATCTTATGATAATGATTTTGTGGTAAGTCTAGTACAAAAAGCAATGCGCCTAACTCTTCCTTCGTAAGATTTTCAAATCTTATGCGTGATTTGAATTTAATATTTCTTTTGATTGGTTTTATAGTATGCTGAGTATCATTTTTTGCTTCTCCTTCATTCCAGCTGTATTTATCTGTTGGATTATCAGGTGTATCCCTATGCCAGTAAAGTTTGTGGCCTCTAATAAGTGCGTCTTTGTCGTCCCAATGTTTTAGATTTCCTAAATCAGTATTTTCTTCGTAAGGCTGCTGTTCTAAGTAAAGCTGAAAAGCTGTAGGTTTTGGTGATGCAAGTATCTTAGGCGAGGTCTCATTCATGAATACATCATTTTGTCCTTCTCCTAAAAAAGCATCCTCAAAAAACACTCTGCTTGCCCATTTGCTCTCTTTTCCAAAGATTGCTTCAGCAAAATCTGTTTTATCCTCTGACTTTAGTTCTTCAGGTATATGGTCGCCTATAGTTAATTCATAGGGTAATCTAAAAAATCCTGTATGGCCAAAAGCTATTCTTTTCTTTCCTTCTTTATCAGTATATTCAACATAAAATACAGGAACTCCATTAGGTAATTTTAGTATTTGATTATTTGGTAACTTAGCTTCTTTATCTTTAGCCATTTTTAAAATGTCATAGTATTCTGGTATATTTCTATTTACATCACTCTTATAATTCTCTATATCAGCTTTATCTAATTCTATAATATTAACAGAAGAATTGACATGTTTTACAATCCAATTTTTCTTTTTTCCTTTTATATATCCAGATCTAACTCTATAATCATTGTTATGTATTTCTATAGTAAATTGTTTAGATGGGTTAGATGCATCTTGATCTCTAAATCTATCATATTCGGCTGGAATAATCTTATATGTCCCTTTGTCATATATAAGATAGCCGGCTTTTATTTTATTATTACTAATTTTGAAAGAATATATATCTTTTAAAGTAGACCTCTTGCCAGCGACATCTCTATAATACAATCTTCTCTTGCTATCAACAAAACTAAATTTACCAAAGGAAACTATCTCTACTAAAGTTCTCACCATCCCTCTTAAACTACTTCCTGGGATTATCGGTGATCCATTTTTTATAGAAAAGAAATCATGTTCTTCTTTATCTCGTCTTATATAGATAGGTGTTTTTGTAGTAATCGAAAGCTCTATATATCCTGAGTATCTATCTTTGTGATATTTATCAAATTCTGGTATATTTTGTGCTTCTACTACTTTTTTATGCAATGGAACAAAATTATACGGAGCTTTGGCAGGTTTTCTATTCTGTGTTTGTTTATCCTTATAAGATTTCTGATGACTTTCTGCCCCTGTATTTCTTTGAAAATGTTGGTTTTTTTGAGCATTTGTATTTTTTTGATAATTTGAGCTTTTTTGTGCGTTGGACTTACTATATTCTTTTCCATCTATCAATATCTTCTGAATAACTCCATTTATTCTTTCGACTTCGCATTCTTTTCCGTTGATATCAGTGGGTAGATTAAAGTTTGGAACTTTCATAGTTTTTCCATTTTGAAAAGTCAATACATAATCATAACCTTGTTTAGTTTTTTCTACCTTTATTGTAGCTTTTTCCATAGTACTAATCTCCTCTATGAATTGATATATTTAAAAACCTACTGTCAACAAAACCAGCCTGACCAATTTCATTATACCCTATATAGTTTCTCGTATGCAAAACTAATCTTTTTTTATGACGGTTCATATCATCAACTGTACTGTTTCCTATAAATTCCTTCGGTACTATATACTTGATCCCTCTGTTTTCAGAAACTTCAACAAAATCACCTCTATCTTCAAAGCTGCTTCCATACATTATTTGCTTAGCATCTATATATTCTATTTCTTCCCCCTCTTCCTCGCTTATATCATCTTTTCTATATCTAAATTTAAATTTATCTTTTGATTTCCAGATATAAATTTCCTCTTTCTCATTAAAAGCCCGCAACTTTTGAAGATATTTATTTAAATTATGCGACACATTGTCATGAAATTTGATCTCCCCACTTTGTAATTTTCCAAACAAAACAGCATAATCAAGCCAACATACGATATATCCGTTTTGTATTTTTTCTATTTCTTCAATAATATTAACATCGTTATCCATTTCTTTTGTTTCAACTTTTGAGCGAATTGTTTCAATATTATAAATATTGTCTAACATACTAACACCCCGCTATACTTAATTTCTCTAACAAATTTTTCACAAAACCTTCTAGTTCATCCTTATCTCCATTGACTATCACTTTATCTATATTGTTATCATCTTCATTCCTACTAATGGTGTATGTTTTCCCTTTATATGCAATTTCTATTTTCTTGCCTTTTAATATTCCTCTTCCTATGTTTTTTTCTCCACCAATAGGTAAATCTTCATTCCATAAGTCTTTTAATACTAAAAGCAAAAGCCCAACTTCCCATTCTTGAGCTTCCTTTATTTTTATCTTTATTCTTATATTTTCATTATTATGCCAAAGGGGTTTGGATTGGAATAAAGCACCAGATATCGTTCCTCCTGTAAATCTATCAATCTTTATTCTAGTTTGTTCTTTTTCTATCACTTCCTCATTCTCAATTATGCTCTCATTAATGATTACTCTACTTTTGTGTTTAATCTTTTCCTTATTTTCTTTATCATTTTCTGTATCAGCCCAACCAAATAATTTTCTTAAATCTCCATTTTCCTCTTGGTTACTATTACATAGCGTATTTACAATCCTAAAAGCCCTTGATCTTATTGCACCTTTTAAAGATGTCCCAGTTAAAACATTTTTGCCGTTATATTTTATATGTACTTTATCTGGATATTCTGGATCTGTTGTATATGAGCTTATAATAAGAGAGCTCTTTATTGAAAAATCTGCAGTTATATTACAATCGTTGTTATCTTTTAAAGGAAGTGTATCTAATTCACCTAAATTTAAATTATTTTCTTGGAAATGCCCATCTTTTAAGTATTTTAAATATTTTTTTCCATCACCTGGAAAGTCAAAATTTAATACGCTAACATCTTTCAAATTAAATCTGCCAAACCCTTTAGTGGTAAATGCACCAAAATAAACATTACCAGCTTCTAACTCGGTGATTATAGTTTTTAATATTTTTAAGATCTCGCTTTTCTTATCTTTGAAACCTTCTCTTATTTTAATCTCAGCTTTCAATTCAAATTCTAAATCTTTGTTAACTATTTCATAGTCATATTTTGCTTGATTCTTTGCAATTCCCGTTTTGTCATCTATTGCTACGCCGTCCCTAACGGCAATAAGGTTTGTGTCTTCATCGTTTCTCAATCTCAAGTCGCTAACAATAAAATGGCTTTGAGTACCTTTATTGTTATTTGTTTCAGAACCCCAAAAATATTCCCATGCGTTTTTGTCCCATTCTTTATAATTTCTTTCAATAAAATGCCTTAGTGCTCCCACAAAAGAAGTAGATGGAATATAAGGATTTCCATTTTCATCCTTTATAATTTCTATATCAATAATATCACCCTTGCCTGTTCCAATTACAAAAGGTGAAACATTTTTCAAAATACCCTTTATAACAATAACGCTTGCAAGTTTAGCATTATTAGCCATTTTTATCTCCTGCATACTTTTTAAATAATCTTAAATATCTAAAGAAACTAATCCAGTATATTTTTGACAACTCAAAATTATACTGTTTTAGATCTAATTTTAATTCTTCTATAGCTGTTGATAATTTATCATAAAACATGCTTTCATATTTATCAGAAATGTCTAATTTAAGTAAATCATCCCATAAATTTATACTTTTTAAAGTTTCATAGGCAGGTTTTTGTTTTCCCTCTAGTTTTCCTAATTTCCAGTCCTCAAATCTATTTGTTTCGAGCAGCATTCCTTCAAGCCGCCCTATTAGATGATTTGAAATATTTAGAACATTTCTTTGATCAGAAAACTCCTTTGCTTTTTTAAAAGCTTTAGATTTTATAAGTTCTTCTGTTTTTTGCTTTACTATATTTTCTAAAATAGATTTTGAATGTTGTGGGGGTACTTTTTCATTTTTATCGCTATCATTAGAGTAAATTTGATAGCTTTCTTCTAAAAAAGAATATACGTTCACCCTTCCAAATCCCAATTCTGTTTTTTCACCAAAACCATATTTTAAAAGATTATTTAATTTTTCTTTTAAATCATTGCATCCACTTATTTTTATCTTAAATGCTGAACCTGGTGAATAAGCTAAGTCACGAGTATTCTTCATTCCCCAAATACCAACAAAGTTTTCAATATATTCAGTTCTTGCAACGATTTTTTCTACATCAACCTTACAAGCAAAATGTTTTTCTAAATAATGTTTTAACGTTTTTATAGATATATCAGAAAATCCTGATTCGTTATATAAAATAATAGGAGAGGTTGCCACTATAGTAAACTCATATTTAGTAAACTCATATCCCATATCTTCTAAATCATCTGTATCTTCTATATTGCCAAATTCTATATTTACCAGGCCATATTGTGCACTTTTTGATCTACCAATAAAAGAAGTAAACTTCTCGCCATATATTCTCTTTATTTCTTCAAGGTAACCCTCATCACCTATGATAAACCCCTCAAATTCTTCTCCTTCGTTTACTGCCTCATAATAAAAGATTTCCTCTCCTACGCTATGTCCTTTTTCTCTATCCCTTGCATTGTGAAAATAAAACATTGTTGATACATCATAAGTATATATCCCTCCGTTTTCGTCAAGGTAACAAATCATTTTCTTCAATGGTTTTGTTTTTATAGTATCAGGATTTTTTTCTAAAATGTTATATACTACATTATCGTCTTTTCCCTTCTCTTTATGTAAATATAGAGCTGGATAGTAAGTTTTGTTTTCCTTAGATAGATATGCTGAGGTAAATATAATTTCATTTTTCAGGAACAAATTATAAAAATTCTCATCTTGATGAGCAGATCTGCCTAAATTAAATTTTTTTATGAATTTGTTTGCAAATAAACCCCTTATGGTTGTAGACGGTATATATTTTTCTGTATTAATTGTATTTTGCTCACCTACTTCTTTTGCCAGTACAATAGGAGATAATGTGGTTATTTTATAAGATAATTTTTTTACACTTCCTTTTTTATTAGCATTAAATTTTTCTAAATCAGAAGAGTTATTTTCTTCTTTAATGTCATCATCTCTATTTAAATATTGAATAGCATCATCGAAATCTCTAATATCAACATCTTCAATAAGGCAGCTTATTTCACCAAATCCGCGATTTCTTGACGTGCCAATTCTTTTTAGATTTACTGCAGCCAAGTACAATAAAGCTTTTTCTTTTTTACTCAAAGGAGTTATCTCATAAATCTCACCTTCAAATTCTAAGCCTGGTTTTAAAACTCTAAATGTCCTAAGTGAATTTTCTTTGGCAATTCCGCTCTTCTCATCTATAGAGGTTTGTTGTCTGATAGTTGTATAATAGGACGCAATTTGAGAAGGATTTATAAAAATGTTATATATGCTATTTTTATCTTTTTTTAAGTCGTCAATTTCTTTTCTTATATTTTCATAATTATTTACGTATAAATTGCCTATGTGTACTTTTCCTTCTGTAAAACCATCTTTCCCAAATACACTTTCTACAATGTTATAATCTAGGCCTAACATATCACAAACTTCTTGAGAACTCTCTTTTAATACGCCTTTTATACGTCTTGAAGGGATATATGGAAATCCAAAATCATCTAACACTACATCGCTATCTATTATACCTGCACCTTCTCCGGAGCCAGTTAGCGTATATGATAATAATTTTATTTTTAATCTCATAACAACCCCTCAGGATAAAAATCTATAAGTTCTATAGCGTCAAAATATGGTGTTTCTTCATCTTGCCATAAATCTTTATGAAACTGCATTCCATTTATCCGTGGTAAATTTATTCCTTTAACCTTTAATTCCTCAACATAAATTTTTGCAATATTCTTATCTTCAAATAGCATTTCTCTTAATTTCATCAATTTATTTTTAGGAATATTCTTAAGTCCTTTAATAATATTTTTCAAATTATCTATTGACTTTTCATCAGTCGTCGAATCTACTCTATAAGGTCCAAAATGAAGCTTGCCATTTACAGTGGATAAGTGTTTATCTAGAATATCCTCTAAGCTACCGCTCCAACCAGCTGAGGAAATAAAAAAGTCAATGTATGAACCGTCTTCTTCTCTCGATTTCTTTTTCGCCATCTCAAGCAAATCTTCTGCTAATTTATAAGCTCTATAAAATGGGTATTTTGTTTTTACAATACTTACTCCTCCGCATGCAGATAAACCATGTTCATTGTCAATATTTTGATTAGTAAATTCTTTAATAAATATTTCAGCAAGCCAAACTCCCAATCTACCATCTGAAATAAAAGTTATGTCATCCCCGCCCAAAACAATAGGCCTTATCGGCAGTACAGTTTTCCCATCTTCTTCTTCTAGTTTAAATTCTCCGTTTTTAAAAATTTCATTATTTTCAATTTCATATATTAACTTTTCTATCATTTTTCTGAAAGCAGTTACTGTTATATTTTTTACCTTAATTGATAGCTCTCTATATTCTTCGATATTTTTACAATTAGCAAATTTTTCACTCATTTTATTACCATCGATAAATACAATAGCTATATAGTCTTTACCCTTTTGCTGTCCTAATTTTGTAATATCATTTGTTAAACTATACTTATCTTTGAGTATATCTTTTATCTTATTTGTCATCTCGCCTTCATTTATAATCTCTCCTTCATTCATGATCTCGTTTTTTGCTTCATCTGAGTATTTTAATTTAGCACGAGATACTGATGATATAAACTTTTTATCTTCGTCTTCGAAAGCCTCTGCGCTCTCGTTGGTTCTCGGACAATCGAGCGTAAAACCATATTTAGGCAGCGTTACATTGGGAAAATATTGATTTTTATTCTCTCTTAAATTTTCGTGTAAATTTTTCATAGAATTTTCAAAATTATTTAAATCAAAATCATGCGATACTCCAAAAGCAGTTCTTAAACCTGGAGTTTTAATCAAAAGAAGCTTAGTGTAATTTTTTATAAATTCCACAGTTTTATCTTTATCTTTAAATAAAACTAAAGCATTGCCACCACCTATATACCCTATCTCAACTTCATCATTTCCTTGAGCTATCTTAATCTCTTTAGGCTTTCTCCATTCGTTAATATCTATATCTTTACCAAATGTTTGTTTTAAAGCTTCTTTTAAAACATCATCATATATTTTCTTAACCAAAAACGATGCGCCGATATTTTCTTTTAGTTTATTGCTTGAGTAAACATATTCTTGTATTGATACCGTATCAATCAAAACCGCACTTAATGCCACTGAAATACCTCCCCACAGATTTTATTTCCAATATCTGCCCAATCGTCTACTCCAAAAACAACAATCTTATCATTTGCTGTTCCTGTCATAAAAGATAAATCTTCTTGAAGCTTTTTAGGACTTCTATTAATATCATCTTTTGGCAAACCAGTTATTAATATTGCCTTGCTTTCATCACCACCTATTTGCCTTACTCTATGAATAACTTCAAAACCTTTTAATTTGCAATCCCCTTGCTTGTCTGAGGTTGTTATTGATATCCCTACTAACTGATAACCATTTATCATAAAAATATCTAATTCAAAATTAGGTGATTCAGGTGAATTTTCCTTTTTTGCTTCTAATGATATACCAAAATGCTTTTCCTCTTCTAGCCCTTTATTCAATAATTCATTTCTTATTTCGTTGTAAACATACCATTCAAGCCATTTCCCATCTAAAAATTCTACAGTATCTTTTATACGGTTTGAAAATTGCTTATTATTTATATCGATTCCTGGAATCCATAACTTTTCTCCATCATTTATTCTTTTATCTTCAGGAAATGCATTTAAAATATCCCATATGAATGGAAGAGTTTTATTATTGAATTCATATATTGGCGAAGGATTGCTATCACTTAATTTTTGTATATGTTCTCTAAATTTTTCAGCTTGTTCTAAAAGTCTGTTATTCCCTTTGAAAATTTTTCTGAATGGATTCTCTAGCCATTTTACAAAATCTTTACCTTTACCATCTTTAATAGCATTTTCTATTTTCTCTGATATACTATCAAAATTATCTCCAAATTTTTGTTTATATTTATAATTATATGTATCATGAGTTTCAAGCTTATTTTTCTTATACAAATGAATCGACAAGAGTGTATCTATATCTATTTTTATTTTATCTTTTAGATTCAAACTTTCTTTTTTGCTATTATCATATATAAGTTTATGACTTCTTGCATCTAAATAAGAGGCATTAAAGTTATCATTAAACTTTTCTTTTAAAAAATTATATACATGAACAGCCATCGTTTTTGTACCACCAGTGTAATTGAGATGAACTTCATCGACATTATCTGGAAATTTTTCTTTTAAATCATCTCTTATAGCGCTAGGATTGGAAACATTACTAAGAGGTAATAGAGTACAATTATCTAAATTTAAATGTTTTTTTAATTTATTAGCATAATCTTTCGTGCTGCTCTGATTAATATCTTCATTTTTTTCTGAATAAATAAATACAAATTTATCATAATTTTCTTTTAAATAACTTCCCACAATATAATTAGGCAATGGATTAGTCCCAACCATTAATACCAAAACATTGTTACTCATTTTGAAACCTCCTAAATAGCTTAATTTAATTATTATTTTAGATATATTATATGACAACTTATGCATTTTGTCAATGTATTTTACAAATTCACTACACTGTGAACGCATAAACCATGACATTCTTATATATCTCTATTCTATAACCTAACAAAAACTCTATTCAATCTCCTATAGGTACACAAAAAACCGGTACGGCTACTACCGTGAATGTCCAGAGAGTTTCTGTTTCAATCCCCTATAGGTACACAAAAAACTTGTAAGAAAGTCTTTTACAAACTCCTTTTCTTCATTGGTGTTTCAATCCCCTATAGGTACACAAAAAACTGTTCTTACATACATTATGCCTTCAAATATCCATAAGTTTCAATCCCCTATAGGTACACAAAAAACTCAAGCCAAAACGGGTCTGAAGATGCTTCAAAGTTGTTTCAATCCCCTATAGGTACACAAAAAACTTTGGAGTTTCTCAAAGTGCTTCAAATCACTGTTGCGTTTCAATCCCCTATAGGTACACAAAAAACACAAGGCCTATGTACATATGAGGAGTGTAGAAAGGTGTTTCAATCCCCTATAGGTACACAAAAAACAGAAAACGAAAAAACCGATAGCTCTTATTGATGTGTAGTTTCAATCCCCTATAGGTACACAAAAAACTACTTACATTTGCACCATTTATTGCTGCTTGTCTTGCAGTTTCAATCCCCTATAGGTACACAAAAAACCTTAGTGGTTGGGTCTATATTCACGGAAAAATGGGAAGGTTTCAATCCCCTATAGGTACACAAAAAACTTGAAGTTCTCCACCTTTGTATGTATTAAATGCTATAGCGTTTCAATCCCCTATAGGTACACAAAAAACCATCAAAACCCCTTGACAAATACACACTTTCATGGTAGTTTCAATCCCCTATAGGTACACAAAAAACAATGAGAACAAACCAAATAAACCGCTATACTTCATCAGTTTCAATCCCCTATAGGTACACAAAAAACTCACTCTCTTTTTGGTCTATATCAATGGATATCACAATAGTTTCAATCCCCTATAGGTACACAAAAAACAGGAGGTAAAGGTTATGGAAATCAAAGAAGTTGTTTGTTTCAATCCCCTATAGGTACACAAAAAACCGAGAAAATAGGAGGATGTTATGAAGGTAAAAAAGGGTTTCAATCCCCTATAGGTACACAAAAAACTTGACGGAATGCACGACATCATTCCATATTACTTAGCGTTTCAATCCCCTATAGGTACACAAAAAACAAGCATGACTATTCAATTCGAAACGGAAAAACCAGGTTTCAATCCCCTATAGGTACACAAAAAACACTGCTTCTGCTGAGCAGTGTGACGTGTCCTAACCAAGTTTCAATCCCCTATAGGTACACAAAAAACTTTATATAGCTTCTACCTCTACCGTCTACAAGCTCTAGTTTCAATCCCCTATAGGTACATAAAAAACAAAACTCCCATATAAATTCTTCCTTGTGGAAATAGTCGTTTCAATCCCCTATAGGTACATAAAAAACAACACAATGAAAAAATTGTGAAATACCCTAAAACCCTTGGCCGGCAAGGTTTTTGAGGTACCTTATCAACCTATCAACAGCTTATAAGATA
>Ga0081529_127522_pt1 | contig 11240 bp, 14 predicted proteins | sample EchGeymetagenome_FD_71012 | JGI IMG/M metagenome (GOLD analysis project Ga0081529, IMG submission 71012) | Ferrous microbial mat and aquatic microbial communities from Echinus Geyser, Yellowstone National Park, USA - transect B T=78-80 C v2... ...
GACGCAGAAAAATTAGAAAACATGGTTAACAAGGCTAAGGAGTACGATTACAACCCCTTAAAGGAAATGACAACACTCTACCTCTTCCTAAAGGACATAGAGACGAAATACAAGAACAGGCTAAAGAGAGCACTATTCCTAGTAAGCGATAACGATAAGGTAAGCAAGGATAGGTTAGAAAAACTTGCGAAAGGAGATTTTACACGAGAAGAACTCTACCAACTTGAATACACCCCCTTAGTGCTTGAGGAGATCAAAATCTTGGCTAAAAACCTTCTTGAGATTCAAGAGAGGTTTAAGGAGGTTAGGAGGATGATTGAGGGGCAAGTACCAGATGACCACGTCCTATTGACGATACCGGGTGTTGGGAGGCTTGCAGCTGGTATTGTTGGTGATATTAGGCGTTTTCCTAAACCGGAGTCCTTTGTTGTTTAGATGCAGTAGTAGAGAGGAGTGGAAAAGCTGTAATAAGTAGGGGGATTTCGAAGAGGGGGTAATAAGTACTTGCGTAGCTTGTTTTACTTTTTGGCAGTGAGGAATTATTCTAAGAACCCTACTTTGCTGAAGTTTTACGAGTCTCATAGGGATAGGTTAAAATGTAAGAAGTTGTATGTTGCTTTGGCTAGGAAGTTGGCAAGGATTGTTTGGAGTGTATGGTATAGGCCTTATGAGCCTAAATAAATAAGCCCTTCCCCGAATCGCCACGTGGGTTGAAAGGACCTACGTGGCAATGTTAGCTAATACTATGCTTGAAGTTTGACCGAAAGGTTTATTACTGAACGCCCTCTCAAGGGATCATACACAGTCACCCTTAATTCATTGGGGCTAGTCGAGGGAAACGCCACTACCCTCCCATCCACTTTTATCACTCCCACCCTCGTGAGCAGTCATCAGTTAGGGAGATCATTAATAAAAAATACATTGTAATACTATATAAACATTACTTAATCAAAACGATATTTAGAAGTAATTAAAAATAACGAGTGGTTACGTAAAAGAGTTACAGTCTTGAAATACTAGTTTGTTAAAAAAGTATTCAGCCACTATCATACCCTCTTATTAACATAACCCAATGTCCTATAAAAATTTTATATAAAAAATATTACTAATTACAAAATTATTTAACTAATTCCTTTAAAGATTTAATTATTTTTATTTTATCTTTGATATCTATTTCCTCTAAATTATAACCGTATCTATTAACGTAAATTGCTTGTAATCCAGCATTACGTGCTCCAGCTATGTCCCAAGGGTTAGAGGAAATGAAAATTGCTCCCTCTACTAATTTATAGACATCTTTAGCTGGTTTATACTTTTTAACTTTCTCAGCAGTGATAATCTCATCAAAATATCCTAATAAATTTGAATTTCTCAATAATTCTCTGATCATCCACTCGTCACCATTAGTTAACGTTACTTTTCTTGCATTTATTTTAGACAGAGCCTCTACTACATCTTCGTAAGGTGTAAGATTGAGCCATGTTTTCATTGCTTTATCCACATCTATGGAGACGTTAAACTTCTTCATGGCATATATTAATGCCTTTCTTGTAATTTCCCAGAAACTCTCATATCTACCCATAATCGTTAAAAGCCATGTATATTCTAGTTGTTTTCTTCTCCATTCCTTTACCAGTTCTATATCTTTAATTTCATCAACTATGCTATTAACGTCAAATAACGTACCATATACGTCAAATGCGTATAGCATTATTCCTTCACACTATAATTGGATAATAACCTTCATTAACTAATTCTGCTATGCCAAGATGATTATCTTCATTTCCTATTAATCTTATTCCAATTTTCTCAATTTTTTCTTTACCTCCTATATGTGAAGGAGACGCACAATAGCCACATGCCCCGTAGATGAGTCCTTCTTTAACAACAAGGTCTATATATTTTCTTAAATTCTCGTTCTCAACTGCCTTAATTCCACCACCATCGAAATATATTAAAACTTCGTGTCCATTTTTCTTTAATTCAATAGCATATAGTATTGCATGAGCTACTTTTGCCATGTTGCTCCTACTTTCTGTAGGATCGGTTAATACGGAGATTAGATATTTCATAGTTAAGAATGATCTCACGGCATTTATGAGATTAAGTCAAAAATCCTTTTATAACTTAACGTTAAGTTTATTGTTAAATGTTAAAAACATTTTTGACAAATGCTTATATTATAAATAGTATAGCAAAATCACATGGGAACATTTTCATTTAAATGCAAAGATGTAGGTCAAAGCTGTGAATTTGAGGTAAGTGGTGTTAAGTCTGAAGAGGAATTAATGTCGATTTTAAAGATACATGCTGAAAAAGAGCATGGTATTAAAGAAATCACACCAGAAATGATGCAAATGATACGAAATGCTATTAAGATGAAATGAATAAGATTTTAATTTTTTATTCGATTTCATATATATAATAGTCATATTTAATTGATAATGCAAATTTTTTGTTTTCCTCTAATGCATTCCTTACGCGTTTAATTATTGATGTATAATTTTCAGTAACACCAATAAGAAGAGTCTTATTAACGTCTGAGAATTTCAATATTTTTAAATCATCAAACTCGTTCATTTTATCGTCTGAGAATACTGAAAACATTAAAATATTACTTTTCTGTAAATCTATAGCGGGAATTTTCTTTATTAAACCGCTACTGTATAACTTTTTTATCTTACTAGAAATTTTTCTTATACTAAGATTTAACTTAGTTGCCAGTTCATTTAATGTAACCGTTGGATCATCTCTAATGTACGATATAATTCTCCTATCAATAGGATTATCACGGATTGAATCGTTTATACGTATTTCCATATATTTTTCACCTCTTGTAATAGAGAGTATTTTCCTTTCATTTTCCTCTAATTCTACCACATTTTTTCCAATAACTTCATATATAGTGTAACCTTCTATACATGAAAACTTAGACGCTATAAAAGGAAACTCATAACCATTGTCGTATCCTTTGATAACTATAAAAGAGTGTAGATATCCTAAAAGATTAGGATTCACATATATCTTAAAACCCTTAATTATTCCTTGCTTTTCAAGATTTTTTAATCTGTAATGTACAGCTTGAGGCGAAATATTAAGTATTTTTGATAGATATTGTAAAGAATCATTACCCTTAAATAATTCAACAATAATGCGCTTATCTATTCTGTCCATATCATTGTTTTCTCCATATTAGCTTAAATAGTTCACTCGGTATTGGAAATTAAATTGAATAATAACTTTAACATAAACGACCTTAATTACATCGAAAATCGTAATTATTATAACTACTAGCTAAATGTACGACTATACATTGCAAATTTAGCTAAAGTTTTTTGATAAAAGTATTTATATGTAATTATTAAGTTAGAATATGTGAAGACAAATGGATGATAATAATAAAGAAAATATCAGACCAGGAAATATTATAATTTCTTCGATAATAGGTGGAATCTTGGGTGGTATAGTAATGGTTATAGTGCTAATGATAGGAGCAATGACCTTAAGTCTTCCTCCAACGGCATTTCCTATGGTAATGGGTATGGCTCTAGGTGCATCAATAAATAACGCTATAATAGTTGGTGTAATTGCACACTTTGTGGTCAGCATAGTATAGGTGTAATATTTGGTGCGATTGTATCATATATAAGACCATTAAATCTTAAATCCAGTAAAAAAGCGTTAGGACTTGGTTTAGCCGCGGGTTTAATTGTTTATCTAGTAGCTTTCATTCCAGTTGCCATGTTTATGTTTGCACCAGTAATGATACATATGATGGGATCAAGTGCCGCAACAATATTGCCTGACGTTCTTGGAATAGCAGTTATTGGCCATATATTATATGGCCTTATTTTGGGAATATCTGCATTCAAAATAGGGGTCAGACTTTCATAGGGTTTCATAATATTTCATTATTAGCTATATTTAATTCATTTATAATTTAATAAAAATGTAGATTATACTATTCGCAACCTATAAGATTAAAGCATTTACTACTTTTATAGAACTCTTTAATTTTCTTAGATATTAAGACAGCAACTCTTTTACGTAACTACTCGTTATTTTTAATTACTTCTAAATACCGTTTTTGGTCAAGTAATGTTTATATAGTATTACCGAAGTACTTTATATTGATGATCTCCCAACTGATGACGGGCACTGCTCACGAGGGTGGGAGTTAAAAACCGGATGGGAGGGTATTGGTGTTTCCCTCGACTAACCCCAATGATTTAAGGGTGACTGTGTATGATCCCTTAGGTGCCCGTGGCGGAATTGGATAAGTTACGCCACGGGTAAACACTTTTATGCAACACCACTTGAAAAATATTCATGAGAAGTTTTGTATACCAATATAATAATTGGTAAAACCTCCAGTTGCGTACATCCCGTTAAGTATATTTTTGCCCTTAACTAGGTAATTTATGATGGAAGAGTTAATAAAAAAAGCTGAAGAGATGGGAATTGATGTTGAGGATTTAATAATTACAGCAATGTCGAGGAAAGACCCTCAAGAGGGAATAAAGCTTAGACTTACCCTAGCTAGGAAATATATGGCCGAGGCCGAGGAGTACTTAAAGAAAGGCGATTCGGTACAGGCTTCTGAAAAAGTGTATAAGGTTGCTGAGGAAGTAGTTAAAGCTTTAGCGGAGAAGTTTAATTTGCCAGAGTATCAACAAGCTGTTAAGGAAGGGAGATGGTATGCTTACACTTTAGGTAGTGCATCGGCCTCTCTGTCAAAAATGTTGGGTGAATGGGTAGTTAATGGGTGGAGTAGTGCATATTTCCTTCACGTTTGGGGTTTTCACGAGTCTAAACTCAGTGTAACTGATATAATCCCTTACCTAGAAGGGGTTAAAAAATTGCTAGAGAACGCTGAGAAGGTATTTGGGAGCTGAAATTGTAATTATCTACATTCTATTTCTCCCACATCTTTTCTAAACAGCTTACTGACTTCCTTATAAAACATTTTAGTCAGATCTGACTGGGGCGTAGGCCGTTTTGGGCCTAAAGCTCGATGAGGAGCTTAACCTCCTCTGAACCGGAAGTGATAGAGTAGATTTCCCGCTCCTCCTGACGCCTAGTACTGCTAAAACGTTTTTGGGATTGATAAGTTTGCTAACAACTCCTCCTTAGGCACATCTCTGGGTATTGCCCTACTCATTAAGTTTTCTGCATCCTCTCTTTGTTCCTTCAGAACGCTTTTTATTTCCTCAACGTTCACGCATAATATGAGTTTTTTGCATTTTTAAACTTTTGGAGTATACTCCAAAAGTTAATCGGAAGAGTTATGGAGTATACTCCAAAACTAAATCTGGAGAGTAGTTCTATTTAATTAATACTCTTTATTAAGTTATAATGAAAAAACGAACGACAAGCCTCGCCCCTTCTAGGAAGGACATCTTGGTTGAGGGTGTTAGTTCTGCTAGGCTTCCGGTTGAGGGGTTAAGATTAGGGAAGGTAAGGCTTCAGCAACGACTTTGAGGGGTGCTGTGATAGAGGTCTTCTTCCTTAACCTCTATCGTGATCTTGAAGTACTCTTAACGAGGATTAGGACAAGGGTGCTAGTTAATTAACAAGGCTTACTTACTAGTTTTAGTTGTGAATATAACAAATTTTATTGTAAAACTGTACAATTATTTGTATAATATTTATTAATACATATTATATAATCTTTTATAGTTGAATATAATGAATAATTTTATTGTAAGAAATATTATAGTTAAGATAATTTTTCAATTTTGCTCAAGTTGGATAGCGTCTCGTGTACAACTCCTTGTGAACCCTTCCTAATACTCCCTTCTCTTCCGGATTTGGAACGTTTTCCTTAACCAAAAGAGGACGAAGCGGAGTGCCTTTACGTAGTTATTAACGAGGGCTAGGAGAGTTCAAAGAGGGCAACCTTCATTGAAACAGTAGCTCTGATCGCTTTAACCCTCCTAGCCATTAAAAGAAATTAGAAAAAGAAGTATAAGGGGGCTATCCATCCCTTGAAGAGGCTTTCCGCCCCTAATCCTCCTTTTTCCTGTAATTAGCTTATATTACATTTTACTGAAGTAAGTTTTATATTACTTTGTTAGTAAGATAAAAGTATGAAGATAGTAACAATAAAAGTAAAAGATGAGTACTATGAAATAGCCGAGCAGATGGTTGAAATGGGTTTGGCTAAATCTAAAAACGAGGCATTTAACTTAATTATACTATACGGCATAAATAGGGCTGTAGAAGAAATAGAAAGGAAAAAGAAAGTTAAAGAGTTGACCGAAAAATGGTTAAAAGAAGGTTTACCTTTCGAGTTACCTACATCTAACGACGTCATAAGTGATAGAGAATGAAATATTATATAGATACTAGCCTTGCAATAGCTTTAGCCAATGAAAAAGATCCGAATCATGAAATGGCTATAAAGATGTACCCTAAGGATGGTAAGAAGGTGGTTAGTAAACTAGTCTTGGCAGAGTTATATTCAGTTTACTCTAGAAGAATGAAGATTTCCGATGAGGAGCTAGAGGCTTTGGTTAATTATACCCTTAGTAAGTGCAAGTGCGAAATTGAAGAAGTAGATTTTGATAGAGTAATCGACTTTGCAATAAAGATTTCTAATAAAATAAAGCTTAAGACGTTGGATCTTTTACATTTATCAATAAGCACAATCTTACAAAGTGAAATACTAAGTCTTGATGAGGAAATAATGAAAGCTAAAAATAAGTTAAAATGAAGTATTCTCTAGCTAAAGAACTTTATTTACTTTTTCTGAGCATATCATTATTACATTATTTCTGAATTTAAGGAGTCAGACTAAAAAATTAATTTCATAATTTAATTCCTTTCCTTTCCGCTTCTTCCTTAGCTTTTCTCCTCATTTCCTCAGCATTTCCTACATAGAATATCATATTAACAAACGACTTTTCCCTTATAGAGTACATAAAGTCGTTAATTTTTCCTATTTTCCTTGCTCCAAGTTTTTCTAAAACTTTCTGAGATCTTATATTTCTCTCATCACCCAAGCCGTCACTATGCTAACGTTTGATAACGCATAAAACATTAAAGCATATATCAGCCCTTTTCCTCTAAATTCTCTAGCTACAGAATATGCAATCTCAGCAACGTGAGGCTGCCTTGAAATTCCAAAGTATTTTCCTCTCATAACTTGTATTGATCCTACGACCTTCTCTTTTTCTATGGCTAGAAATAAAGGGTAATCGTTCCACCTTATCCCTTTTACGTCCTCTAGCGTGACGTCATTATACCTAATAATTGTATAATTTTCAGGGTAGTCCTTTAACAACTGTAAGTATTCGTAAAATTTTTCTGCATAGTCTTCATTAGCCTTGATGATTTGTATTTCCCTTCCTTCAAGTATCATCAAAAACCGTTAATCTAAGGATTTTTATTCTTTTTTATTGGCAGTTTTTAAAGTATATGACGATATTCTGACTTATATTAAAGATTTTGCGATATTAGTTAAACATTAATAAAATAGACTGGCTATCACAAGAAAAGTTTAAAGAGTTTAAACAAAAATCACTTTGTATTATATATCATTAGGCATGAAGTATGTCAATAAGCATATGGAAACGAATTATTATCGCAGCATGGGCCAGGGGGCAGGTTGGGTAGTTCAAATATGAGGTGATCTAAACGAATAAGTGGAAGACTATTTCAATAGTATTAATCTTTATTGTAGTAGTGGAAAGTATTATAATATTCAATCAATATAGGCATGTAAATCTAATAAATAATAATTCAGTGAATAATTCTGAGCAAATTCAACCCGCTTTTGCAGTTACAGAACCAGAATATAGGTCAAATCCAGTAATAGGTAATTACTCATTCATAATCAATTCTACAACTCAATTTGTAAAAGTGTCTAATTATACGCTCATAGTAGCGGTTGTAAATATCAATTTGACAAAAGTAAAAGTAGGTGATTCCTTCTTACTTTATCCACCAATAAACATTGGAAGTACTGTATACGAGGCCTTATATAATAATCCAATATTGAACATTACAATAATTTGCAATACTTTATCTGAGGAAAATGGATCACAGTATCTTACTTTCAAAATAGCAATAAATTCGTCAATCATTAAAGCTCACGGAGGCGCTACCTTCCTTCTATCTTCTCATGAAATAGGTGCAACTTCTCTAACTACTATAGATGAAAATACGTTTTTATTTACAGTATTTAAACCAGACTGCAGTTCAGAGATAACATTAGAATTTTACATAGCACCTCTTTCTATCGGTTCTAAGTTATTCTAAGTTACCTCTCTTTTTATCCTAAACTTTCATATTCTTGGTAAAAATACAAAGAACGTTCTATAGCCTTATTGAAGTTCTCCAACTTTACGTTCTCATTTGGGGGTCGGACTTTCATTGAGGTTTCATGATTTGTATTCAACCTCTCGTCCTCATGCCCCTTATTTCCCTCCCCATGCCGTCTACGGGAGCTAAACCACTCCCTTCAAGGACATGGGAGCCTCATTGGGTGCCTTCCTCCACCTCACATTGCTCATCGACTTCATGGTGGCACCCTCTATTTAATTTTTGTAAATAAAGTTTATAAACTTTCGTGAAGATGGTTAATAATATTAAACGATATCAAATGACATAAAATTCACGGTTTAACGAAAACTGTTGACTACGGCTAAGCAGTGGGGCCTTTCTCAACTATGAGGTTTACCTCCAATATTTAATTTGCTAAATATTAATCTATATATTATGATATATAGGGTCAGAGCTGAACAAGGGCTATTAGTTCTTAACTTTGATGCTGAAGGGTATTATGCTGTTGACGATCACATGAACGCTCTAGATGCTTATGGCGAGAAAGATAAGCTTTACGTTAAAGTCGATTCCCCTACAAAATACGTTTACTTAATTAAGTTTAAAGAGAAAGGATACCCTAAGGACGATGTTTTCACGCCGATAGAATTTAAGGTGATCAAATATGAAGATTGTAAAAAAGCTGTTGAAATTAAGGAGTTTAACGGCGTGCTAATAAATAATGAGAATAATAGTTCTGCATATTTATATTCGAAAAAGAAGTTGGAGGTACCCTTTTACGTTGAAGTCAATTATTGTTATGAGGGTAAGGGGGATAATTTTCTAATAGGTTTATTCACCAATGAGGAACCTAATTCTTCTGCATTGTGTAACGGTAAGTTATTAGGAGGGTGTGAAAGGTATTATGCTAAAGGAAGTTATGCAATCGGTTTCAATCCAGTCTACTCTAAAAATTTAATCTTTGTAGATAAGGACGGGTCATGTTACGAGTATCATGTTAATAAAGACCTTACTGGCTGTAACGTTATTAGAATTTATGCTCATAGTAATATGTTATTTATAAGGGTTGATGAGTTTAAACTACCTCCTATTTCCGTGAAGGAAAAAAGTGAGGGTTTTATATACATTGTGGGGAATAGTGGTGCGTTGTCCTCAATTCAGAGGGTAAACTACGTGAGAGTTTATGAGGGAGAAATTCGGGAAATAAATGGAATTGAAAAAGTAGGGTATAATGAGGTCGAGATAAGGAATTTTAGAGGGATAGAGTATGGTAATCTTCACCTTGACAGGATTAATGTGATTATAGGTGCGAATAATGCGGGGAAGACCACAATTTTAGATGCACTCTACTTACTCTCTGACCCATATCAGAAGCCTCCTGGCTTTAAGAACTCTTTAGAATTATTATCCTATTTGCATAACGTTAAGAAGGGTAACAAGTTCTTATATAGATTTTATAACACTGAGGTTTCTCCTAGAATAAAAGGGGACGAAATTGAGGTAGATGTTAGCGAAATTTTTTCAAAGTCTGAGGAGGGGAGAAAAGAGATTAAGACTTTATACATGAGTTATAGGCTGATCCCTCGCTACTTGAAATTCATTAAGGAGAATTGGGAGGAGATTTCTAATTACACTGAGATCTTTAGGGAGATTTTTGATGAGCTAAACGAAATAAGCAATGAGGAATATTTGACCATGAGTTTAGAACCCTTTGCAGGTGAATATACTTTCTATCTAATTAGAAAAGACGGAAAGAGAGTTAGACTTAACGATATAGGGGAAGGGGTCAGAATATTTATAGTAAATAGGATACTGTACGAATATTTAAAGCCTGGACTACTACTATGGGATGATATTGAGGCTCATTTAAACCCAGCATTATTGGGGAAAATTACCGCATGGTTTACCGATATCCCTTCTCAAGTAGTCGTTACTACGCATAACTTATATGTAGCATACGAGATATCTAAGGATGGTAAGTGCATAGCAGTTGATCTGAAGAACGGCCAATTAAAAGTTAAGGAGATTGAAGATTTAAAGAGATATCTGGATACCGGAATAGACCCGAGAAAAATAGTGTGAGTCAAATTGAGGGTCATACTTCTATCTGATCTTGAGGGTGAACTGAATAAGATAAGGAGAGAACTTAATAGGCATAGGATAAGAATTGATCTCGTTAGGCTAAGTGATATTAATCGCATACACTCTCTAGTAGTATTTCTTAATGGCGAGAGAGATTTCAGAGTATTTACGGTTTTATCTGCATTATATACAAGTTGTAAAAAACAATAGCTATAATTAAGAACGCTAGAGGGATAGATAACTGGAGAAATGCACTTAACGATATTAACGACGATATATTAAGAAAGACAGACACAATTGCATTTATAGGGGATATTGATAATAATGAGAGATATAACAGATTAGTACAAAGCTTACGAAATACAGATGTAAGGATGGAATCATCTACCGAAGAATTTTTCAAATTTAATGAGCGGAACAAGAAGATCATATTAACTTACAACGGAAATTTGAATGATGAAAGGTTCTCCAGCCATGAAATCGAGGAAGATATTATAAGATTTTTTGAGAATCTTGATAAGACTAAATACTTAATTAATAAGTGCCTTACAAGCCATCAGAATGTAGATCCTAAGGAACTATATAGGTCTTGCATTATTAGAGAGTATGAGAAGCAAAAGTGCAGAGACGAAATTTTAGAAAACGTTGATAGGTTGTTAATGCATTTAATGATTGTCTATAAAGAGATTGCTATGAATATATTTTACAGATTTAAGAGGGTACTAGATGAGTCTGGAGAGTGTGGACAATAATTTTGCTAATTCAAAATAAATTATATGAATTATCTTTTCTTTATGTGAGAATAGCTTGTATAATACTTTTTTAGGGGAGCACGGGAGTGTTACTTGGTTTTGATAGGCATACAGCCCCAG
>Ga0081529_119590_pt1 | contig 11225 bp, 14 predicted proteins | sample EchGeymetagenome_FD_71012 | JGI IMG/M metagenome (GOLD analysis project Ga0081529, IMG submission 71012) | Ferrous microbial mat and aquatic microbial communities from Echinus Geyser, Yellowstone National Park, USA - transect B T=78-80 C v2... ...
TATTAATCTACCACCTGCTACTAGTTATATTGTAGAAAAAATAGTAGCAGGTAATGGAAATATAATATCTACAAATAGTACATTTATACCCCAAGGATTTGGAAATTATGAACTATTTTATCGCTAAATAGGCTTTTGGATTTTATTATAATTTTTGTATATAAATAGAAATTTTATGTATATGGTATAATATATTTTTATGATAAAAGTAGGAACCTGTGGATTTCCTATATCTAGGAAAAAATATTATGAAGAATTTAATGTAGTAGAAATAAATAGTACTTTTTATTCAATACCAGATATTGAATGGGTTAAAAAAATAAGAAATGAAGCACCTGAAAATTTTGAATTTACATTTAAGGCATTTCAAGGTATTACACATGATGTAAATTCTTTTACATGGAAAAGATCAAAAATAAAAAATTATAAAGAATTAAAGGGAAAGGTTGGATATTTAAGAAATACAAAGGAAGTATTTGAATTTTGGGAAAAACAAGAAGAAATTGCAAATATATTAAAAGCAAATATAATTGTTATTCAATTACCAAATTCATTTAAAGATACAAAAGAAAATATTGAAAATGCATATAATTTCTTTAATTCAATTGGTAAAAAATATAAAATAGCAATAGAATTAAGGGGATGGAGTAAAGAAAATAGAGAAAAAATATGTAAAGAATTTGATTTAATAGATATTGTAGATATAAATGTTGAGGAACCAGTATATGATTCTGATATAAAATATTATAGATTACATGGATTACATGAAGGAAATAGATTAATATACAATTATGATTATTCAAAGGAAGAATTAAATGAAATAAAGGAAAAAGTATTAAAATATAATAAAAAAGATAGTTATGTAATGTTTAATAATTCAATGATGTATGAAAATGCTAAAGAATTTATAGAATTAATAAAAAATGTATAATTATTTATTAAGGATAAAATATAATGGAGAAAATTATCATGGAATTGCATATCAAAAAAATGTAAAAACAATTTCAGGAGAAATTTTAAATTATTTTGATATAAAAGAATTTAAATTATCAATTGTTTCAAGAACAGATAAGGGGGTAAATGCGGAAGAAAATTATATTGTTATATCTTCAGATAAAAATATTGATTTTTCAAATTTTCAAAATAATGATATAAAAATATTGAATGTATATAAATTAAAAGAATTTATTAATATTAGAAAATTTTCTAGAGGTAAATTATATGAATATAAATTACCAAAAAGATTATTTGAGAAAAAATATATACCAAAATATTTAATAAATAATGAAAAAATATTAATAAAATCTGAAGAAAAAGAATTTGATATAAATAAATATATAGAAGCATCAAAGTATTTTATAGGAATAAAAAGTTTTCATAATTTTGCAAAAGGTAAAGTAAAAGATCCCATATGTAATATAACAAAATTTGAAATAACTGAAGATAAAGATTTTTATATAAATTATATTGAGGGAAATAAATTTTTATATGAAATGATAAGAAGAGTTATTACATTTTTAATCTCTGTAGGTTATAATTTATATCCTTTGGATTTAATTGAAAAAGTTTTTATATATAATTTAGAACCAAAACCATTTCCTTCAGATCCAAAATATTTAACATTAAAAAAGGTTTACTTGGATTGGAAAGAATTATATAAATATATTGAAGATATTATTGAAATATAATGTTTTCAATATTTCTATAATAATATTGTTATGATTGTAATATATCTATCAGTAAAAAATGGAGATGGGATAAATATTTCTAGAAGAATATTGGAAAGAAAATATGCAATATCAATAGATATAAAGAAAGTTGAAACATTATATTTAGAAAAAGATAATATTAAAGAGGAAGATAGGGAATTATTAATAATAAAGACGAGAGAAGAATTGTTTGATAAAATAGAGGAATTGATAAAAGAGATATATAAAGATAATATAGTTGAAATGTATTCAATAAATGTTGAAGATGCAAATAAAGATTTCCTAGATTTATTAGAGAAAGAAACATCTATAAAGAAAATAAAAAATGCTTGAAGATTTAAAAAAGGCTTCTGAAATTACAAAAAAAGCAAAAAGAGAAGCTGAGAAACTATTGAAACCTGGAGAAAGTATATATAATATTGCTGAAACAATTGAACAAAAAATAATAGATTTGGGTGGTTTTCCATCATTTCCAGTTAATATATCTATAAATAATATAGCGGCACATTATACACCAACAATAAATGATAATACAAAATTAAAAGATGGAGATGTTGTAAAGTTTGATTTTGGTGCACAGGTTAATGGATATTGTATAGATACTGCATTTACGGTAGAAATAAATGATAATAAATATAAAGATCTAATTGAAGCTTCTAGAAATGCATTAGAAAATGTTAAAAAAATAATAAGAAAAGATATAGAAATATCTGAAATTGGAAAAGTAATAGAAAATACAATCAAATCCTATAATTATAATCCAATATATAATTTATCTGGTCATAGGATAGAACAATATATTTTACATTCTAGAATTACAATACCGAATTATGATAATAAATCAAAAATAAAATTAAATGAAGGAATATATGCAATCGAACCGTTTGCTACAAATGGTATAGGGTTTGCAAAAGAAGATAAACTATCTGGAATATATTCAATAATTTCTGATAAACCGATTAGAGATCCAAATATTAAAAAATTCTTCCAAGAAATATATAATAAATATAAAACTCTTCCTTTTGCATATAGGTGGTTATATAGGGATTATAATAATAAAATAAACTTAAAATTATTTATAGAATATCTAAAAAAGAATGGAAATATTTATGAGTACCCAATATTAGTAGAGCAATCCAATGGAATAGTAACTCAATTTGAAACAACTTTTTATATTTATGATAGAGTTTATGACATGATGGACTAAAATTTAAGGGATATTATATTATGGTCTTGTTAAATTGATTTAAACAAATGTTAAAACAAAAGATTTTTATATTAGTTAGTCAATAATATTATTATGGCAAAGAGAACAACACCAATTCCAGTGGCACCACTATATAGAATATTAAGAAAGGCCGGTGCATCAAGAGTAGGACAGGATGCAAAATTAGCAATGGTAGAATCAGTATTGCAAGTAGCAGAGGCAATATCAGCAAGAGCAATAGAATTAGCAAAACACGCAGGAAGGAAAACTGTACATGAAGATGATATAAGGTTAGCAATTAGGGAACTCAGAGGCCTATAGAAATATATTTTTTGCCTTTATTAATTTTTATAAAACGTTGTTATAATATATATTAATGGAATATTCAGAAAGAAAACCAATAGATTTTAAGAAAGAGAGGCCACAATTGTTTAAAATGAAAGGTATTTCAGCAAAAGCAGTAGAAGAACATTTGAAGATATATGAAGGATATGTAAAGAAATTTAATGAGATAACACAAAGGATAAATAATTTAACAGATGAGGATTATAATGCAGCAAATGTAACATATTCATTGATAAGAGAATTAAAAGTTGAATGGACTAGAGCGTTTGGAGGAATGATTAATCATGAAATATACTTCAGTCATTTAGGTGGAGAAGGTGGAAAACCAGGATCATCATTGGGATCAAAAATAGATAAAGATTTCGGATCATTTGAAAAATTTGTTAAAGAAATGAAAGCAACTGCAATGAGTGCAAGGGGATGGGCTTGGTTGTTATGGTCTGATGATTTAAATAGACTGGTAATTAGTATATCCGATGAGCAAAATACCTATATGGTACAAAATTCAAAATTAATATTAGCATTAGACGTATTTGAACATGCATATTATTTGGATTATGGAAGTAATAGAAAAGGATATGTAGATATATTCTTTGATAATATAGATTGGCCAGTAGTAGAAAAAAGATTTGAGGCATTGAAAGTATAAATTTTTAATGTGTTTTTAGATTCTATAATCTATGAATTAAATAAATTAAATAATAAATGTGATTTTGTAAAATTAAACATAAAATTAACTATAAAAGCAAGGCAAAAATATTATGGAATGAAATGTTATGACAAATATTATATATTTAATATAAACGAATGGAATGAAAATAAATTATCCTATAGGAAAATTATATATCTAGTAGATTTTAAGGAAGAAGAATCATATAAAATAGATGAAATATATAAAGAAATAGAAAAAGATTCTTTAGAATTTTTTGATAACCTATTTAATAAATTTAATAAATATAAATATAAGAATAAGACAGATTATAATTTTCCATTTTTATCTTTATTAAAGAAAAATAAGCCAAATTATGAATATATTATTATTATTAATATAAAAAGCAATGAAATATATATACCGAATGTATATAAATTTTTATTGAAAAAGATTCCTATGGAGATATCTTCTTATATATCTAAAGATCCTGATATCACTACAATAATAAAGACCTATAAAAACAGTAAATTTTTAGGGGACTTTTTAATATTTTATAACAACAAAATAAACAAATATGAAATTTTAAAAAACATAGATGGAAAAATAATATCTGAAAACATAAGGTATAATAAAAGAGAATTATTCGAAGAAATAATTGAAAGAATTAGATAATGTCGTTAGATTCAAAATCTTTATCTAAGATAGTTTCCTCATACTCTTTAGATTTATCAGAATTAAAACTTAGAAGTGAAAGCCCTTTAGATGAAAGGTCTTTTCAAGAAAGGTTAGATGAATTATTAGAAAGTTATGGAAGTTATGGATATCGAGCATACATCTCATTAAGAAATGTTCAAATTAGGCGTACTACAAATTTTAATGGAGAATATGTGTTATATTCTCCATTAGAAAAAATAATAAGCGAAGAAATGATAGAGAAAATATTTGGAGATTCACCTAGATATGAAGAGATAAAAAATTCAATAGATATAATAAATGGATATATAAAAAAAGGAAAAAAGGGAAAACTCTATCTGCCACAAAGATTAGCAGATTCTAATAGAAAAGAGGCGGAAATAGATGCTCTTGTTATTGCAAGAGGATATGATTATGAATCATACAACGGTAAAATGTTTTCATATAATATTGAATTTAAAAGTGATTTGAAGAAAAATATAAATGATGAAAGATATAAAAAAGCGCTTTTGCAAGTATTCAGATCTACTGTTGTTTTAATAAATGCCTTATTAGAAACAGGAATAATTAGTAAAGATTCTGAATTTTATAACTTTAGTATCATCTATTCAAAAGATTGGTATAGAACTGTTTATTTATTCGTATATAAAAATAGAGATCTTTATTCATATTATGTTAACCATAAAGATAAAAGTATAAAATATCAGATTCCCTTAAGTGGAGCAGATATGAAAAAATATGCAAATTATAGTAGAGATGAGTTTGAATATAGTATGGAGAAAAGAGGTATTATTTCATATTTATTAGGTTTGGGAAATTATAAGAACTATAAAAAACATAGGTAAAATATTTTTTAAAGAATTTTTAATAAAAAAGGAAAAATAAAATTATCAGAAATATTAAGTGAAAAATTTTTAGTATTATATTTTTATTCAAAATCCTTTATATTGATTTTATAAAGAACTAGGTAATTATAAACTATGCTCATATTCTAATAATTTTCTTTTAAATTCAACTCCTAAAGGGGTATAACCGGAAATATCATTTTCTTTAATAATTCTATGACATGGAATTAGAATAATAAATGGATTATTTTTTATAGCATTCAATATCTGTAACATATTATATTTTTTATCTAGACTATTATATAATTCTTTATATGTTATTGTCTTTCCAAAAGGTATTTCTAGTATTTTTTCATATATATCTTTATATTCATATTTACTTAGATCTAATTTAAATGTTTCTTTATTATTTAATACCTTATTTATCTTTTCTTGAAAAAATTTATCTAAATTTTCATCAAAAATAAGATCTCCATTCAAGTTATGAAATTTAGCAATCTTTACTAAATTTTTTATTAGCATATCTTTATTATTATGTAAAGAATAGGCAACAATTTTTCCATTTAACACTATATATCCGGAATATAGGTCATAATCGAATATTTTTATCATTATCAGATATTATTAGAAAAATTTATATTATCCGAATAATTTATAATTAAATATGGGTTGTACTAGAAAAAGTAAGAATAATAAAGAAGAAAAATAATTATATTTAAAGGCCTTTGCTATGTAATTCCTTAATTTTTTCTAATGCCTTATCAGCATGTTCTGCAGCATTTTTTAATGATCTTAATGTTTCAACGATCTTTAAATTTTTATCTATTATGAAAGTAATTCTACTTGCTCCACTTCCCCTATCACTTTTCGCATCAAATAATTTTATTATCTTTAATTCAGGATCTGCAACTAGAGGAAATTTTGCGCCATATTTTTCAGCAAACTTTTTCTGTGTATCCAATTTATCATTACTTATTCCAATTATTTCTGCATTATATTTTTTAAATTCTTCATATAACTCTACAAACCTCTTTAATTCTTGTGTACATCCGCTAGTAAATGCCTTTGGATAAAAATATACAACTACAAAATCTTTTTCCTTTAATATATTGCTTAACCTTATTTTTCCATTTGTACTTTCAGCTTCGAAATCTATAGACTCCATATATAATAGTAAATAAAAAACTTAATAAATTAGAATGGAAACCTTTTCGTTTAATAGGAGATAAAAATTAGAAGAGAAAACTAAGAAGAAAGAAATAGAGATGTTGGGGAGGATTAAGTTTATAAAGAGCTAGAAAAATAATTTTATTTTTTTGAATATTGTTTATATAATATTATAGAAAATAAATTTCCTATTGGTGTTACAAATTCTGAGGATATAAAGGAATTTAATAGAGAAAATGCAAAATTATTATAATATATTTGAAGTATATAAGTTATTATTAATATAGAATCTATAAGAAGATTGTAAAGCAATATTAATGCAGAATCTCTTATTTTTATATTCTTCCATGATTCATATAAAGAATTATATATACTTTTTTTCTTAAATATGACTATCATTGGAGAGAAAAATATTTTATTAAATAATATTATTAAAAGTAAAGAAAAAACAATAAATGATGTTATATATATTATCTCTGACAATTGTATACTTATAATAAAAAAAGGAATTGAAATAAATATAGATATAAATAAAGAAATTATAATAGATACAAATACAGCAATAACAGTTATTAAATATGTTAATAAGAAGGGAAAATAATTTTTTATTGATTTTTTTATTGATTTTAATATACTTTTTTCTTCTTCATAATAAAAATATATTGTTAACCTTGTAAATGTATAAAATATTATAAAAAATATGAAAGATAAAAATAGATAAATTAATAAATATTCTAAATTTCCATACAATTCACTTTTAGTATAATATAATGGTATTGATGGTATAATCAAAATCAAATATATAAAAAATATATTCTTAAAATTATTAATATAAAAGGAAAAAGATTCTTTTAATGCTTCCTTATATTTCAATTGAGTCACCAGGATTCAATATTATTACATTTGTATTTTTTACTTTTTCCTTTAGAATTTCTGGTTTTGTTTCAATAACATGGAATGTATTATAATGCATTGGTATAACATTCTTTGGTTTTAAATATTCTATTGCAATTAAAGCCTGATTAATATCCATTGTATAATGTCCACCAATTGGTAATAAAGCTAGATCAATATCCCCAACAATTTTTGGTATTAGTTTCATATCTTCAAATACCATTGTATCACCAGCATGATATATTACCCTATCATCAACCTTTATTACAAAACTACCAGGATTTCCCAACCATAATATATTATCTTTATCATCAATTATGCTTGAACTATGTACTGCAGGGAATAAATATATTTCTATATTATTATGAACTGTTCTACCACCAAAATTTAATCCAGTTGTTTTTATTTCAAATTTTTCTAAATATTTAGCTATTTCAAAAATAGAAATTACTTTTATATCATTATCTTGAGCCAATTCTATTGTATCACCTAAATGATCAAAATGTGCATGTGTTACTAATATTATATCTATATCTTCTAAATCCGCTTCTTCATACTTTGCCTTTGGATTTTGTTTAATAAATGGATCTATTAATATATTTCCATATGTACTCTTAATTAAAAAACATGCATGTCCTATCCATTTTACATATACCATAGATAAAATATATTTATTATATTTTAGAATATTTTTATAATATGTTTATAGTCTCTTATATAATATTAATGATAATATTTGTAGAATTATTATTGTCTATATATACTCTATTATTTCTATTATTATATGATAAAGAAGAGATTAATTATGAGATAAAAGATTATCCAAATGTATCAATAATTGTACCAGCATATAATGAAGGTAAAAATATAAAAAACACATTGGAAAGGCTAATAGATCTAGAATATCCAAAAGATAAATTGGAAATAATTGTTGTGGATGATGGATCAAAAGATAATACATATGAAATAGCAAAAGAGTATGAAGAGAAATATAATTTTGTAAAAGTATATAAAAAGGAAAATGGTGGAAAATCTTCGGCATTAAATTATGGAATAAAGAAATCTGGTGGAGAAATAATTGTTACATTAGATGCAGATTCTATTCCTGAAAAGGATTCTTTAATAAAAATGTTAAAATACATGTACTATTATAGTGCAGATATTGTTGTTCCAGCAATCCAAACAATTAATACAAAAAAATTTATTGAAAAATATCAATATATTGATTATGCAATACATAATTTTTCTGGTATTGTTGTTGATACAATGAATTCTGTATTTATAGCATCAGGACCATTTTCTGTATTTAAAAGATCAGTATTTGAAAAGATTGGATTATTTGATGAAAAAAATATAGGTGAAGATATTGAAATTGCATTGAGGGCACAGAAGAATAATTTTAAAATAAAATTTTGTCCAGAAGCTATTATAAAAACAATCCCTCCAGATAATTTTAAATCATTATTAAAACAAAGAGTAAGATGGACGTTGGGATTCATTGAAAATTATATGAAATATAGAGATATAGAAAATGAATATTTAAGAGAAGTTATTTTTGGTATTAATATAATTTTATATATTTTATTACCATTAGCATTTTCAGTAATATTATATACATATGGATATCAATTATATAACTTTCTAATATATCTATCTTCTATAAATTATAATATATCTTATGTTATCAAAAATTCTCTTTCTTTCAATATTAATACATATATCTTTCAATTATTATCTACATCCCAATTGATTTTACTAATATTTTCAATTATATTATTAATAGATTTCTTTCTTTTTATTAATATATATAGAAGGTATGATAAATCAAAATCCTGGTTATCAATAATTTATTATTCAATTATATACCTAATTTTTTCAATATATTTTAATGCAATTTTTATAATTGTAGCATTATATTATAAAATATTTGGTAGGAATCTAAGATGGGGTGGAATTGTATGGAATAATAGTTTAATAAATAAACTATTAAATAAGAAATATGGATAAGCCCAGGAATATAATAACAATAGCAGTAATAATATCTATATTATCCTTTTTCTTAGGAATAATCCTAGGTTATTTATTATATCAATATTCATTTCAACAGAGTATATTACAAATTGATGAAATAAATTCATTGGTAATTTCAGCCCAATATTTAGCAAGTTCTCAAAGTTTAGAATGTAATAATAATTATTTATCTTTTTTAGAATATTTAAAATCCCAAATTGCTCAGGTTGGGCAGGAATTGACATATTTAGAATCAAAGGAAAATATATATTATAATGAAGAGGAAATAAGATATTTAAAATCCCAATATTTTAATATGGAATATTTACACTTTTTATTAACTAGAAAATATATAGAATATTGTAATATAACAAATTTCACATTAATGTTATATTTCTATAATAATCAATATTGTGGAAGTGCATGTGATCAGGAAGGTAATATTTTAACTTATCTATATGCACAGAATCAGAAGGATTTGTATATATATTCATTCGATTCAAGCTATCCAAATTATTTTATAAGTTACTATAATTTAAATTATAATATTACTACCTGGCCATTTATTATTATATATAGATATAATGAGACATATACCATTAGAGGATTTGCAAGTTTGGATGAATTGGAAAGTTATTTAACAAAATAATTATTTACTTTATAAATATATATTTGACAATCATTTGGATCTACATAATAATATATTAATGATATATTATAATCGTTTGGATTAAATTGAAAAGGTGTTCCACAATTTGGAGAATATATAAGGAATTGAGGATAAACTCTTGGGATTAAATATGTAGCATTATACATTATATATACCTGAGAATTTGTATAATATGCAACCATTGGCCAAAAAACATTTGTTAATACTACTTTTGGATTATATTGATTTAAATAACCAGAAGCTCTATATACATAATTTAAATATGTATTTCCAATATTTGTATTATAATTTATTAAAAATGTTATACCATGATACATTGATATAATGTTTAATAATGTGAATAAAAATAAATATGGGAATTGTAAACCTTTTATTTTATTAATAAATATTCTTGTTAATATTAAAAATGTAGGTAATATCATTAAAGTATACCTCGCATCTTTCGCTCTAGCAAAAAATGCAAGAAATATTATTGATAATATTATATATAAATATATAGATTTATTATAGTTTTCAAGTTTCTTCGGGTTCTGTAATAAAGAAAATAAATATGCAGAAGAAAATATAAATAGATTGAATAAAAATAATGAAAGAGGTTGATAAGATGTATATGTATAGACAATTTCAGCCTGTTTAATAAATATAAATATTGGATTATGATATAATATTAAGTTATATAAAAAATATGGGATTGAAAATAGAAAAGAATATAATATTGCCTTTAGTTTATCCTTATTTTTTAAAAAAATTATTGAAGAAATTAGCCATAAACCATATTCATATTTTGAGAGAATTGATAAAACTGAAAATAATGAATATAAAATTAAATTTCTTTCTCTATTATCTTTAAAATACTTTATATAGAAATATATTGAAAATATTAATAAAGAAGATGCTAAAACATCTGGATAAATTCTTGATGCCCAAATTAAAAATAAACCATTTAATGAATAAAATAAAATCAAAATATAGTTTATATATTTATTATTATAATTTTCCAATATTTTATATAAAAATACTGTAGATAGAGAAA
>Ga0081529_121272_pt1 | contig 11225 bp, 10 predicted proteins | sample EchGeymetagenome_FD_71012 | JGI IMG/M metagenome (GOLD analysis project Ga0081529, IMG submission 71012) | Ferrous microbial mat and aquatic microbial communities from Echinus Geyser, Yellowstone National Park, USA - transect B T=78-80 C v2... ...
CGTCGCATCCTTCCTACCTAGCGGCAGGAATTCATTGCTCCCCGCTACCCTACACACCAAGCTCTTCAGAGCAACAACAGGCTACGGTTAAGCTTCACGGGGTCTTTTTTACCCATCGGAAGTCCCTGGCCTTCTCACCAGGATAGCTTTTCAGGGGGCGCCGGCCCAGGACAGTGACGGGCTAGTTACGTCGTTCGCAGAGCCAGCATTTAACTGGCAAGGCATTACGCTACCTTAAGAGGGTCAGAGTTACCCCCGCCGTTTACCGGTCCTTACCCCCCTTGAATGGGGGATTCAGATACCGGTGCTGAGCAGACGTCACCCCCAGTACAAACCCTTTCGGGCTTGCTGGGAGCTATGTTTTTGTTAAACAGTCCACCCGTCCTTGCCACTGCGACCTGCGGTCTGCACCGCAGGCATCCCTTCTCCCGAAGTTACGGGACCAATTTGCCAAGTTCCCTAGACCGGCTTGACCCCCACGGCCTTAGGCTTTTCACCCAGGGGACCTATTCTGGAATTCGGTACGATCGCTCCGAATCGCACCCCTTCCCTTTTCATTGCTAGAAGGCCTCAGCATAACCCTTTCGGGCCCATCAGGGTTTAGACCGGTTCTCGCCATGACGACACTCCCCGGTCCTATCCCCCTTGGCACAGTAGATGGGTTTTACCCCATCCCTGTATACACTTAGCCTTCCAGGTCGGGAAGAAGCGTTGCGTTACCGCATCTATCGGAGCGGTAGGGGAATATTAACCCCTTTCCCTTTCTCCAGACTCCACTCGGAGCCTAGATTAGGATCGACTAACCCCAGGCTGATTTTCATTGCCTGGGAAACCTTTCCCCCTTCGGCCAACGGGATTCTCACCCGTCTGATTCTTACTACCGCAGGGATTCTCATTCCCGACGGCTCCAAGTTCCCTTTCAGGAACCCTTCTAGGCCATCGGGACGCCCACCTACCTCACGCTGTTATTAACCAGCGGACCGAGGTCTCGGCGGCTGGCTTAGACCCGTCCGTTTGCGGAGCCTATCCCCTCGTCAGGTGAGTTGTTACACACTCCTTGGATGATAGCCACTATTAGGCCCACATCCCCGATGTCTTAGGGAACAGACTCCTTCAACATCGTTCAGCCAGCACTTTGGGGCCTTAACCTCGGTCTCGGTTGTTCCCGTCTTGGAATTGCGGATTTCCCGCAACCCCCGTTTCCCGGGCTACGGACCCTATGGCTTCGGAGTTGGACTCTGTACGGAAACCCGTGCAGAATCCGTCTCTCTACACCATAAGGATCCTAACCCGAGACCTGGCTAGGGTCAGTTTCGGTGGGGACCGGCTATGACCGGGCCCGAGTGGCTTTTCACCTCTACTCCAGGGTCATGAGAGAAATAAGCCCCACCTCTCCGGGCCTCCACGGGAAATCCCGCTTCGCCCTGCCCCGGAGTAGATCGCCCGGTTTCCGGTCATACCCGAGTGACTAAACCGCCCTTATGGGACGGCGCCCCTCACCTGGAAACCAGGTTACGGGCTTTCGGTTTCCCTATGGCTTCGGTATAAACCTTAACCTCGCCACTCGGATATACTCCCCCGCAAGTTCTTCAAAACTCATGGTAGAACTAGCTAACACCCTATCTAGTACTCATCCGTCACCAGATTTTCCCAAATAAGGTGCTTAACTAGCCCTACCAGACAATCCCCGCCCGGTTTCAGACTCTTTTCACCCCCTACCAAGGGTTCTTTTCACCTTTCGATCGCTCTACTGATACACTATCGGACTCGGAAAGTATTTAGCCTTGGGGGCTAGTATCCCCCAAATTCCCAACGGAAATCCAACCGCTGGTACTCTGGAAACGGGAAATCCCGTTATTATACTCCCATACGGGGCTGTCACCCTCTACGGCCCTGGACTTTCACCAGAGTTCTAAGAATATAATAACGGGAAGCTCCCGTTCCTTTACCCCACATCTCCTCTAAATTACTTTAGAGGATTCAGTTTAGGCTCCTTCCCTTTCGGTCGCCCCTACTCAGGAAATCACAATTTGTTTTCTATTCCTGCGGGTACTAAGATGCTTCCCTTCCCCGCGTTCCCCTCCCTTACGGGATGCCTTTCGGCAGGATATCCCATTCGGGTATCCGAAGATCAACGGTTGCATGCACCTCCCTTCAGCTTTTCACAGCTTGCCGCGCCCTTCTTCGGCTTCCGAGCCAAGGCATCCACCGAGCGGGTTCTTGAGACTATATATTCCCTTTCATTCCCCTCATCTTTATCATCCGGATCACTTCTCTATCTTAGATAGAGAAGATCACATACATAATATTAAATAATATAATGTTTAAAAATGTATCACTAGATCTTTTTACTATGAGAGAAAGCAATTTAGATAAGAATTCTAATTTTTCTGAATGGTATAACAATATAGTAAGAATTTCTAAGATTGTTGATGATAGATATTCTGTAAAAGGAATGCCTGTTTATTATTCAAATGGATATTTCGCAATTAGAAAGATATTAAATATATTAGAAGGTGAATTAGAAAAAGAAGGTTTTGAACCATATTGGTTTCCAGTACTAATTCCATATGATGTATTTAAAAAGGAAAGCGAACATATAAGGGGTTTTGAATCCGAGGTATTTTATGTTACTCCATCAAAACCTATAGAAGAAGAAAAAGAAATAAAATATGTATTAAGACCAACATCAGAAACAGAAATGTATTATATGTTTTCTTTATGGATAAAATCTTACAGAGACTTACCTATGTTAACTTATATGACAAATACAGTATATAGATATGAAACAAAAGCAACAAAACCATTAATTAGGGGAAGAGAACTTTTATGGAATGAAGCGCATACTGTACACAAGGATTTGGATGATTCAGAAAGAATGATAAAAAAATCTATGGAAATCTATTCAAAATTGTTTTGGGATCATTTATCAATACCACATAAATGGGTAAAGAGACCGGATTGGGATAAATTTGCTGGAGCAGATTATACTTTAGCTGCAGATACAATATTACCTGATGGTAGATTTTTACAAATTGGAACCACTCATTTATTGGGAAGAAATTTCTCTAAAGCATTTAATATTGTTTTTGAAGATGAACATCCATTTATAAAAATAGATAAAAATAAATTTGAGGCATTTAATGAAGATAATTATAGATATGAAATAGAAATTATTGAAAATAAAATAAAAATAAGATTATATAACAATAAAGAATTAATTAAATCTTATGAAGGAAATATTGAATTTAATGGGGAAATATCTGAAGATAATAAAGATTTAATAAATAAAATAAATAATGTTATTAAAAATGAATTTAATGAAAATAAATTGGTTAATAAAAAATTCGCTTGGCAAACATCTTTTGGAATATCTATGAGAACATTAAGTGCAGTAATTTCAATACATGGAGATGATAGAGGTCTAATATTGCCTTTTGAAATATCTAATATTCAGATAATAATTATCCCAATATACTACTCAGAAAATGAAAAAAACAAAATATTAGAATATTGTGAAAATGTATATGGTTTATTAAAGGAAAAATACAGGGTAAGAATTGATAAAGATGAAACAAAAAGTCCTGGATGGAAATTTAATCAATATGAACTAATAGGAGTACCATTTAGAATATCTATTGGTAAAAGAGAATTGGAAAAAAATACAGTTACAATATCTGTGAGGCAATATAACAATAAAGCAAAAGATTATGAAGTCAAATTAGAAAATTTATTAAATGAATTAAATAGATTAATTATTGAATATGATAAAGATCTAAAAGAGAGGGCAAGAAAATATTTTGAGAATAAAATATTAAAAATAGATAATATAAAAGATTTAGAAAATAATTTGGATAAAAATATAGCATTTAAAGTTCCTTTCTGTATGGAAGAAGAATGTGCAAAGAATATTAAAGAAAAATACTCACTAGATGTAAGGGGAACTGATATTATACCAGAAGATGCAAAAGATAAAAAATGTATATTTTGTAATAAAAATGCAAAGTATTATGTATATGTAGGAAAAACTTATTAATGTGGCCGTAGGCTGCTTTTAGTATATATTTTTCTAAGCGGACAGGCCTTTTACCACCAGGTCATATTTCTCAAAGTACATATATCCTCTCCAAGTTTACCCAGAGTTACCTCCAGGTATTAACTCTTCATCTTCATCGAACATATGTCCATGATTTCTTATTATGTAGCCAAGGGTTTCCCCTTCCGATTTCTCGGTGGTTTATCGGTAAGCGGACCTTCCTACGGCCACTCTTTTATATGTTTCTTCTAACTATATAAATTATGCCCGATCAAATGCCCCTATTTACATACATGGGATTATATAAGTTTGGAAAGGAAAAGTCAAAGATAAAATTAAACAGAAATAAAATAATAATATTTATAATTATTTTCGCGGCTTTAGTATATATTGCAAATATTTATATATCATGTCTAATTTAGAAGAAGATTTAGAATATAATAGAAGATATAAAGAAGTTTTACATATATTTAATGTTTCATTGAAAAATAATAAAGGATTAGAAACTGTTAAAAGCTTTATAAAATCAGTTATTGAATATTATGATTATACAATTGAATTATATTTTAAGAAACTATACGAAAATAAAATTATTGATGAAATTCCAGATAGTCCAATTAAGAGATATAAAAAGATGATTGAAATTACAAAAGATAAAGAACTTGAAGAATCATTAAAGTATTATAAACTATTAAAACTTGCTTTAAATTCCGATTCAGGAATAATGAATGAATATAGAAAAAGTATGGTTATAAAATTTAAGACAGTAGGCGGAGAAGAATTTGAAATAAATATAAAAACTCTAAAAGACATTGCAGAATCTGTTAAAAAATTTTCTACAATTATTAGTAAATATATATAATGGCAAAGGTATATACAATATCTTCTGGAAAAGGTGGAGTGGGAAAAACATTTTTTTCTATAAACTTATCAAGGGTCCTCTCATTATTAAATTTTAAGACATTATTAATTGATTTTAACCTAAGTACACCAAATGTATCCATAAATCTTGGCTTGGATAATGAAAATAACAATATACATAAATTTTTAAGGGATGAAATTGATATAAACAATTGTATAAGAGAATATAAAGAAAATTTTTATATAATTCCTGGAAGTTTAGATATAAAAGACTTAATATATATTTCTACAGAAAAATTATATAATGGAATAATGAAGATATATGATGATTTTGATTATATCATTATAGATTCTGCTGCTGGGATTGGTAAAGAAGCTATAGAGGCGTTGAAAGCTGCTGAAGAAGTTATAATAATAACAAATTATGAAAAATCCGCAATGTTTGATTCTTATAGAGTTTCGAAAGTATTAGATAATTTAGATATAAAAACTATGGGAATTGTTTTAAATAAGATAAAGAAGGATATAAATTATATAAACGCTGAAAAATTTTTTAAAAAGAAAATAATAGGAATTGTTCATTATGATGAAAATGTACAAATTTCTATGGACAATGGTATACCTTTAATAGATTATAATATAAATTCCATAGCCTCTAAGGATATAATAAAAATTGCAGAAAAAATAAGTGGAAAGGAATTAAATATTAGAAATAGTTTTATATATAATATATTAAAAATATTTAAATGGAAATAGATTTTGAATTAGATAAAATATTTGAAACATTGGATAGAAAAAAATATAAGAAAATATTATTACAATTTCCTGATGGATTAAAACCATATTCAAAAGAAATATATGATAAAATAAAGGAAAAATATAAAGATATTGAAATATATTTTTGGTTTGGATCTGATTTTGGCGGATGTGATATACCAATATATTTAGATAAATATAGATTTGATTTGATAATCCATTTTGGTCATTCAAAATTTTATAAATTAAAGTTAGATGAATAATAACATATTTTTAATTTTATCAATTATTTTTCTATTTATTTCAATAATTTTATTATTTATTTATTCATTATCCAATTCTTCTAATACAAAATTTGCTGGATTGATATTAATAGGTCCAATACCAATATTAATATCAAATTCTTACCAATTATCAATTATATTATTAATTATTTTATTGGTTATTATTTTGATTATTTTTGTTATCTTCTTCTATAAGATAATCATATAAATCCTTTAGATTTTTAAATACCATCGTAGCACCAGCAGAAATTAATTCTCTCTTTTTATTTACACCACTAGCAACCCCTATTACATTTATTCCAGCTCTCTTTGCAGCAATAATACCATATATAGAGTCCTCTATTGCTAATATTTCATTTGGTAATAAAGAAAATCCTCTTACTATTTCAATATAACCTTCTGGATCTGGTTTTGTCTGTTTTACATCATCAGAAGTTATTATAACATCAAATAAATTATCTATATGTAGATGTTTTAATATCTGTACTGTTAACTTTCTAGTATTTGATGTAAAAAGTGCCATTTTATATTTTTTATCCTTAAAATAATTTAATATTTGTTTTGCCCCCGGATTAAATTTTATTTTTTCTAAATATTCATTTAAAATTACATTTTCAGATTCTTTCTTTAAATCCTCAATTGATAGATTCAAATTATATTTATTTATTATATTATATATTATTTCTTCTAAGGACATTCCAGAATTATCTAGAGAACCATCTAACTTTATTTTATATTTTTCCAATATCTTTTTATGAGCTTCATCATAAACTTTTAAGCTATTTATAAGTGTTCCATCCAGGTCTATTATTACTCCTTTTAAATTATAAAATACGACCATAATTATAATATTTTAAAGAAAGATATAAAATAATTAATATGATCAAAATAAGAGAACAGATAAGGAATATAATAATTGATAATTATATTAAAGAAGGAAAAGACCCTGTTGATTCTATAATTGGACAAGAAAATGCAAAGAGACAAATGTTATCTTCATTAATTTCTGGAAGAAATATATTAATAATAGGACCTCCAGGTACTGGGAAAACAACTTTAGCAAAAAATATAGCAAAAATATTACCAGAAATTGATTTTCCAGATGGTATTCCATTATGGGCCTATGAAGAATTTCCTTTTGTCTCTGAAGAATATAGAAAAAAATGGAAGGAAGGTCCTTTCATAAAAATAAAGGGAGAAGATAGATTTATTAGAATACAAGGTTCTTATGATTTATCTGTAGAAGATCTAATTGGAGATATTGATCCTTCAAAAGCATTAAAATATGGGATACATTCTTTGGAATCTTTTATACCTGGAAAAATATTCAGAGCCCAACATGGTGTATTATTTTTTGATGAGATAAATAGAGCACCTCCAAAGGTTCAAAATAGTTTGTTAGAATTATTAGAAGAAAAGAAAATAACGATTGGAACATATGAATTTCAAATACCATTGGATATAATATTTATTGCTACAATGAATCCTGAGAGCTATTATGGAACTGAAAAAATATCTGATGTATTATTGGACAGATTTGATATAATAAATTTAGATTATCCAAAAGATATTGATGAGGAAAAGAAAATTATATTAAAATATGGAAAAAGTTCGGATGTTAATTTTTCTGAAAAATTATTGGAATTAACAATTGAATTTATACAAAAATTGAGAAAAGATGATAGATTGGAAAAGAAACCATCAGTTAGATCTACAATTGGTATTTATGAAAAAGCCCAGGCATTGGCTATAATAGATAATAAAGAAAATGTTGAAATTCAACATATATTTGAATCTCTACTATCAATATTACCACACAGGATAAGATTAAAACCATCATATAAGATGGAAATAAATGAAGAAGAATATATAAGAAATCAATGGAATTCTTTTATAGTCGGAAAAAACTTTCGGAGTTGATTCAGAAAATTTAATAAATAGACCTGGAGAATCATTTAAATATAGTTCAAAAGAAATTAAGAAAAATATAAATGAATTAATTGAAAAAATGATTAAAGATGGATATCCAATATTTGATATAGATAAAATTATGGAAAATAAAAAAGAATATTCTGATATATTGTCAAAACTAACTGAATATGATGAAAAAAGGATAAATGAGGATAAGGATTATAGGTTTAATAAAGAATTTAAGAAATCGCTAAACAAATTAAAGGAAATATTAACTAGTGAAGGATATATAAATGAAAATAGAGAATTAACTGAGAAATCTTTAATGGAATATTCTAAGTATTTGATAGGAAATATAGAAAAGGAAATTGGTGGTATATTTGAATATGGAAAATACTCCTCATATTATATTGGAAATGATGAGGAATTTTATAAGAAATATTTTAGTATAGGGGATAAATATAGTAAAATTGATATAAAAGAGACTATAAAAAAATATATAAAGAGTAAGGATAGTATAAGATTTATTGTTAATGTTAAAAGAGAAAATAAAGGTGGTAAATATGTAATTCTATTGGATGTATCTGGAAGTATGATTGGGGAAAAAATATTTGAAGCAAAAAAAGCTTTAATATTATTGATATCAAAGATATTGGAAGATAATAATCTATTAGATATAATATTATTTAATGATAAGATCGTTAAAGAATATGATAATATTGGAGGATTAAAGGATATAATAGATATATTAAGAATTGTACCAAATGGAAGTACGGATATTGCTTTAGCATTTAATTATTTATTAAATAAATGGGAAAATGGACATATAATATTAATAACTGATGCATTGCCAACAAAAGGAGAAAATCCTGTAGAAAGAACTTTAAAGTTAGCCAAAGAATTAAGCCAATATTATTATATATCAATAATTGGAATACAATTAAATGATGAAGGAGAAAAGATTGCAAAAGAAATAGTAAAATATGGAAGAGGAAGATTATTTGTTTCTAGGGATATAAAAGATTTAAAAAAGCTATTATTATTAGAATACGAAATATCTAAACAACAGATAATAAAATAACTTCTTCAGGTTTATTTTCCCCAATATATTTCTTATATTTTCCCGCCAACTTCTTTCTTGCAACATCTAGATAGAAATTTATCCTACCTGTAAAGTCTTGCTTATTATAATATATTGATAGAATAATATTTTTATAGAATACCTGAGCAGCTCTTGTATAAGGTCTTCCAAATGAATGCCTCATTCCTTGTGAAATTCTGTCCGCACCTGCACCATATACCAATGCATGTTCTCTTACAACATGATGAGGATATTTTCTTACAATAAATAAGAATTCTTTTACTTCATTTTCTAAGTATTTTAATATATTTGTTCTTACCGATTCTAATGAATAATCAGATACCTGAACATTATGCAATGCAATTAAATGAGCAACATATTTCCACTGATCTTTTGGTACGTTTACCATTCCCATAACCTGCATCCTCAATCTTGATACTGGAGCACCTGGGATTTTATTATAGGTTTTACTATATGAAAATCTTGTATATGGTCTTTCTATTTCTTTAAATATCTTCCAGGGTCTCTTCGCCATTTTATATCATTTTCTTTAATAATATATTTATATCTTTTCCATAGTACCCATATACTCCACCCTGATTATATGGAACTTTTATACCCCTTCTTGGATAACCTTTTGATGGAGGTTTTAGTCTAAATATCTTCTTTATTTTTGGTATTGAATCTAAATCTATTTCATTATTTAATAATTTTTCAACAAGTGTATCAATATCCATATTTAATGTTTGTTTAATATAATCTTCTGTCAATCTCTTATTTCCTTCCAATCTTCCTCTCTTTAATAATAATTCTTTTAATGTCTCTTTATCTATTTCTCCCCATGCAACCCACGGTTCTACCCTCTTTATCATTCCTCTTATATCTTTTGTATCTTTCATTATTACCATATAATTATTTCTCCTTAATCTTAACAAATATAATGTATCTTTTATCTCTTTATCTGCCTTAACTGTTCCTTTTATCCTTAAAATTGCTAATAATCCCATTTTATACAAATCCAATCTTTAATCCTGAAGTTTTGGCATATTCTTCCTTAATTCTATATTCTACTGTCTTTCTTAATGCATTATAAACTGCCATTGCGAAATTATATCTCCTTCTAGTTTGTCCAAAAGATTTCATCCATAGATCTTTTATACCTGCTAATCTAAATATTTTTTCCATCTCTTCAGGTGCTACCAAGCCTACTCCTCTTGGAGCTGGTAATAGTACAACCCTTATAGAACCATAAGATCCTTCAACTTTAAATGGTAAAGAATGGGGAGTTTTAAATGCACATTCCCATGATCCACAACCTCTTGCGATTGGTATAATATTCAATTTTGCATTTCTTAACGCCTTTTCCATACATAAAGCAATATCTGAAGATTTTCCAATTCCAACCCCAATATATCCATTTTCATTACCAACAACAGCAACAGAAACCCATGATGTTTTATTACCTTCAGCAGTTTTTCTTTGAACCATTTTTACAAATTTTGGTCTTCTATATTTACCCTTAGATAATGATAAGCTAATATATTCATATTTTAAATCTGGTATTAGCGCATCTACAATTTCTGGTTCCAATATTTTATATCCATTTTTAAATACTTGCTCAACAGAATTTATCTTTCCCTCCCTTACTAATTTACCAAGTTTTGTTTTTGGATTCCAGGATTCTATATTAAACCTTTGCGATCCTATTCTTTCTAAAGCTTCTTGTTCTTTTTTTACTTCTTCAACTTCTTTTTGTTCTTCTACCATTTTCTTTTAAATTTATATGACCATACATAGGCCCTTATTTTGCTACTTCTCCCAAATCCACAATGCGAACAATACCCCTTATCAGGATTATACGTTTTTCTACCACATCTTCTACATATAACATGATTTACCTTATTTGTACCACCCAATCTTGTCATTTAATGATAATATAAAGAAATATTTTTAAAGTAAATAAGGAACTTTAAACAATCAATGAATATGGATATATCAATAATAATACCTACATTAAATGAAAAAGAGAATATCAATGAATTAGTAAAAAGAATAAGAGAAAGCTTAAATGATATAAAATATGAAACAATTTTTGTAGATGATGGATCAAAAGATGGAACAATTGAAGAAATAGAAAAACTAAAAAAAGAATATAAAAATATAAAACTTGTTGAAAGAGGATATAGAAAAGGTTTATCTTCAGCCTTTATAGATGGACTAAAGTATTCTGATGGGAAATATGTTGTATTAATGGATGCTGACCTACAACATCCCCCAGAATTATTAAAGAAAATTT
>Ga0081529_142958_pt1 | contig 11214 bp, 8 predicted proteins | sample EchGeymetagenome_FD_71012 | JGI IMG/M metagenome (GOLD analysis project Ga0081529, IMG submission 71012) | Ferrous microbial mat and aquatic microbial communities from Echinus Geyser, Yellowstone National Park, USA - transect B T=78-80 C v2... ...
GGATTGTATGCCAACTCATTTGGCTAATTTTTACCAGATCCATTAAGGATCCCTCACCCATCATGTTAATATATAGTAATATTTGCATAGGAGTTGACAAAATATCGAGAAGCTTTTTATTGATAACAAGTTCACTCATTCTGCTCTCACTACATAATATAGAGAGTAGAATTTTAATAGTTTCGCTTACCAATGCCTCTGTTCTGCAGTCTACACAGAAAGCAAACTTTTAATACTTTCTGCACATAGTATAGAGTGATGAAATTCTATCCTATCAACACTAAATACAAGGTACTTATAGTGTTATTGAAACTGGGAGGAAGCGGAAAGTATAGTGATATAGACAGAATGATGTGTAATTCTAACTTACGCTTCTTCATAGAACAATTAAGACAAGAAGGTTTTATTGAAGACAGATATGAGGGAAATAAACATATAATAAAGTTAACAGAGGATGGAGAAAAACTCGCTAAGAGATTAATGGAAGCTGAAGAGTTCGTAATGATGAAAATAGCTCAAGCGAGAGGCAAGATTCAATGAGACTTTTCTTTTTCATTATTTTTATTATAGTTATTCTCTTCTTCATCATGCTACAATTAGAATTCTCTATCGAAAGAATAGAAGAGAGTAAACTGGGGAGTTTAAGATGATATTCAGACATCCTATAGTCGTAAAATATTTGCTATCTAAGCCTAAGTATTTCGCTACAATAAGGCTATGGGAATACAGGGAAGGAGAGATAGTTAAGTTAAGGCTAATATTAAATCATAGGGTAGTGGCTGAGGGTAAAGCTAAGATAATAAAAGTACACGATTACTCCTTAGACATTTTACAAAAGTACTTACAATATAGTAGTTTTGAGAAAGTTGAAGAATGGGTAAGTGCTGCGAGAGAGCTTAGAGTATCTTCTAATAGGTCAAAGGTAGTCTTTGGAGAGCTTTTGGAACTCCATGTTAAACTCCCCAGTTTAACAGAGGTGTAAAAATGATAGTAGGGATTGGTAGGAGTCCAATAACTGATTTCATTATAAAATATTATAATGAATATGTAGGCAAGGCTCTGTATCCTTATCCACTCTTCTTAGACGATAAGAAGCTACTGCTCCAAGGTAAGAAGGCAAGATACGTACAAAGACTTTGGGCTAACAAAAACGTTACTAAGATAGCACTATACCCAGACTACACTTACGAAATCCTCAACTTACCTAAGCACATATTATACATATTACCAATTCATGACTTAAGGAAGGACTACGAATTATACTGCAAATTAAAGGAGAAGTACAATATATGGCCAAGGTACGCTTCAGATGTAAAATATAGGAACTATAGTCTAGAGGAGTTTTTAGAAGAGTTTAAAGGAGAGAAATTATGGTATCTAGGTGTTAGTACAAAAACAGAATTGAAAGAAGCTTTAATGTTCAACTTCCAGGGCATGGATGTTACTGGTTTTCTATTTGGAAAGAACGAAGATCGCAAAAACGCGTTAAAGCTACGCAGAATGCTCACAGATTTTCTAAAACAAGTAAGTAAGCCCCAGGGTAGGCAAAGTAGTATTCTAGAATTTTTTCCGTTAAACTGGGGAGTTTAATTCTAAGAGGTGATGATGATGCCCGAGGGCAACTGCACCGAAGTGAAAATCCCAGACACGGAGTTAGTGTTTACTATTTGTGTAGACGCCCTCGGGCTGAAATTAATCCATAATAATAAGGAAGTAACAGTAGATCTGAAGGACTTCGAAAACCCGCTGGCGCTACGGGCCATCCTAGACCAGGAGTTCGGGATAGACCTAAAGGACCCATTAAACGGAAGAAGTGCATTCTTTCTGCAGCAAAACATTAATGTCAATAAACTCATTAATTCTCTTAACAAAGATAAGGCCATTCCTGAACCCTCGGTTTGTGTCCGTTGGAATGAAGAATATGGAGAGTGCGTTCAGGAAGTAGAACTAGACGGAGGATTAAAATTATTAAACTACAGTTTCGTGACTGAGCATAAAGAAGTAAAAAGAGTATTGAGAGATTATCTCTACTTACTTAAAGGAAAAATCACTAAAATAAGGAAAGTTGTCTTAAAGGGAATTCCTCTGAATGAAAACTTATTGAAAGTAGATGTAGAAGGGATAAGTATAATAGGAAACCTGGAGGAGATACTTGATTCACTCAAGGGTTACGCTCTTGATACCACAAGAAAACACTTAGCAGCGCAGTTCCTTTATGACAACGCAGTAATTGAAGAGGAGATGTTCTACAGTCCTGGCCCCTGGGTGATCAATGATAAAATAGTAATTGTAGATAGGGCAGGATATCTTCCCCCATGGAAGGACAATATTAAATACACGTTACCAAATAACGGGAACGTTGAAAACGGAATTAAACTACTTGTAGCAATCATGAACTCTTATAAGAATCCAGCTAAAGCTATGACAGTAATAAGTTATGGGGTAATTGCGTGGGCTAAACACTTCTTTGTGGAGAACTTTCAATACTTTCCGCATTTAATAATCACAGGTCCTAACGAGACCGGAAAATCCTTACTTATCGATACCTTAAGGATACTTTATAATTTTCAGGAAGAAGAAAGATCTCCTAAGAGCGACTTCCAATTACGGAAAATGCTAGCTAAGATAACTGTACCAGGGATGCTCACAGAAGGCAACTTCTTATTGTCTTTCATCCAGAATAATGAGAAGCTGCTAGCTACGCTCACTGTTTCTGCTACGTCCAATATAATAAGTGAGAGCGGATCCCATGAATATGGAGGCCTATTTTTAGCAGTAAGGAGCTTAATCATTCCAACTAATCTCGATATCGATACTCTAGCCCCCTTTGTTAGAGATAAAATGATTATCGTGGATATTCCTAAGGACGAAGGGTATACTGAAAACAATATTAAGACGCCCAGGAGGATGAGTATGCAAGAGAAACTCGATTTAATGGCGGTAATGAGAGAAGCTATCAATATCTTTGAGAAGAAGATAAACGAAATAAAGAATACATTGACAACAGGAAGTAGGGAAGATGCAGTGAGATTTTACATTACCCTCGGGTTTTCTATCCTTAAAGAAATTGCATCTAAATATAACGTAAGTCTGCCAGAACCATATATCCCAGGCTTTTCTGAGACAGATGCAGATTTCAGCGAGATCGTTAAGGAAGGCTTTATGCAATTCATAAATGAGAAGAAGAACGAATTATTGAAGGTTTCTGGGAAAGACACAGTAGACATAATAGACCCTGTAAATCCCAGGGCAGCACTGGATAACTACGGCTTCTTCATCAGCACGAAATATTCCGCAGTGGTTTTTACAACGGCATTACTTACGGAATATTCTATGGAGCTCGTCAGGAAATATGGTTTACCTAAATTATCGTGGAAGAGAATTGCTGAAATTTTAGGAGTAAAAAGAACCAGGGTATTAAGATATGGGCAGGAACTCAATAGTGTATTCGAATATCATTATACTGATGATAGAAAGGAGTATTGTAAATCTTTAGACGGAAAACCGCTTGAACCAAATGATGAAGATATCGAATTATGTAATGAATATGGGTATTACGACAGCGAGAACGGGGTATTCAGGGTATACGACGAGACTAAGGACGAAAATGAGGCCCAGGGCAACTGACAGTATAGCCATTTCTATCGATAATTTTTCTCAATTTTGTAATAAATATTCTAACTTCCGTTAAACTCCCCAGTTTAATCCAAAATATTTGAGTATAATAAGAGAAACATATACTGTTTGTATTGTTGATGTGTACAAAAACTGACCATTTTTTTCTCTTAATAATATAAATATTTCATTGAATTTTCAAATACAGGGTAACGTGTATCAAAGTCTACTTTTTTACGAGAAAAATGATTGATACACGTGATACACCTAAGCCCTTATTCACTTTCAATTTTATATAAAGATAACGTCAACGTGTATCACGTGTATCATTTTTAGCAACGTTATGTATCACGTGTATCACGTGTATCACGGCACCCCCCATTTTCAAAAATTTTTAGTGAAATGTAGGGGGTAGGGGTATCTCTATATAGCCCTGATACACCTGATACATACTTGATTCATATTGCCGTTTTTTAGAGCCCTGTAAAAATTCAATTTTTCTCAGTAAACTGGTAAATTTAATTCTAAACTGAAATGGAAAAATTATAAATAGGGACAGGTTTAACAATAGTATTATGGAAGTTCTCCCAAGAAAAGGTTATACCATAGATGACCTGGCCAACTCTATGACAGACGACGAGTATAGAAAAGCCAAGGAGTTCTACAAATTCCTTGTTAACATAACTAAGTGCAGTAATGGGGTTTTAACTATAGAGAGAAAGAAGTTAATAGATATTGCAGCTGCTTATATGGAATGTTCACCCGTGGAAACCTATACAATTATAAAGAAAATGCATAACTATGGTTGGATAAAAACCCTGGATACGCATTTTATTATAGTTAATATAGAAAAGAAGATATGATTTTTTATGGAGAGAAAGAAGGGCTTTTTACACAATAAAAGCACCCTGGGCCTACACTTTCACTCTTCTGTTTTCATTCTCAGAACTCTTAGTAGTAGTTATACATACTTTCAAAATTGGATGATAAGAAAGTTTAAAACTACAGAATCAGAGATATATATCAGCGGGTTCAGCGGGCCACGCTTTCATCACCGCTCAGAGTGGCCCTCGGGCGAGGGTCACTCATCCCGCTTCATCACCCATTTCTACTTCTGTTAGAACACATTTAAAAACTTTTCTGTTTCTATCTTTATCTTTTTATTACCACAATATGAATATTATAACAGTCCTTTTATTTCATTATTTTCTTTTACTTTAAGATAAACTAACTATCTTTTCTTTCATACTAAAAGAGATAAACTATTATACATTTTACTACTTTTTTGCACATGAAACGCAAAATAACAATATATTATTCTCTTCATAGAGAACTAGTAAGCACTTCATCACCGCCCTGGGCCCGCTCTCTTTTCCCCTTTTCACCCCCCCCAGTTTAGAGTTTAGAAAAGCAGCTTAGCAGTATCTGAGGCTAAAGCAGAATAAGCAGCTTGGACCCTGTAGTAGGTTTAGCAGCTTAGCAGGTCCTAGAGAAACAGTCAAGGAGGTCCTAAGGTACTTTAGTAGTTAGTGAGGTATAGGATGCTGTAGTATTTGCTTAGGCCTTGGCGCTGAGAAGGTCCAGAATTGAAGCAGTTATAGGACCCTGGTAGGAAAGCAGAGGTTAGTAGTTAGGTTGAGAGCATAGTAGTTGGGCGCTGTGGTTGAAGGCCCTAAGCAGCGCTGAGTAGAAGCATAGAAAATTAACGCAAAATGTTCTATGTATCAGGCCCTAAGCTTAGCAGGCCCAGAATTGCAGTTTAGTAGGCCCTAAAGCAGAGGTTAGTAGGATTTTAGGCAGTTTGAGAGTATAGTAGTTTGGCGCTGTGGTAGGAGGTCCTAAAGCAGTTTAGAAAGCTCCGGAGCTGTATAAATTGTTAGTCTTATGCCCTGGCGTTGAAGTTAGAAAAGCAGCTTAGTAGGTCCGGAATTGGTAAACAGTCAAGGAGGTCCTAAGCAAGAAGAATAGTAGAAAGGCTGGGGTTAAGGGGCGTTAGCCCCTTATAGACTAGTTAGGTAAACCAGACTAGGAAGGAGTGTTAAGTCAGGTTAGGGAGGTAAGGAGGGTAAACTAGTTAGGTTAGCAAGCTGGGGTTAAGGGGCGAAAGCCCCTTATACTGTGATAAATTCTATTTGAAGAGAAGTTAAGGTTTAGAGAATAGGGAAGAATAAGGATTAGCGCAGTTGTATTTAGAAAAGAGAAGTTTAGAATTATTTATGTAGAGGCGAGAAGAGTTGAGCTTAGTTAGGTTGTGAGTTAAGGGAGCTTAGTAGGAGCTGTTAGAGCATTAGTAGGTAAAGCAGTTAAGTGTTAGTTAGGGTAAGCAAAGGCTTAGATTAGAAAGTGAAGTTAGTAGCAGAATTAGAAAAGCAGGTTTGAGTTAGACAGACAGGAGTAAGCAAAAAGCAGAGTTGAATTAGAATAGAGGGGTAAAAGCAGCAAAGTATAGCTGCTGGTAGCAGATTAGAGGAGCAGAGTTAGAAAGAAGTGGATAAGCAAAACAGGACAGAAACTGAGTATAAGCAAAGCTGCAAAGAATAAGCAGAATTAGAAAGGAGCAAAGAAAGAGAAGAAGAGAGTTTAGAAAAAGAGTTTGTAGTTAAAGCAGGCGGGCCCTGGCCCGGGGGTATAGAAATTTGTTTAAGAAGTTTGAAAAAATAAAAGAGAGGGGGGTATAGAAATGAAACCCGTACGCATCAACGCTTAGGCTTCGCTTATTTAACGCTTATTTTACGCCTATCTTTCGCTGATATTATGCTTATAATAAATCTGTATCGTATGAAATCGTATCGATATTATAACATACCTACTGTTTCTTGTCTGATAGAATGCATATGTATGGATGGGGATTTTTAAATACTGATATATTTGAAGAGGTATGTCTTCAGATCAATATACTCCAAATAGTAATGATATAAATCAAGACAGCCCGATAAACACTAGCACTAATCCATACGGATCAATAAACAACAGAAATAATGAAAGCAAATCCAGTGACATGGAGAAAAGTAGAGAAAAGTCGAAGCGTATTAAGAAGGATGAGAACGTGTTGTACCTTACGGTAGAGGACGAAAACGAACCAATACATATCCACATAAAACGAGTGGTACCGAAGATAATCGATGAATACGTGAAGAACTACGGTAAGCCCATAAGGAGGAACAAGTTGCAGGAGTTAGTTTTTGGTTACGATGAGAGGTTGGCGAAGTTTTACGAGGAGAGTAAAGAGGACGCCGTAGCTGTGTTCAGCTTTGCGCTATCCAAGCTGTTCAGGGAAAAGAAAGTAGTGAAAGTTAAGGACCCAGACAAGAGGAAGGCGACCTACTACATACTCCCGGAACACGTGGAGGGTTTCAGGAGAGGATCTGGATCTTAGAGGTGTCTCCGTTATCATATGCCACGATAAGGTAGTTGTTTTTTACAGTTATGCCAAGAATGTGGTCCTTCCTGGTGAGGAGGGGCCTCAACTCCAGTTGAGCTACCATGTATTCCTTATCCCCTATCCTCACTACTCCCTTACCGTCGTTCTTACCTATGATTATCGCATTGCCCTGAATTTGAAGTTCGGCCAAGATTTGTAAACTCCCCAGTTTACCGTTACCCTGGGCATTGTTTGGAGCTCCCTGGGCCAGCGCCGGAACCGTTTCCTGTTTGCTTTCCTTACTTTCGGGCTTCTGTGTAAACTCCCCAGTTTCAGGCTTAGTTTTCTTCTCTTCTGGAGCTTCTTGTTCTATTTTTTGTTTAATTTTCACTGAGAATATTTTGACTTTTGTTTTATACTCTTGAGGAATAGAATTATCGTTAATGAAGTTGTCGTAAACCTCTTTCAATTTATCAAACTTCTCCTCGGAAGTCCACACATGAACCTCTTTGATCACACTCCTAGTCCTCTCGTCTAACGACAAGTATTTCTGCATATTTTTCCTTACTTGTTCTGGGTGTACAGCGACTTCGTTAGGGCTCTCTATTTCTATTATCACGATGCCAGAATAGTTCGGTCTTAGCGTAGTTTTGTCGTAAGTCAGTGCGACGAAGTCAGGTCTAATTTCCCCCTCCTGCCTCCCTGGGGCGATAATATACCCGTCTTTCAGGTATTTCCTAAGCACTCTGAGAGCTATTTTTTTACCCTCCTCGTTCTCAACAATGCCCTTTAATCTGAATAAGCCCTTAGCATATTTCACTACTTTACTACGCCCTTTTTGCTCGATTTGAATTGCTCCTATCTTCTCGAGTTCCGCTAATTTTGCTAGGGCTTGTTCTCGTTTGATCCCTAACTGCGCTATCAGTTCTGTTATCGTCAAACCATATTCTCCTTTTTCGAAGGCTGCATATAGTATAAGCTGTCCTAAAACGTCTGGAGGCTCCTTGAGTAGTGCCAACGCCGGGTTAATCGTTTCCTTAGTTAGTCCTTTATTGGCTCCACTGGACTCAAAGCCACTTGTAGGTTCTTTCTCTTTGTCTTCTAACTTAGAACGTTCGATTTGTACCAGTTTAGGCACGGTAAACTCCCCAGTTTTCCCTAGTAGGAAGAGGAAAGCTTGGCCTATACTTAGTTTTGGCAAAGCCTCAACGATCTCTTGATTAGCCCCTACACTCTTAGCCAGCTGAGATATGTCACTACCCTCCGTCAACCTCATTAACAGTTTCACGTTCGTGTTTGCGTTTATTGCCCTAGCGTTGTTCTCTCCCGCTAAAGCTTGTAGCCTCACAAAGGACTGCGTAGCTAGAATTAAGTGCAGCCCGTATTTTCTTGCCTCTGCCAGGACTTCGTTTACGAAGTCGAAGTGTGCGACGTTCTGCGCCTCGTCTATGACCAGGAAGATCGGTACTTTTTCTTTGCCTAAAGCGTCCCTCAGGAAGACGTAGTTGAAAAGTGATAGCGTGATTATCATCTGCATCATCTCAGACACTTCATTTCCGGCGTTCTTCCCTACGTCGAAGACTACCAGCCCCTTTTTCGTTGCGTTCACGAGTTTGTCCCAGTCAATTGTAGTCTCTGATGTAACGATTTTGAAGATATTATTATCAACAAGCAATTTCAGCCTGGAGAGTATAGACATGAAACTTTGGGCCTGCATTTGCTGCAGTAACTCTTTCTCGTGCTCAAACGTCTCGTCATTAACGTCCAGGTCTAGTGTTCCCTGCTGTAACGCTATGACCGCGTCGTATACGTCTCTAAAAGTAATGATGTCGGTAACCCTATACATTTGTCTCAACAAGACCTGCAGGATGTACCTCACGTTAACTGCAGTGTCGACGAGGTTCAGCAACTTGTCGAACAGTTGCAGTACTTTAGAAATTTGGTAGTCTATGTTCTTTTCTTTATCCTGGAAAATATGGGGGAGCTGGAGGATATTGATGCCGAAGTTCGGCCTGTCCTTCGTTATAGTAAAATAATAGTTCGCGATCTGCGACAATTTCCTCGCACTCTGACTGTTTGGGTCAAGGAATATTACAACGCCGTACTTAGCTAGTTCTTGTGCTAAGATTTCTAACGTGTTTGACTTGCCAGACCCTGTCGAGCCGTAAATTATCGCGTGCATTTGAAAATCCGTCCAGTCTAAGTAGACTTTCTCTTCGTAAAGTATATCGTCTCCCAGGTAGATGTCCTTCCTTTCCAGCCTGAAGTACGGTAATGCGACGCCTATACTCATCGGAATTGGCACCTGGGTCGGGGTAGGCAAAGGCAAGTTCTCGTTTAGCTTATCTTCGTCTATCCACAGCCTGACCTTGTACTTTGCAATAGCCTCCCATGCCCCTATCCTCGGTTGTTTGTCCTTAAACTTCTTAGCTTTCTTTACCTCAATCCTCAGTTTCTTACTCTGCGTATGGATCAGCTGTTTGGCATACTCGAATAATACTTTCAGTCTGCTCTTTTGGTCGCTGAAGACCTTTATGTCAAGGAGGTATAAGTTGTCTTTTGCGTAAGACTCCAGAATACTTGCAAGGAGTTCCTTCTTCCTCTTCCCTATCATCGCTTTTTGGGCCTGGAGTTTAAGTTTGTCGGCTTTCTTTATGAAGAGGTCGTTTAGCCTGGGCTCCAAGACTACCCATATCCTAATCTGCTCTCCTTCTTCTAGAGAAGATATCAAGTTTAGTAAATTCGAATATTCCAAATTTGCATAGAAATCACTTTCTTTCTTCAGTTTCAGCACCCCGACAAACCGGTTTGTAGGAGGCTCTTCTGTTTTCGAAAGAACGAAGTATTGTCTTAGTATTTCCTCCTTAGCTGCAGTCCTTACATAAAAATCCATTTCGTTCCTGCTCTTCCTCTTCTTTATGAAAATCAACTCGAATACATTACCAAATAATTCTATAGCTTTGAGCTTTTGATAGTCCACCCCGCTTTTCAGTCTTACTTTGTAAAGCTGCATTCTACCGTATGCCATTTTAAAAACTCGGGCTCAGCTTTGGCAGTCGTTCCTCATACTCTCAGCATATCACCTCTCATCATCGCCCTAAAATTCTATATGTAGAGAAAGTTTTATAAACTTTCACTTTGTCTCTTAGAATTTTGAAAAATTGTTAAGTAAGTAGTATAAGCACAGTAAGGGTGCAGAAGATACGTGAAAATTTTTGAATAAACTCCCCAGTTTACTAAGAAAAAATTGAAAATGACTTTAGTGGGCTAGGAACAGAACTAGTATTAAGAATATCCATCCTGCAGCAATAATATATCCTAAAAATTTTCTTGCTACTTCCGCCAGAGTCAGCAGCATGTAGAGCGCAGTAAGGGGCACCAACCAGGCTATGATGTTTGCATATGTATTTGCAAGCCCTGGGTCTTGCTTTAACAATGTGCTCTGCAATATACTCTGAATAATCCCCACTAACCAATTATATCCCTCTGCTATGAAACTCAGAATCTCCTGAAATAAGTTTGAAGGTGGAGCTGGGATTTTTTGAGCATAGCTCTGAATCTGTGTCGAATTGATAATGCTGTTATTTGTAGTTGCTGCAGCTGTAGTTATTCCTAATACTATTATAACGAATAGAGCTAATAGAGCCCTCATTTTTGCCTTCACTAAAAGTAGTTTTTAAAAAGCAGTTTAGATGATGGATTGGGAGCTCTCTTTATTCAATATAGCGATAGTAATAGTATTCTACGAATCATTCCACGCTTATCTTTATTACAAAAGTAAGGAAGTTAGGAAAGAAGGAAAGATAAGCGTGAGAGTTCTAGATATTAACGAAGAAAACGCTATAGCCCTCAACTCATTGTTTTTCCGAAATAGTATAGTATTTCTTTCAGATAAACTAAATGACAGAATATTAAGACATGAAGAAGGGCATATTAACCAATTCAATTACATTTACGCTTTTCTGATCCTCGTCGCAGTCGTATTGCCATTAAATAATATAATTACAATTCCAGCCGTTTTACTGGGGAAATTCTTATTATGGAAGATGGAAAGGGACGCGGACCTTTATGCATATACTATTAATATAAAGTATATGAGCAACGCTCAGAGACCTGAGTCAAGAATTGAAAGGTTAAAAGAATGGGTACTAGACAGTCACCCACCCGACTGGGTAAGAGAAAAAGAAGAATATTATGAAAAAAGAAATAACTTAATTAAATTGTTTCTTGAAGATTTG
>Ga0081529_118692_pt1 | contig 11194 bp, 10 predicted proteins | sample EchGeymetagenome_FD_71012 | JGI IMG/M metagenome (GOLD analysis project Ga0081529, IMG submission 71012) | Ferrous microbial mat and aquatic microbial communities from Echinus Geyser, Yellowstone National Park, USA - transect B T=78-80 C v2... ...
AAACACCCTCAACTGCCTAAGAACCCACGGATACCCAACAACACGCTGACTCCAACCACCACGCAACAAACCAAACCACTTAACCAACACACTAACCCAAAAAGCAACAACCCCAAGCGGATAAGGAACACGAACCCTAGATCTAATAATTCTCAACATACTATTGATTTAATAATGATAATTTATTTAACTTTTGAATTATCCGAATAAGTGTCTCCTGCTCTTTCGAAAGTGGGCTTTTAATGTTAATTATGAGCCCTTTAAGCTTCCTGACGTCACCAACGTTGGCACGTTTTCTCACGTTACTCACGAACTCCTCCGCTATGAACTTTAAGATTTTAGCGTAAAGTGACGCCCTTTGCCTCTCCTGCCTTCTAATGGATTTTGCAATGTTTATTATGAACTCGAGGGGTAAAGCAATTAGTAGTGAAGTAAGCATGTTCCTTAGGGGCATGTACCTAATGGTGGTTAACCACCTATTCCTATTCGCAAAATACCAACCAACCCAATTAACACCACCCACAACACCACCCCTCAAATGCCTATACCTAGTTAATGGTATTGAAACCACGGCATAACCACTCAACCAAACCCTACTGCATAGATCAATCTCATCATGGTAGAGGAACAATTCAGGCGAGAAACCACCAAGCTTATTGAAAAGCCTCCTTCTAACCACCATGGCGCTACCCGAAGCCCACAAAACCATTATTGGGCGGTTCAGCACTGAATTCTTAAGGATCAGCTCAACTCCCCTACCGTAGGAATCAACATAACCACCAAGGCTAACAAATGAACCATCCATAGACACTTGCACACCCTGAGCTACACCAACCCATTTATACCCCTCCATGAATCTAACAATAGTCTCGACGTAATCAGACTCCAGGATGGCATCTGGGTTAAGGAATAGCAGGTACTCGCTATCATCACTAACAAATTTAGATGCTAGGTTATTACCCAGGGTAAAGCCGTAATTACGGCCTAGGCATACAATCCTCACCCTATCCCCATACCTAGCCCTAACATACTCACAGCTATCATCAGCCGAGCCATTGTCGGCGAATATAACCTCAACATTACCATAAGTCTGATTAAGTGCTGAAGTTATGCACTCATCAAGTAAGGCACCTAACCTGCTCCTACCGTTATAGTTCAGGATTATTATACTGACCTTAGGCTTCACACGAAATCCCTCGAAACCCTCACTTTAGCTCCAATAAGGCCCTTAAATGAACCATAGAGGTACGCCATAGCCCTAACAAAATCCAGGAAACTAATTACCACAAGCACCTTCAGGGATTTTATAGGCATTTTCAGGAAGAACCTAAACCTAAGTGCGCCGTATAAAATCAATACTATGAAAATGCCTAAAATGTTTAGTAAAAAGTATAATAATATCAGACATTATCTCTTAAAGCTTGAATAAAAGCCCATGCCCTATCCTCAACAACCTGAGCGAATGACAATAAATTATTTTCACCCATAACGGGTATTAACCTAACACTAACCCAGGGCGTGTTCTTAAGCGCTTCCACAACCCTAGATATGAAATTACGGTCAAGAATTACGTAGTCAGCGTCAATAAATAACACATAATCACCTCTAGCATTGGCAAAACCGATGTTCTTCGCATTGGCAGGGCTTCTACATTCACCATACTCAGGCAACACTCTGACCACGAACTCCTCATTACTATACTTTTCAGCGAATTTCCTAATTATCTCAAGCGTATTGTCTCTAGAGCCACCATCCACAATTATAACCTCGATAGGCNTATAATCCTGAACTAAAATGCTCCTTAATAACCTCTCGATATTTCCCTCCTCGTTAAGTGTGGGAATTATTACGGACACTAACTCTTTGGCACGCATATGAAGTATTCGCCTGATTCGTCCTCGGGTATGTGTTTGCACTCGTAATTAACCTCACTGAAGAAGTTGAACACACCCTCCCTATTGAACTCCTTAACCTCAATAATTATCTTAGGCCTAAACCTAGCAATGCCATTCCTAAAACCACAAAGCACATGAAGCTCAGCACCCTCAACATCAATCTTAACCCAATCAACACGCCCAAGACCAAGTTCCTTAACCACATCATCAAGCGGTCTTGCCTCAACATCTTCGATACGCATTAAATGACCAATACCATTAAATTCATCAACCGCAGTAGAGGTACTAATGGTTGAGTATACACGCAACTTAAGTCTTGTTGCATTATCCCACGCAGCTATGTTAAGAGGAATCACGTTCTTTAAATTATTCTTTCTAATGCTATCAATTAAGGCATTGAATTGTAACTTGCCTGGTTCTATGGCTATGACTAGACTTGTTGGATTAGCCTTAGCGACTTTTAATGCGTATTTACCAACGTGAGCGCCAACGTCAATAAAGACCTCGCCATTCTTTACACGTAAGTATTTATCCATCCACGGCTCAAGATACGTTAATATGCTAAGCTCATCATAGCTTATGAACCTATATTTAACTCCATCAATGCTTACGAATATCTTAAATTTACAAAAGTCAATCTTTAATACGTGATAGATGACGTATAATACGAGAAGCTTAGCTTTACTTATTATACTCACCTTAGGTGCCTTAATAACCATACTTGTGTCATGAAAAATCCAACGAAGCCCTCTGACGACTCTCCTTATCATTAAGACCTCCTACCGTCCTATTTCTATCTGCTTATGTAAAATTGATCTTATAAGTCCTACATCAAAAAAGAACCTACCATAAATTTCCCTAAATAAATACCACATAAACCTGTCGAGAACTGAGAATTTACTAGGCCTTAAAATACTTATGTCTTTTCTTAACCAACGCATGTATATTAATGCAAAGGCAGAGAATAGAAATATTATTGACGATAAACCTATTAGTGGTGCGGTAATTACTGTGAGCAATACTAACCCAAGTACCGCGTTCGATCTAACAATCGTTGTTAATGGGTTTATCTCTGCAGTTCTGTAATACCTCATGGCTGTTCTGCCGTACCACAACTGCTGTCTCTTAACGTCACTGAGCGTGTGGAGGTAACACCTCCTAATACCTGTATCAACCACTGCGGTATTGAGTTTAAAATGCTTACTAAGTCTATCGAGGAACTCAAAGTCCTCCCTAAAGCCCAGTGTCGGATTAAACCTAACTTCCTTAAAGAGTTCCCTCTTGAATGCGCAGATCAAATGTATAGGTTTATCACCATTGTAGTAATGCACGATATCGTCAAGTGTCAAGTGCTTCTCAATCCAGGTGTGCATATTGGGTACGTATTTAACCGCTACATGATTAGCCCCATTATTGAAGGCCTGGACAATCTTACCCACAGCATCAGGATCATCCCTAAAATCATAATCCGCATCGAAAAATGCTACATATTCGCCACTGGCATTCAGCGCGCCAATATTTCTCGCATTGGCGGGAGACCGTATAGGCCCAAAGTCGCCCTCCCTGAGCAATCTGACCTTGAAGTCGTGTGATGAGTACTCCTTAATTACATCCATTATTTCCTCAACTGTACCATCGGTTGAGCCGCCATCCACGAATATAACCTCGATAGGCCTATAGGTCTGCTTATACAGTCCATCAATAACAGTCCTAATTCTGTCCCTTTCGTTCTTCACGGGTATAATAATCGATATAAGATCGTTAGATGCCATTCTCAACTTTGTTTGAAGAATTTCTCGTAATAAATTTTAACTACCTTTTTCCCAACAGAATCTTTCCGCATTTTTCCTTGCTGATATGCTCATTCTTTCGTATTCCTGCCTATTGTTAAGCCATAATTCCCTCATTTTAATGATTGCATTTGCAAAGGCCTGAGGCGAATAAGGTCTCACCGATATACCCGTTATTCCATCAATCACGGTCTGCCTAAATGCAGGTATGTCCGTGGCTATCACGGATGTTCCAGACGCTTGGGCCTCAAGGCTTACAAGTCCAAAGGCTTCATCACGACTTGGAAAGACCGCAACATGAGATTCCGCATAAAGTTTGGCAATATCTTCATCAGATAGAAAACCGAGGAATTCGACAATGCCTTCTTTCTGGACCTCCTCAATCAAACCTCTAAGTGGACCACCAGCGCTGGCAATTACAAATTTTATGTCATTATAATGACTTTTGACAATCTTGGCAGTCTCAATAAACGTATCAACGCCTTTATCCTCACTTAATGCGCCAACGAAGAGCACTTGAAATACATCGTTACGCTTAGTACCAGGCTTAAATCGTCTACAATCAACACCGTTTGGTACCCACCAAATGGGTATATTGCTTAAAATTCTCCTGAGAATCAAGGCATTGACAATATTAACGGCATGTATTCCTTTAACTAGCCCAGCCCTGCTCATTAATGTAAGGAGTGGTTTGATAAGTATGAAACGCTTATAACTTGGCCTTGAGTGCAGTCCTAGGATTACTTTACGGGCGCCGGATATTGCGGTTATGGCGACCAGGAGCATTGCTTGATAGGCGTCACCAATGACTAGGTAGGTAAACTTACCCCTTAATAATTTAATTATTTTCAAGTTGATTGGTATAGCTATACCACTATGTTTCATGAAACGAGTAATGAAACTTGGGACGCCCTTACCTGCATGTTCGTGGGAAATAGCCCTTATTTCATGCCATTCAACATTACCTAAACGTGACTTGGCCAGGGCTACTCTCGCCTTTACATTATCAACACTCTTTAAGCCTGTCGAAAACGTCAATATCATGGAACCATTAAGCCTAGTGGCTACCTCAATCAGCCAATGCTCGACACCCCTAAAGTGCAGTAGGCTCGCTGTACTTATAAATACGAAGTATTTCTTATGGTCCATGTAGGCATCCCTTCATAAACCCCTTAATCACACCTGCCATGCCGTAAGGTATCGCTGATGGATTTCTAGACCTAATGCCCCAAGCCACCGCCTCTATTGATCTGTATATTGTGTGGCTTATCACGTTCTTTAGGCTCAGGATGTCTCTATTTTTTGTCATGAAGTATACCTCGGTTTCGTACGTTCCCATGAACATTGATGGGTCTCTGCCGTACTTTATTACGCCTTTTGTTACCTGCATCGTTAGGTGGTACGAGACTGCCCTTGTTGTTTGTATTATTTTGTAGCCCGCCTTTCTAATCCTTAGCGCTAGGTCGAAGTCCTCGCCGAGTATTGGCTCCCTAACCCTCATGTCGTAGAGCCCAGCCCTGAGTAAAGCTTCCCTCCTACATGCAACGCTCATGGTGAATACGGGCACTTCTATTAAGTGGTCGTTTATTCTCCTAACCATCCTCGGCAATGCTGATTCATGAATCGATAACTTACTGAGGGCCTTGGCTAGCCAACCCATGAACCCACCCCTTGACCTTGCGCCTTCCTGGAAGACCCATATGCAGTTTGTGTATACGCAACCGGCCTCGGGGTATTCCTTGAATGCGTTTAGTGCTTCCTCAATGAAGTTCGGTGTTAGGTATAGGTCGTCCTCGAGGAGGAATATTATGTCGCCGCTTGAGCTTAGTATTGCCTTGTTTGCCGTCCAGCACTTATTCCAATAACCAGTCTCAATCACCTTGACTGTCATGCCTCCTAAGTACTCGTTTGCGATTTTCATGAGTTCGTTGCCTGCTGTTTCCGTGGCTATGATTACCTCACTGGGCTTAATCGTTTGTTGGCTTAATGATTTAATTAAGCCCCTGATTAGGATGTGCCTGTCCTTGGTACCGCTTGTTAGTATGAGTACGGTGGTTCTCATAGGTTCTTTACTGCATTGTTGAATTCGTTTACGAAGCTCTCCCATGAGTAGTACTTCCTGGCTAATTCCCTAATGACCCATGGCTTATATTGACTCCTATTCTCAATGACATATGTTAAGGCGTCTATGAACCCCCTAAGCGACATCTCATCATCTACATACCTTGTCATTACCCCAAGGTCCTTAACGCGGTCTTGCTCAGGGAAGTCCCTAAGTGTTGGGCTGACCACGGGTATCCCCATTGCTAACGCCTCCATTATTGCAACGCCAATACCACCGTATGAGTAACCAGAGGTTGCAGGTAGGAAATATACATCAGATGCGGCAACAAGTTTCACGTAGTCTCTATGCGGGAGTAGCCTGTATGTTATCGCACCCATTCTTCTCAGGGCTGTTGCATATGGTTCGCCAACCCCAGTAACTATCATCATAACCTTATCCCCAAATCTAAGCCTTAACTCACGCAATATCCTAAATAGGTATTGTGTACCCTTAATACCGCCAAACTCCTCACCAAAGACTCCCACATACGTTACTAGCGCAATTACGCCCTCACCTACACCAATACTCCTCCTAACGCTGATCCTCTCCTCCTCACTTAATGGTTTTAATTCATCGAAGTCTACGGCCATCGTCCTGACAATTACCTTTGCATCAACATTAAGGATCTCTTCGAGGTAATGCTTCTCGCGTTCGTTAAGCACGAAGAATACTCCTCTAACTTTCCTTAGGTAATAATCCCTCCTCCACTTACTGAACTCCTTAATGAGACTTAGTGGATTCCTTAGGTTAAGGCCGCTGGGTGGGTATGAGCCGTGGTGCTGAAGTATCATTGGGTAATCAATGATTCTCCTAATGACTAGTTCTGAGTTTAGGGCTCTGTACTCGTGTATGTAGGGTATGAAGCCGCGCTTAACCGCGTCTCTAACGAGTTCCGCTAGTGCTGTTGATACGTGGCTCCACTTCCAAATCCTCTGGCTTGGTGATAGGTTGATTGATGGTGTTAGTACTACGGTTACATCATCAATAACCTTAATTGTGCTTTCACGGTTTATTCCTGGCCTGACGGCAATTGCTTCATAGCCGCCATACTTAGCGAGTGCCCTCGCTGACCTGAAGTGCCAGCCAAGGCCATCCTCCTCGGCTAACCTGCCAGGTCTAAGTGGTGGTATTGGGTGGTGTAGTACGCTCACAACCCTAGGCATTTAAGGCCCTCGCGCAGTGTTACGAACCTCGCATTAAATATCCTCAGGTACTCGATCACAGATTTAACTAGCCAGGTTGGTTCGTCGTGAAACACGACAGTGACTAACCTAATGCCCTTAAGCACCTTGATTGGCAGCTTTATTAGGTGCCTTGCCCCCATGCCGCCAAGGGCGTATCTATTCGCCACCTCATTCCACCTATTGAAGTTGCCCATAGTCCTGCCGTAAACAAAGTAGTTACTCGTCACCCTAATTACCTCTTCATTGAATGAGCCGTATGGGTATGCGATACCGATATCATCATTGCCCGTTAACTCGCTAATGATTACCTTACTGAGCCTAAACTCCTCCTCAACCTCGTTAATGCCGATTCTCGTTAAGTCCCTATGGGTGTGCGTGTGGGACCCAACCTCATGGCCCATGTCGATTAACTCCCTAACTAATTCCTTATTGTTAATCATTAGTTTCCTGCCCATGTACTCCCTGAGTCCCGTTATTAAGTAGAACGTGCCAGGAATACCCATCCTATATAGCAATTGCGCATACCTAAATTGCTCCATGTAACCGTCATCGAACGTTAATGCTACGCAGATCATTTCTGTGCTAATCTGTATGCCTTAATGTATCCCTTAACCATTGCTTCAACACTTAGCCTTTCCTCGGCGAAGGTCGAAGCTTTTTGTGATAATTTATTATATAGTGCCTTATCGCTTAGTAATGTTATTAGGTTGTTCGCATACTCACGTTCATTGAATACATTCACCGTTAAGCCTGCCCCAGGTTCTTCCACGAGCTCCTTTGCATAGCCTGCTCTGTGCGTAACCACGGGCTTACCCATTGCGTACGCCTCCGCAATAACCATGCCAAATGACTCATAGAGACTCGGGTGCGTTAGCAATGTTGACCTTGCCAGGATCCTCATTGCCCTATCTCTCGGTAATGCGCCATGCATGATGACCCTACCCTTAAGGCCAAGCTTTTCAACGAGTCCTCGCACCTCGTTGAATATCGGCCCATCACCAACTATGTGAAGCACCGCATCTCTCAATTCATCAACCACATGCCTAAACGCCCTGACCAAGAATTTAACGCCCTTATACTCCATCAACCTACCAATGAAAATCACCGAACCCTTCTCAGCGCCCTCGCTCTTCACCACTTCATCCCTAATAGCCCTAAGTGATTTAATATCGACGCCGTTATAAACAACCATGGATCTACCCATCAATTCCCTCCTCAAGTCCTCATCCTGAATCCTCATTAGTGAGTCAAGCATTACGAATTTACTCACGTAAACCCAAACCCTTATCTCGGGCTTCTTAATCAAACCCATGAGTGTTGGTTGTAGCCTATGGCTTATTTCGAAGAGTATGTCCCTCAGGGCATCGTTTAAGCTAAGGGTCCTCCTAATAATGCTTAGCTGGGGCGATCCCTGCACGGAGTATACCGTGGGTGCTAGCTTTGTTATCCAGGGCTGAAATGCCGTGAAGGCGCTGAGGTCGTGAATTACGTCGGGTCTTTCCTCATTAAGTATTTTCCTAACATCAATCATCCTCAGCGTGTAGTGCCACACGTCCTTTGGAGGTATGGGTGGTGATGCTAAGTAATAAACATTGTATTTTTCGCGCCTTATTACATGCGTTGTTCTGGTACTTCTCGTTATAACGACAACGTCAACCCCAGCCCTCAGTAATCCCCTGGCTAATTCATAACTCAGCGATCCAACACCACCTCCTGAGTATGGTGGGTAGTCGCCAGTTAGTAGTGCAACTTTCACTTTATTTCACGTCTATGTATATTGTAAAGTAATTACTTGAGTAGAGTGTGTCGTATTTGTCGAGGGGTATGTAGGCTATTCCAGGTGGGAATGTTGTGTAGTTAAACGTGAAGTAGTATACATTATCCCTCGTGACGTTGGTAACCACGTATATGCTGCCTGTATACGTCTTATTAAGTATGAATAGTGCTAGGCTTAACCCAGATATGCCGACATTCGATGGGTAACCACCGACGTTACCCACCGCCGGGTTGTACCAATTCACAGTACCCATTATTGGTGAATACACATATAGACCACCTATATCATTGCTCAAAAACGATGCTGCGCTCATTGATGCTTCATAGACCGATTTAGGTAATGGAGGCATGTTTACCTTATGTATTGCCGCATACTCTACAGGGTTAACGTTTGGGTCGTGAGCCCCAACAAACACTAACGCGATTAACAGAACTGTTAATAACGCAAGCATCGATAATCCCTTATTCCTAAGCTTGCTCATTACCAAGCCCACTGCTGGGAATACTAGAGGTATTGCCGTATAAGCATTAGCATTCATGGGATTGCCTCCTCGGAAAAATAACATCTGTAAGGCTGCGAGTACTGGTACTATTATTCCTGTCAGTGAGAACCCAATGATCCACGGGCTCTCCCTCCTCTTTACTGTTATCACGTAAAGTAGGTATGCTGTGGCTACGGATAGGGCTAGTGACCATGTGTAGGCAAGTGTTGGATTGGTTGAGGCGTAGAGCATGAAGTGCTCTGGACCTATTGATGTTGAGGTTTGGGGTTGTACGAGTAATGATTGTAGTTTCATCATTAGTCCATTTATGAAGCTTTGAATCATTGGGTATACGTACTGTAGATAACCTTCTGTATATGCCATGACTAGTATCGATATTATTGTATACGATGTAAACAATATGGTTAAGACGTGCATGTTGTAGTTTTTGTTCGTGGTTGGTTGGTAAAGCCTTAGTTTGGGTAGTATGTATATTGCTAGGAAGAGGAATATCATTATTAATATTATTAGTATGGCCGTTGTTAGTGATAGCATTGCCGTTACGTAGCTTATTACGCTTATTGCCGCATAACCCATTGGGTATTTACTCTCTATGGATTTCAATGCCGTAATTACGGCTAAGAATACGAGAAATGTTGATAACCAAAGGTGTGGGTTCATTGTTACGGCGGTCTCTGGCGTTACATTCATGAGTAATGCGGCTATTAAGGCTGCCCTAACGTCATGCACTAGATAAAGCGTCATCACGTAAACTAGTAAATTGAATGCTATTATGAATATTGTATACCAAAAACCCCCTATCAATGCGCTGAACCACTCAAGCCCCATTACCTTGCCCAGGGCCACCGCTTGATACACCTGGGCTGGGAATGGGTTGTATGCTGGGTTGTGGGCGAAGCTGAAGCTCCAGTGCCCGGTTAAGTACATGCCTCTGTACATCTCTGCACCCTCACCAACACCAACGCCGGTTGGTGGTAGTTGTGCGTTGAGTAGGTCGACCTGGAGTATAAAGATTGTCGGTAGTGCCAATGCCGTTAGTTTCTTCTCATCACTCATTGCCATGATTGGCGTCACAAGTAATGCCGCATCTATGGCAACCAGCGCGTAGTAGTACTGCGGGTATGACCGCTTGATGTTTGTGGCTAGTACCAGGGCTAGTAGGATTATTGATAGTGCTAATGCGGCCTTGAGCATGGTCTTTCCAGTGCCCTCGCTAATTATGCGTATTTCCTTATCCCTCCTGTTGTGTGTGATTATTAGGAGTGCTGTGAATAATACTGTGAGTGTTATTGCGAATAGTATGAGGGCTGAGGAGAAGGTTATCATACCAATACACCCTCGTATATATTAACTACCCTCCTAACTATGTTACCCCACATCAACTCCTCAACCCTAAAATCACTCAACGAATTAATTAATTCGCTGTATGATTCCTGGCTCGTTAATAGCTCCACTGCTTTACTTACGAACTCGTCCTCATTATTAACCACCACAATGTTTGGTAGGCCAACGCACCACGCGGTCCCAACCTTGTTTATTACTATTGGCTTTCTCCGAGCCAATGCCTCATTTATGATTACTGGGTAGCTCTCGCCAGCATGCCTACTCATGAGCACTAGGAACTTTGCTGCGTCAATTAGCCCCACCTTATCCTCCTCACTAACCCTGCCAAGCATGTGCACACGCCTCCCTAGGCCTAACTCTTTAATTAGCTTACGTAGTTTCATTACGTACCTCTCATCACCACTACCCGCTATTACCAGGTTTACGTCTTCAACCTTGTTGCGGATGTGCCTAAATGCGCGTATTAATGTGTCTATGCCCTTTGTTGGGTGTATTCTACCTATGTAGGCTATTATATTCCCCTCAATGCCGAACTTATCCCTGAACTTGCCATCCATCCTTGGCATTTTTATTAGGTGCTCGTCAATGCCGTGTGGTA
>Ga0081529_121637_pt1 | contig 11189 bp, 15 predicted proteins | sample EchGeymetagenome_FD_71012 | JGI IMG/M metagenome (GOLD analysis project Ga0081529, IMG submission 71012) | Ferrous microbial mat and aquatic microbial communities from Echinus Geyser, Yellowstone National Park, USA - transect B T=78-80 C v2... ...
TGTAAAGTTGGGGAGCAAAAGCCATATACCCTTCATTGGCCAATCTCCTTGAAATATCCCTTATGTTATCATTGAGGCCCCAAATTTCATGAATCACTATTATTGCCAACGAAAAACTTTCTGGAGAAGCTAAAAAGGCTCTTATTTTTCCCTCATATGACTCATAAAACAGCTCTTTATCATACATGTTTTGACTATCCATTATTTTTTTACCTGAATTATAAACGTTTTCAATTTTAACATACACTATATCTATCCCTCAATGGTTTAAGAAAAGGATAAACTTGTTACCATTTAAACTTAAGATTTGACCGAACCAAATAAAGGAAGCTTATTATCTTAAAGCGTTTTATCATATTATATATTGCTGTATGCTACTTCAAAAAGATATACTTTTAATATATGAGTATATTAATTTCATTAATTCTATATTGATAAACTAATTGAAAATTGTTTATTAATAAATTAATTTTAATATGTTTGATAAAGAAATAGACTTTTAATATTTTATGAAAAGTTTATAGTAGGAAGGTAATTCATAATTATAAATCATCATTACCTCGGCGTCAATTTCTTTACGTCTAACAAAGTCTATAAGTTTTTTGGCCTTTCCAAAATCTGTTGTGCTAGAAACGAATATTCCTGCATTAGCATCGCTGAATTCCCAAATTAAGTGATTTCGCAATATTGACCTGGTTATGTCTACATGCTTAGAAAATATTGAAAACATGACTATGTTGCTCTTAGGTAAATCTATAATAGGTATAACCTTGATTAAATTTCCAGTTAAGAATCTTATTCTTCTTCTAACTGTTTCTATCCCTATCTTTAATTGATGAGCAATATCTTTAGATTTTGCCCTTGGCCTTTTTGATAATAAACTAAGAATTTGAGAATCGAGAAAGGAGGCTTTGTAAATAGTTTGATCAGGAAAGTAAACCATGAAGGGTTCTCCTAATTGACTTTTCATTAAATTAATCAATTTTTCAATTTCATCTGGGAAACCAAATATTTCATACACGTTTAATTCTTCTAGACAGTAAAGTTTAAATGAAACATGTTCGCTAAAGTCCTCTCTGTTGCTAAATGCAACATACTTTTTGTGTAAACCAAATAAGTTTGGATTTATATATCATAAAACCTTATAAATATATTTTTAAATAAATATATTTATAACTCCTTTTCAGCAAGGCTGATAAATTATTGGGCATTATAAAGCAAATAGAGCAGTGTGCACGACTTATTTATCTCTTCCTCACCGTACATTGAAGACCCTATTTCTTCGCTTGAAAACATTGAATATGAGACAAGACTAAATTTTTCATCAAACAATTGAGAAAAGTAATAAGCACTATTTTTCAATATTATTATTCAAAATCATTAAGTTTTAGCATTGCTGATTAATAATTCATACATGTTCTAAGAGAAAATTTTGCTCCATCTAACCAAGATTAAAAATACGACATTATGCCCATTATCCTTTATAGGTCCTGAGAAAACCACCCTATCACCCAACACTCTGTAGCTTCTCTAAAATATAAGCTTATAATAGAATGGCTATATAGCACTAGAGAACAAAAATCGGATAACTAACAATTAACAACTAAAATTAGGGACGCCTTTTTGTATGTTTATGAAAATTATTAACGGAGGTCTATAGGCTTTATTCTTCTTGGCTTAAATTTTTTAATCTTAAGTATCAGCACTCTTTGTGAGTTCACATATTCCGATCAGGTTTCTTGAACACGGTGCGGCCCTTAAATATCCTTTTCCACGCTACATGCATGCAAACGCTATATAGCCTTCAGTAGCTAGACTATTCGTTGTTATTGTTATATTGAATATCTCAAAATTGTATCTAAGCCCCTAGTTCTAGCCTCCTCAAGTTCAAGCTTTACCTAGATTCCATCCTCTATTTGAGAGGGTTTCTAAATCTGGCGTGCTCCTCTATCCTTGGGAAATATTAATGTATGTCATGTAGATCAACAGACTTATATAGACCCTCCTCAGCTCTCTCAACAATACTTAGAATACTCAAGATATGCGTTATTCGCGCAACATTTGTTTCAGACCAGTAGACCCTATATCTTGCCTCAAACGGCATATACAGACAATCTTTATAAATAAATTTTATTTATTTATAAATACTAAAACCGTATTTTGTTTTGATCCTAGATATTATTTCATCGCTAAACCTCTTTAGGGAATTCATCCTTTATTAACCTCTCATAGGGCTTGACAGCATATATAATAGCTCTTGAAGATACATATGAATTCCCCCTCAGCTCGGCCATTGGATCTAGTTTTGTTGTTACTACAGTGTCTATTATATTTATCGTTTTCGCAGGATCGGATCTTGTGCATAGAGCCCAAAGAACTTGGTTAATATCTGTGGGATCTATATCTTCATCAACAACTATAATATATCTACCCCCGTAAGCTGTTAATGGGCTTGTTGCTAGGATATGGCTCACCATGGTTACATGCCCAGCAAAGGTTTGCTTAATAGAGACTATTATAAGGGCTCTCCCAAACCCAGCCTCATGAACCCACACACATTTTATATTGGGGACCCCTAGCTCCTCCAACATATCCCATATCATTGCTGATCTAATAGGGCATCTATAGTATGAATAGTCATAGGGAGGGATCCCTGGCGATGTTCCTAGAAGAATAGGATTATCCCTATAATATACCCTCTTAACTTCTATAATAGGATTCTTCATCCTACCCCCAGCATAGTAACCCATAAACTCGCCGAAAGGCCCTTCATCAACAAGCTCACCTGTTATATACCCCTCGATAGCGATCTCGCTATCTGCAGGAATAGGCAGACCTGTTTCCTCACCAATAAAAATTTTAAGCTTCTTACCACTGACCGCACCTGTATACTCTAATTCAGAGACACCATAAGGAACCTCCATTCCCGCAAACATGAAGAGAGCTAGTGGGGGGCCGAATGATATTGCTATTGGGCATTTTTTACCCCTTTTAAGATACTTATCCATATGTATTCTACCATGATGAAGAATGTCTATAAATATAGCAAGTTTATCTCTATCAACTAACATTACTCTATAAGCCCCTACATTTATCCACTCAGAATCTGGATCTTTAGTTATTACAGCATCCCCAGTTCCTATATATCTACCACCATCCTCCTCATGCCATCTAGGTGCCGGGAATTTAAGCATATTAATTCTATCTCCAACATCAACATTCTCTAAAAAAAGGTGCATCCGTAACTTCGTGAGGCTTATAGCTTTTGTAGTTTATAGATGCATACTTTAGTTTCTCTTTTAACACATTAACAAGCTCCATATCATTTACATTTGGAGAAAGCCCTAGCGCTAAGCCAACTCTCTTAGCATCTAATAGGGTTCCTGTCAACACTCTATATCCTTCAGGATAACCCTTTATTTCATCAAAAAGGAGTGTGAACTTCTTTGTCTTAGCATTTAAATCCGTGATCGCACCGATCTCTAAATCCCAATCCGCACCAATAATTTCTCTTAATATACCCATTTTCCTAGCTTCCTCTATGAACGATCTAATTTCCAATACTTTCATCCCCGAGGTATTAGTATCTGCCTACCTATTACTCTATTCCTTTCTAGATTTTCGAGAGCTAAATTAATTTCCTCCAACCTCACGGTTTTCGTTGCTACAGGCTTAATTTTTCCCATCTCAGCTAGTCTAATCACTTCGTGGAAATCTTTTCTATTACCAGTTAAGGTTCCTATGAATTGCCATCCCATAGAATGCATTATTAGACCTGCTTCATAGGGTAGGCCGCCTCCGTATGTGCCTACTTTGATGTATTTGCCTAATTTAGCTAAACATGTATAGTAGCTGGTCATTGTTTTCTCTGAACCCACCAAATCAATGATCGCATCAACACCTCTGCCATCAGTAATCTTGAGAATCTCAGTTTTATCATAAGTGCTCGTAACATAATCTGTACCCAGTTTGGTTGCTAGTTTTAAGCCTTCTTCGTTAATATCGATTCCAATAATGTTTGCTCCAAACGTCTTGGCAATCTGTATAGCTATGCTTCCTAATCCACCACCAACACCTATAATCATTAACCAACTATTAGGTGATGGATTGGCTATTTTGATAGCTCTATAAGTTGTAACTCCAGAACATGCTAGCGGCGCAATGTCGATAAGCGATACACTATTATCCCTTAGCTTATAAACATATCTATAATCTGGGACCAATACATATTCAGCATACCCACCATCAACAGAAATTCCAAGAAATCTAGGATTATCACAGTACTGATCTTCGCCAATTCTACAGTAATGGCAGATACCATCACCGATCCACGGATTAATTATAACCCTATCACCTCTCTTATATGGTACACCCTCGCCTGCTTCCTCGATTATTCCGCTAATCTCGTGCCCAGGCGTTAAGGATAATATTGGTTTGATGTTTATTCTTTTATATATAGCACCACTAATAACTGATAGATCTGTGTGGCATATTCCACATGCTTCCACTCTAACCAACACTTGATAACCTTTAACTTTAGGAATTTCTACTTCTTGTAGCTTAAGCCCGTTACCGAACTCAAGCACTTTTAAAGCTTTCATTTACTTATACTTTTATTTACAGATATTTAAGCTTTATTATTATTTGAGTATAAGTAGAACTAACTATTGCTACATGATTTAATTTTTATATTCCTTAATAAACTTACCCAGATGTAAAGAGCAATTATGGGAGCAGATATTGATAGTAGTGTAGACAAAGACTCTATTAAAGACATAGCTAAATTAGCTGTTTTCATCTTAGAGATGACACGAACCTCAGGCACATTATCCATAGCTAAAAAGAATATTCCAATAAAATTTATAATATAAATAAAATGGGAGATTTTACAAAATATAATAAAGAGTAAGTTATAGCAGCTAAGATTCTTGTTATTGCTAAAGTATTGATATCACCCAGTTTATCTGACAGAAACTTTGATGAAAATGCAGCTAAACTAATGGCAATGGCCTCAGTACTGAACATTATCCCCAACTCTAATAGACTACCTTTAATTATCACCGTGAAATATAATGGGATATAGAACAGACTTGTTATAAAGATAAATCCATTTATAGCTAATAACAACGGTAAGGTTAGAGCATTCTTATCTTTTATTATATTTATATAAGCTTTATAGCCTTTTATTTTATTTGATTCTGGTATCAGATGTTTTAGAGTCATTTTGTAATATAACCAATCATTATCGGAATGGTTGGATGAATACATGGGAGCCTGTAGTAATTCTATAGTTTTATATGTAGGGTAAATTCCGTGGAATCTAGGCATTTTCCATTTACGTTATTATAAGCCATTATTCCTTAGAACTTTATAGCCTTTTAATTTCGTCTATTGCCTTCTCAACATTTGAAAAAGGAATACACGTTAATCCTGAGTAATTCTTTGGGTATTTTTCAATAATCTTAGAAACTTCATCATTGAATTTTTCACAAAGTTTGACATCTAGCTCAGGACCAAACCTATCAGAGCCTGGATTTGGCATTGATAATACTTGTACATCTACTCCATACTTCTTGTTCTCTGTATTCTCTGTAGTGAATCGACGTATAGCCTCATGGGTAGGGATTGAAGTTCTCGTTTAAGATGTTATCATGTGATATCAAGTCCCTATTTTCTGTTCGAATTGCGCTTATTTCTTTATTTTCCATTTCAACTAGCTTTATAACAGAGAGCAAAGATATGTGATTCTTAATATCAAATACTTAACACCTTGAATCATAATATTCTCCTCCGCATAATACTTTACATAGCTTTTTAAATTTATAAACCATTGTTAAATCAATTACATATCTTCATTTGCTTTAAATTTAGCTTCCCTAATCCTAATTGAGGCTAAAAATTCCTAAAATAATAACTATTAAATATATGTGACGAGGATGTAAGGAAAAGATCCAGTTAATCTATAAGTTCCAAGTTTACCCCGACTTAACCATATATTTTGGCAGAAAAAAGGCATCATGGCCCCTATCACTAATCCATCAAATCATATGTTTTCATTTAAAAGTATTTAATGCTTAGGTTTAAAAGCTCTAAGGTAATATTCAGTATTTTATTAACTTTTATTAAGTAAGATGACTTATATTTACTAAGACTAAAGTAATTTATTTAATATATTATTAGAAAAATTGATCAATCTATGAAGTGAAATTAATTAGTTTTCTTATACATTTTTATTAGGATAAAGAAAAATTAAACTTAACCAATATGGAAATGGAGACAACATAAGCTTATATTTTAGAGAAGCTACAGAGTATTGGGGTGATAGGGTGGTTTTCTCAGGACCTATAAAGGATAATGGGCATTATAATAGCATTAATAATAGTAGTCGCTATGGCTGCTGGTGTTGCTGGCTACTACATAATGTCCACCCAACCTCAAAGGATAGCTATAGCAACACCTAGCTCACACCCGGTCCTAAGATAGCCCCAAGTTCCAGCCTCGTAATACCTCCGCAAACCCCATAACGATGCCCAACTAACCATGAGGCAAAGGTAACAGCCATTAGGATCAGTACTGCCGAAGCTGGCTCTGTAAGCTGTGTTATAGGTTCTATACTTGCTAGCGAGTTGAAGAAAGTATTCCTAGAAATATCTATATTAACATTCCCGGTAGTGGGACCTGTAATTAATGAAAGATATTTTGCTAAGGGTGATCTATAACTTGTCCAGGTACCGACAACATCACTAAGTTTTGCATGCAAGCGTGAACCTCTATTCGATACTTTATCCAAGGATGCAAAGATGCCTGTCTTTATTTTTGCTCTCTTTGTTCTTGTCTTCCGCCTTGCCACAATACCATAGCTTAAGGAAAAGCTAGGTATCAACACCTTAAGAGAGCTCAATGAAAAGAAAGTATCTATAGTTTCTTTTCTAGTGTTCTATTGGGTCATGTAGTTTTGATGAACGCATTCCAGCTGTGAAATATAAAAGCTACCCATATTGAATTAGGATTATTTAGCACAGGTCAGACTGATGCTATAAAGAGTAGGAAAGTAGTTGCTATAGCCCTTTATGCTACTGCAAGCATACCAATACCTGGAACTCTTAAGTTTCTATCAAAGATGGATTTTGTGATTATAAATCCGAGCCTAGAGAATGCAGATAAAATTATAAAAGCTGAACTACCCTTTATTTGGTACCAGTTTCTGCTGTCAACTGATGTAAGCTTGTAGATATTGATCGCATGTTCTGCACAGCAGAGTACTTCGGCTGACACACTCCAATGTCCAGCTCGAGACCCTTGTTTATAAGATATTGAAACATTTAATAGCCATAAAGATAAGCTAGCTGAACAGCATACATACCTTAAACAGTTTGCCAAGGTTCTAGTAAATGTTCTGGTAACAGCTATATCACCATCACCTCTCGAAGGCCTATCCACCAGGACTGCTAAGCTTCTCAAGGAGTATAGTTTTTCCTCCTTAAGATTTAAATATTAGAATTTTAATATTATATTGAATAAATTATGTACGATAAAACATATGAAATGCTTAAGAGGATGAAGGAAGATTTCATAGATAGAAATTTAGGGGAAATGCCATTAAAGGTATTCAATGATGAGAATATCTTCCAACTTGAATTGAGAAAGATATTTTCTAAAAAGTGGATATTCTTAGGTTTTGAGAGTGAGATACCAAACATAGGAGATTATGTGGTAAGACATATAGGACCAGATCAATTTATAGTAATAAGAGGTTCAGACGGAAAAATAAGAGGTCTATTTAATAGTTGTAGGCATAGAGGGACACCATTATGTTTAACTGAAAGGGGAAATGCAAGAGAATTTATGTGTCCATATCATGGATGGGCTTACAATAACAAGGGAGAGTTGATAGGAATTCCATATAAGGAAAAACACTTAGAGAAACTCAACCTTTCTGAATGGGGATTGGCGCAAATTAGGGTAGAAACCTATGATGGATTAATATTCGGTTGCATGGAAGATAATGGAATGAGTTTGAGTGAATATTTAGGGGACTTCAAATGGTATTTAGACATAATATTTAAAGCAACTGGAGGTATGGAAACAATAGAACCTCCACAAAGACTTGTTGCAGATTTCGATTGGAAACTAGGAGCAGAGCAATTAACTTCAGACAGAATACATACAATAGTATTACACAAGACCTTAGTAATTTATAACTTTATAGGCAAATCTAGATTTGGAACCGCAATTGAAGCTCCAGATGACGTTACTATAACCGAAATAAAAGGGGGAGATGGACTTCCAGTAGGTAGTATAGGAATTAGGAGAACTGAAAGGAAGGAAGATTCTGCATTTTTAGGATATCCAAAAGAAGAATGGAATGCTTTAGCAAAAGATTCTGTGTCAGCCGAACAATGGGACATATTAAGAAGAGCAGTAAGTGTGGTATTTACATTGTTTCCTAATTTCTCAGGATTTATTTTAGCTGATGCAACCGACTCTCCTTTGGAAAATAAACCTCGTGTTCCCATCCATTCTTTCAGAGTATGGAATCCGCTCGGACCTGGATTAACTGAAACGTGGGTTTGGACTATAGCGCCAAAAGGAATGTCTTCAGAGTTTAAGAAAAGGGTGAGTGAAGTCACAAGAGGCACTTTTGGGATTGCTGGGAACGCAGAAATGGATGATTTTGCTCATTGGAGGGATATTAGTAGTGCTGCTAAAGGAATTTTTGCCGAGAAGGTGAAAATTGCATTAAAAGGAGGATTACCTACTATTAAGGAACTTGGAGTACGTCAGGACTGGAAAGGTCCAGGTTTATGCAGACCAACTCAATTTCTAGAAGAAGGTCAAAGGACTTTCTGGAGGAGGTGGATAATAGAAATGACAAGGGAAATGTGATATGATTGAGGATAAATTCGATTTATACATTAAATGCTCAGGTTTCCTTTATAACGAGGCATTGCTTTTAGATAGTAATAAATTCGATGAATGGCTTGAATTGTTAGATGAAGATTTAGAATATGCAATTCCAATAAGAATTACTCAAGGTGAATCCGTTGAAGATGAGGTGGTAAACGATAGTTTTATCATGAAGGGAGGTAAAAAATACTTTATGGTTCATGTAAAGAGGTTAAAACATGAATATGGTTGGGCAGCTAAACAACGTTCAAGAACTAGGAGGTTTATTTCAAACATCTTAATAAAAAACATTTTCACTTCAAACGACTCAATTTATGTAGAATTAACCAATAATCTTCTCCTAATTAGAACTGAGAAGGATGAATATAGTACCATTATATTATCTGCCCTTAGAAAAGACACACTTAAGGTTTTGAAGGACAGAGTTTTATTAGCTAAAAGATATGTCATTCTGGATCATTCGAATATTCCAATGCATAACTTATATTTCCCATTATGAAGGAAAACTAAATATTTTATATTTAGTTCTCTCGCTATTAAACTCGTGGGGATGATGGGTATTTATCTTAGGGTTGAAATAACTATGATTCGTCAGAAGTATAAGAATGATTAAATTTAACATAAATACTTGATTAGAAACTTTTCTCCATTTCTAGATAAGACGGTTCTAATCGCCAATGACTCTAAATATGTACAAGGGGGTTCTTTGAAATAGTAAATAAGACAAGTAACTCCTTAATTCCATGGGGTTAAGAAAGGAGGACAGAGCAAATTTATGTTGGTCATGCGCTAAGATGCGAAGGTCCTTTTATGGTATTCGCATCTGATGATGAAGCGTTTAGTAAAGTACCAAAAGAAACACTAAATGCTCTATTGAATGACGCTGAAAAATTAAAGGAGGTATTGCTTTACCATGTAATATAAGGTAAGGTGTATTCAAGTCAAGCAATGGAACTTACAAAGGATGGAAAAACGATTGAGGTTAAAACTTTACAAGGTAAAAGTATAAGGGTTACACAAAAAGGGATGTTCAGTAAAAGTCTATACATAAACGATGCTAAGGTAATAAGGGCAGACATAGAAGCATCCAATGGAGTTATACACGTAATAGATAAAGTACTGATTCCATAAGGCACTAGAAAAAATTTTTTAATATATTGGAATCAATAATCTTTTTTATAAAATTTGTTATATTAGCAAACTTCTTATTTCTTTATTAAAGTCGATTATATTAGCCGTAGTAGTCTATATTTATCATTTTGAATTTTAATTTCACTTTTAAATTGCTTTAAAAATTTTTAAGTAAGTTATTTAATAGTTATTTATGATTTCATATAAAATATTAGGGCTAATAGGATTAATATTTTCCGCAATTGCTGCTGCACTCGGAATTACATTGATAGCAGCCGCTTTTGCTTTCATTCTTTGGATTATTTCCATAATAATAAGAGGACCTGCCTGGATTCTACTCTCAAAGGAGTCTGGAAAAAATTGCATTATTTAACGGGTATCCTAGTAATTATCTTAGAACTAATTAGCATATTTTTCGAATTCATGGGAATTCAACGAGCTTCTGAGCAAGGACCTTCTGTATTTCAGCTAGCTGCATTAATTTGGGAATCTATTCATTTTTTGAATTTTTGAGCTATAACTCTATCAAAATAAAATTCTTTAGAATAGCATCTATCAATATAATTAGCATAATAACGATGAACTTAGCAATTGCACTTATTCCATACTTAGAAATAATTCAAGATGCAGGTTTATTGATTATAGCGGGTTTTTTTGTAATTATGGCTATATCTGCAATTTTTGCTGCTATAGGCTTTTCTAAATACATTAAGTATAAAGCCAGCACAGAAGCTAAGGATATCACGCCTTTTAATTACTGAATCTAATCTTTCGACATCATTTTAGTCCACTTTACTACCCGCTTTTGAAATATTAATCATTAAAGTTAAGATAGCTATTTAGATATTGACTAAATTGAAAAATACAATATGAGGACGAGGATCTTTACGAATATTCGATTAAATTTTGAAGTATATTTCAAAGTTATCTTATAAGCGAGTCTCTGCCTTTTTCTACAGAATGCTAAGAATATATTACAGTGCCTGCTTTGCCTTTGATAGCTTTCATTATCTTATTTGTCGAAGTTATGATAGCTTTCTTTCCACCCTTTTCTAAAAATTCAACGCATGAGACTATTTTAGGTTTCATGCTGCCCTCTAAGAAATGACCCTCTTCCAGGTATTTCTTTGCTTCGTCTAAACTCAAAGAAT
>Ga0081529_123668_pt1 | contig 11166 bp, 8 predicted proteins | sample EchGeymetagenome_FD_71012 | JGI IMG/M metagenome (GOLD analysis project Ga0081529, IMG submission 71012) | Ferrous microbial mat and aquatic microbial communities from Echinus Geyser, Yellowstone National Park, USA - transect B T=78-80 C v2... ...
AGGAGCTTAAAAGGAACCCTGGAAGACGCTGGCTCCAGCTATGTAAAGATTTACAGATGAGGTGGATGCATGAACTATGGCTGTCCACGCTCTGATACTTTCACTAAACGTGTACATTTAATATGCTCTCCGTAAGGCTGTTGGCATTCAGATGAAGAAGGTTAATGTTTTGAGGGGCCTACTCTTAGACCTTAGAGCTACAGATCCTATAGACGAATTTGCATATCTACTTGAGCTAGTTTCTGGAGTTATTAGCAGGAGGGTTCTGAATTTACGAACATTACCTGGCGATTTCCTTTTTAAAGATATTTTCGTGCGGTCAAAGGTGAAGGAAGACTGCGTTTTCCTCGTTCGGAAGCGGAGTAATGATCTTTTCCACGTGATGCCTTACTATGAGAGGCAAATATGGGACTTCACGAAGTCCATCGTAAAGAAAGGGGATGTCTGCATAGATGTCGGCGCCCACATAGGAACATACACAATCCCACTTGCAAGGTTGGTTGGTCAAAAGGGCATGATAATTGCTGTTGAACCGCTGCCCATGAATATCAGTATCTTGAAAAGGAATATCAAAGTGAATAATTTATCGAATATTGTCGTCATTAGGAAGGCAGCTTATTACAAAAGGGGGCGTCTGAGGCTGAGCTGGAATCCTTTACGCACGGGCATGTCTACAACCGTTTTGAATAGAGGATTTTCTAACTTCATAGAAGTTGAAGCGGACTGCCTCGATGAGATTGTGGCAAACGTTCTCAATAAACCTGAGATAAAGTTGTTAAAGGTTGACGTGGAGGGGGCTGAAATAGAAGTTTTGCAGGGCGCATTCTATGTTCTGAGGCATACCTCCTACGTCATGGTTGAGGTGAGGAGCGTAACCTATGGAAAGGTGAGAGAGCTCTTGAATTCTCTGGACTTCATAGAGCTAAACAGTCCTCCACCATCCTTCTACGAGCATAACCTCATAGGCATGAAGAGGTGAAAGTTAAACCATGAAGATAGCACTTATCACAAACTTTCCTCCAACTTCTGGTGTGGGCAAGTATGCCTACTCACTTTACGTTTACCTTAATAAGCAAAGAGGTGTTCAAGCCGACCTTATCTCGCTAAACCCGTTTGAGGGCTACGAAGAGGTGGGCGGGGGTAAAGTTATAATAATTAACAAGAAACTTAGCAGACTAAATTCCTTCAAGAATTACTTCTTTAACCCTTATAGGATTCCCAAAGGCTACGATGTATATCACATAACCAATGAGTGGCTAGGCATATATGCTAGGTATAATAGGCCTTCAATAGTTACTTTTCATGATATCTTTCTTCAAGGTCCTGGCAGCGAATATGCAAGGATGCTCCCCTCAGCACCGAAACTCTTGAGTAAAAGATTGGAGTGGTCTAAAATTTACCACCGGTTCGGAGATAGAAGCAAGAAAGCCTCAAAATATGCAGAGAAGATAATATGTGTCAGCGAGTTCACGAAGAAGAACATAGTTAATATATTGAACGTTAGAGCTGACAAAGCTGAAGTGGCATGCGGGTTAACGAGTGATCTTTATAGGCCGAGGAATAAGCAGGAAGCCAGGAAAAAGCTGGGTCTCCCCTTAAAAGAAAAGATAGTCCTAAGCGTTGGAGGGGAGGAGACCCCAGTAAAAAATATTCCTAACGCGATAAGGGCTTATAATATAGTTCAAAGGAAGTTAAACAATGTTTTGCTCGTTCACGTTGGAAGCTTGAGTAAAGAAACCTTATTTCTTATCGAGAAGTTACAGATTAAAGACAAATTGGTACAGATGAGGAACTTATTTGAGGAAGACTTGGCATTGGTGTATAATGCAAGTGATGTATTATGCTTCCCAGCCCTTTATGCAGGTTTCGGCATGCCCGTAGTCGAAGCTCTTGCTTCAGGATGCCCAGTAGTAGCCAGCAATTATGCTTCCCTTCCCGAGGTAGTTGGCGATGCCGGTTGCCTTGTTGATCCTCTCGACCCGAACCAGATAGCTGAAGCTATTGAGAATGTGCTAACTAATAACGAATTATGTGAAGACCTTGTTGAAAAGGGCTTTCAGAGAGTGAAAAAGTTCTTCTTACCAGATGTGTGGATGAAAAAGACAATGTTCATTTATAAAGAAGTTCTTGAAAAATAACAAGGTTAAATATATGAGTAAAAGGAAGGTTCAGATGATAGGCTTTGGGGAGTATTGGGAAGCTATGACTTATCTACTTAATAAGCTTGATTATTGAGTCTAGGGTATGAATCCACCTATAGATAAACCAAATCTTGTGAAATTAATGCGAAATCGCGCAAAGCAGAATGTAAAAGAGATATGGGATAAAGCATCTGAGATAGATCTCTTTGAATACCTAGGTCATGGTAAAGGATTAAACGAATTCGAATTAAGAAAACTAAGTTCGATTATTCTACGTAAATTAGGAGAAAAAAGGGGCTTCCTTTTAAATGCTGGCTGTGGTATATGTTCTTACGATGTATACCTTTCTTCTCATTTTAAAGAGATTATTGCAATAGATGTCTCACCAAAGATTGCAAGAAAAGCAATTGAAAGAGTTAAGTCGTTTAATGTTAATAATATTGATCTGATAGTTGGCGATGCTAAATTTCTTCCATTAAGAGCTAAGACAATGGACGCTTGTATATCATTGGGCGTTATTAAACATATTCCTGAACAGCCTCATTCTACGCTAAATGCTCTTAAGGAGATCAATAGAGTAGTTAAAGGGGCAGTTTATATAAACGATCTTCCAAACCTATTATCGATCGATGGAATATTATATAAAATTGCAATAATGATTTGGACGAAAATTTTTGGTAAATTCACAACAGGTACTTATTACTATACTCCATATTACTTAAACCATATACTTCAAATAGCTGGTTGTAAACAAATAACATGGTATGGTTGTGGTTGGGCTTTTCCTCTTTCAACAATTTTACACTACCTACCACTTTTTAAAAGTATAGCAAGCAAGCTATATGTCAAACCTGTTTTTACGAATATAAAATCAGACAAACCATTGACTCGATACAGTTCTCTAGAAGTCTTATATCATGTTGTATAGAAAGATTAACGGTAGCATCAAGAGCAATTCATCAGTTCATATTTTCTCCCTCATAATCATAGTACTTTGCAATATAGTATCTTCCGCTCTGTGGTATTCAATGGCTATAGAGCTAGCATGCATGACTTTACAGACTAAATAGTTATGAACTTTAAGAATGTTTTGCTAGATGTTTTGCTTGGTTTTATTCTACCTTTAGTTATTGGCTTTTTAGTTATGTGGAAGTTATTCCTTACACCTGGTACAATATTTCATGGAGATTTAGAAATTCTCTTCTCTGTATCCTCACTACTTAGTGAGCTAAATTATGCTTGGATACCACAGGTTTCAAGTGGATGGGGGTATAACGCAGTCCCATGGATTCTTATATTAATGTTTGCCAAACTTTTTGGTCTTCCAAATGACCTTACGGTTAAGTTATGGGTACTTTTAAGTTTCGCATTATCTTCATTCTTCATTTACTTAACGTTGCGGCTCTTACTTCCTAAGAAAGAAAAACGCATGCATTATATTGCTTGCTTAATGGGATTGATCACTTATATGTTTAATCAGGTAGTAATAAGTGAGCTTATAGTTCCTCATATGCTCCTCTCGTTTTCAGCTCTTCCTCTCTTTTCAATTTTGTTCGTAAGATTTATTCAACAAAAAAAATACAAAGATACACTAGAATATATTGTAGGAATAGCCGTTATTTCAATGTTTTTATCTATATATCCTCCTCCATTGTTTTTTGCTATTCTTTTTGTAATTTTTTACTTTACGTATAGAACCTTAAAGTATAAGGCGACTCTGATTATTAAAGATTTAAGCAGAACTGCTTTGATGCTTTTCATATTTGTCTTATCAAACTCTTTCTGGATCATCCCAATGCTTTATACAATCTTGTACATTCCTGAGAGCATAGGTACCTTATATGCACAATCGCCTTTCTCTCTTCAAGAGCTCTACGCAGCGTGGAATGCTGCACATGGCTGGAATACAATAAACTCTCTAGGTCTTATTGGCGGATTTGGATGGCCTTACAATCAGCAACCACCGAACATAATTTCAGCGTCACTTTCACTAGTACTGCCAATTTTAGCATTTTTCTCTATACTCCTCTTTAAAAGGTTTGATTCTCTTACAAGGAAGTATATATTCTTTCATTCTATAGCGTTCCTTTTTTTTATGACGTTTGCTGACAGGGATAAGCCATTTATAGATTTAGTTGCTGATCTTTCTTATTTAATCTGGTATAGTGGGTTGCCCTTAAAGTCTCAGTTATGGACATTAATAAAACAGCCAAGTCTCTTTCTACCAGTGATTCCCTACTTTTATGCATTCTTTATAGGCTTTATAGTTCTTATGATTTTAAGATCCTCCTCAAAAGCATGAAGACTATCGGAAAAGCAATATTAATAGTAGTTATGCTGAGCCTTATTTTATTCGCTGCGTGGCCCTTTTCAGGCGATGTTTATGGTAGATTTAGACCAGCCCAGATCCCACCTGAATATTATGCTCTCAATTCATATTTTGAGAAAAATGAAGGTTTATACAGAGGGTGGTGGCTTCCAATCGACTATGGCTTTGTGTATTACCAATGGTCTGGATATTATCCTCCTAGCCATCCCTTCTTCACATCCGAACCTTGGGTACTTTGGGATTCGGATCTGGCCAGTTATTTATACATTTTTGGTATTTTAAACGGTGGAACTGATAGCATAGGAACTATTTTATCAAGCTTAGGTGTTAAATATGTCATACTCCATACAGATATAAGTTCACAGACACAAATCGGCTACTGGGACGAGCTCAGCAGAGCTCTAAGCGGACTTCAAAATCAGAAAGACCTTAAGCTTATATTTCATGATGGTTATCTTTATGTTTTTGAAGTTACCGAGGAACCTAAATATATTGCAGTTGGCCAGTTGGCACTTATTTTTGGTGGTTACCAAGTTGCTATGGATTTATACGAAACAAAACAATTAAACTCCACGAGTTATGAGTATGTATTTGCTCAGCAACTGAATGGAGAACAGCTTATCAATCTTATAAAATATTCAAATCTTATAGCTTTTGGTCCGCACAGTAATATTAATGAATCGGCCCTTCAATTGCTCGATAATGACTTCATTTATCCTTCCGGCTTATCTAACTGGAGTAGAATATCGGGTTCTGACTTCTATCCATATTACCTTAATCCTCTATCCATTCAGAAAAATTTAGCATTAGATTGGAGCGGTGATATACCGTTCGGTAATACTTTAGTAATAACCGATAATGAAGGAGCTTCCTTTGAAATTCCGATATTTGTTAATTCCTCTGGAGATTATGAAGTCTGGTTTAGACTTCTCAAAAGTCCATTAAGCGGCATGATAACAGTTAACATCCAAGGCAATCTTTACCATGTTAACACTACAGCTAATAAAGCTTATCTTTCTTGGGTCAAGGTGGCTAACTTATGGCTCAACAAAGGAAATCATACCATTCTTGTGACAAATTCTAAAGGCTTCAACGCGATCAATGTAATGTTGGTAGAGCCGAAAGTTAAGATTGACGAAGTCGTAAATAATTTTTATTCTATGATTAAAGATAAAACTGTTATTAAAGTTGATAGAGAATTTTATAAAATTCCTCTTCTTGTTGATCAGGAGGCATGGCCTAATGAATTTATCAATGGTAGCAGGCCCATGGGGTTAGAATGGATCGCTGACGGACGGTATATAGCTCAAATTTTCGTCCCAGATCGACCTGAAATAAGTGCAGTGGAATTATGGCTAGCACGCTACAATGCTACCGCGAACTTACTTGTAGATTTGGTTCCCGTAGTTAATAGTGTACCTGATTTAAATCATATTCTTGCTGAAGCAAAGATCCCACCACAAAACGTAGGATACGTTGCGAGCGGTCCTGTTATGGTCAACCTAACTTATGAAAACTTAACAGTAGGGAAACCATATGCCATAGTCTTGAGACAAGAAAATAATAGTGGAACAAAATGGGGGGAAGGTGATAAGTTATACTTTGCCTATTTTACGCTTGGAGTGGATGCCTATCCTCCTGGATATCTCTTAATTAGCAATAACCAAGGAAAAAGTTGGTGTAAGTGTCATGGAAATCAAGATCTGCTTTTTAGAATTTATGTTAAAGGGAATCCAGAAAGAACTTACAATTTACTAGAGTCGCAATTTTATAAAATAAATATATATGTTTGGAATTCATCAAAAAATGAGTTTTACAGATTAAATAATTCTTTATATGTAAAAGGACAAACAACACACATCAAGCTGAACCAATACAATCCAGGTATTTATCAAGTTACGGTAAATTCATCAGAACCGTTTGTTTTATCTGTATCAGAGGAATATGATCCTTTATGGCAATTAAACATAGAAGGAGCGGAGCATCTTCCAGTGCTATCAACAATGAATGGCTACTATGTGAACAAGACTGGAGAATTTGTAATAATAGCCAAGTACGGTATGAATATACCTTTTGAAGTAGGCAGATGGCTCTCTTTGTTGTTCATAATTGGAATGATAATCTTGCTAGTGCTGATTAGGTTAAAGCCACTTAATAAATGGAGGAAATATCGCTATTCATTTCATATCCATATTTTTATTACACATTGGTTGTTCAAGAAGTTCAAACATAGTTAAAAGGTTGTAACACATAAAATGAAAAACGTTTATAGGAAAAGAAATAATAATAATAACTCTCAATGATTTTTAAAATAAGCATTTTAATTTGTCTAAAATCTCTTCTTAACAACACTTAAATCAGGATGATGGACTTTAAAAGCATGGCTACAGGACTAGTGGTCTAGGTTCGAAGACATCTGTTCCAAATATTTATGGTAAAACTCGTATTCTATGATTTTCTAAGAATTAAAAGATTACTGGTAACTATAAGAATGTAGACTTATATTTATTTAAAAAAGTGTTATTCCTATCAATATCGATCATGGCTTCAAACTATAATGAACATGGTTCAAAGAGTAGGTGAGAAGGTAATACAGCTAAGGAATGCGATTTATGGTGTTAAACATCCGAAGAGAATCCTAGATTTCTTGATTAAGGAGAGGAAACTAGCAAAGCTATTATGTTGCTCCGTAGGTGAAGTCAAGTTTTATTTAAAGGAACTTGATGAGAGCGGGCTAATTCGTATGTTAGAGTCAGAGGTTAAGAAGTATAATTTCCCATTAGGCACAATGCTTACACCTTTGAGGGCGCCTATTCTTTACACAGTTGTGAGAGCATTAAAACCGTTGGTAATTGTCGAAACTGGCTCATAAAGTTCTTCGGCAGAAGATTTGGTGAAAGTACTTCACGGAAAACTTGGATAAAATGATCGAGTTCTGCTTAAAGCATAGATTAGATTCAGAATTCTTCAAGACATCTTCCTTAAACCTTTTTTAAAAATATGATAAACAAAGCTTTAGCATTAATTAGACCGTTCGGGCACCATGTGTTAGGTATATACGTGAATGAGAGGTTTTCGCCCTTTAAATCCATTTATTATTTAGCTTCAGACATAAAGCAAGAAGATTGGTCGTGGTTAAAATTGAGTAGAGTCAAGTTAGTCAAGCTACATGTACAACCAGCATTTCTCTTAGACCCTCTCAAGATCGTGAGAGGATCTTATGGTTTAGGTTCGTGGGCTTACTTACGTGACTTAGAGAAAAATATTGTCCAAGTTAATATAATAGATTCATCTGAAGTTTATACTTTCTTTACATATCAGTCGGTTAAGGTCGCCAAAAAGTTGCATAAGCCTATAGCTGTAGATGTTGTAGAGTCAATACCTACGCATTTAACATCTAAGATAATTCCTTACTCCCTTATAACCAAGTATGTACTTGAGAACGCTGACTTATTGGTCGCCTTAACCAAAAAAGCTGAGGAGTACCTAATTTCAATAGGAGCAGAGGAAGGCAAGATTAAGCAGATTTATCCAGGTATAGACTTAGAAATGTTCAAACCTTCAAATAATAAGATAATTGATGAAAAGGTTAGAATACTTTTTGTAGGTGCTTTGGTTGAAAATAAAGGCGTTTTGATCCTATTAGAAGCTTTCAAGAGGCTAATTGCAGAATATCAAAGCAGAGTAGAGCTTTGGATAGCGGGAGATGGTCCTTTAAGACCTTATGTTGAACTTTATGGTAGGAAATACCCATTAAGGTTCTTAGGGAAAGTTTCATGGAGGAAGCTACCAGAAGTGTATAGGAATTGCGATATTTTCTGTTTCCCCAGCTTAGACAAATATTTTCTAAAGACAAAAATCTGGGAGGAACAATTCGGCATAGTGCTCGTAGAAGCTATGGCTTCAGGTTTATCCATAGTAGCCACGAATTGCGGAGCCATTCCAGAGGTGATAAGTTCTAGTAACTTCATCGTTAAGCAAGGTTCTAGTGAACAGTTACATAACGTATTAAGAATACTAATCGAGGATGAGAAGCTAAGAATGCGTATTGGGTCTATGAACAGGAAGAGAGCTGAAGAATTCTTCAATGGAAGGAAGCAGTGTCTGACGTATGCAAAAGAGCTAAACAAACTCACATAACATGCTAAGAGATTAACAGATTATGCTATTGGCTCGACTTAGAGCATCATTAGATTCATATATTAGAAAAAACCAAAGAATTGCATTCTGGGTCGTATCAGAAGCTATTAATGGAATTAAAAGTCCAGGACCTTATTTTAGATGTTGGTCATCCTCATGTCCTTTTCCTTTTGCAAACGTCGTATGTGATATATGCGGGAGTTAAAATGAACGTCAAAACTTTATTAAACTTTTTTAGGACGAACGAAGAAAAAAGTACTTTACAATAGCTGATATCCAATATCTACTGTTCAGAAGTAAAATCTTCGTATTCGCCAATTGCTCTCATGTACCTAAGCATATAAATGATCCGGATAAAGCTTTTACGGAGTTGTATAGAGTGGCGGAAAGTGTTTATGAGGAGGTACCGCATTGGTTCTCAGAGAATGTGTTGTTTGGCTACCCTTTCATGGATGGGTCTTCTTTAAGAGGAAAAAATTGTTCTACAAGAAACCTGCACGCCATAAAATAGGCTTTATTACCTTACCACTCAGCATAAATGTTTTCCGTTATATTCCAAAAGTTATAGGTAGTATGTTACACTTTATAAGTTACTTCCTAGGTTTAAGGTATACAAATTTTGATTACACGATCAGAAACTCTCGAAATCGCTAATAGAAGTGGCTCTAATAATTCTACTAATTGTTTTCTCTTGACCGTATGTATGGAACGCTATCCTTTTATGTCATTTCATGAGTTAGATATCTTGACTTGGGTGTAGCTATGATTTGTCTATGTTGTGTCTAGTTCTTGAGAAATTTAATAGAAGATACGTGAGTTTTCACAAATAAGGCTCCTCTTACACAGGAGTTTATCGGGAGCTTATTCAAAAGAAGCACTTGCTTTTTGTAAAAAAAGGAGCCGAGGAAATTCTTAATATTAAGTATTCAATAGTATTCTTAAAGCATAATGTACAATGAAAGTGTTGGCTGCTCCTGCTGGCTTTTCTATAAGCGATGAGTTAGGAAGCGATTCTCTAGTTTGCTATAAACTTATTGAAGCATTAGCTAGTGAATATGATGTTACTTTTTATGCTATTACAAACTCATATACTACCGCTAGACCTCTACCTAGCCAGGTTAAAGTTATTGAAGAGAGGGTATCGATTAATAATGAAGTATTAGCACGAGTGATCTTCCGGATTAAGTGTCTGAGAAAGGCGTTAAAGATACTTGGAAATGAAAGAATTGATTTAATTCACCAAATTCATGGTGCACCCATAAATCCCTTAGCTTTACATAAGTTATCGCAGAATTATCCTTTTATCATTGGGCCTATCTTCTATGATCCACCGCACAGTTACGAGCAAACGGGATTGCTGAATAAACTTGTAATAAAGTCCATAAGTAAACCGATGAACGCTCTAATGTTCAAAACTTTGGAAAACTCCGATACTATCATCGCCGCGACGGAAACTACAAAAAGATATTATTCTAGATTCGTAGATGGAAAGAAAATTACTGTAATTCCTGAGGGTGTAGATTGCAGAGAATTTTTCTATACGCCTCCGCCTCAAAATTATGACATATTAGCATTGGGTATTCATGCTAAGCATGAAGGCTTTGAGTACTTAATTAAAGCGATGAGGGCGGTCGTTAGGGGTTATCCACAGGCAAGATTGCACCTTCTTGGGGATGGGCCTGAGAGACCTAATTTAGAACGTCTTGTTAAAAAATTTGATTTAAGTGATAAAGTTATCTTTTATGGCTTCGTACCTAGAAAACAAGTTTATGAATTCTATAGAAGGTGTCGTCTTGTGTGTTCTCCAGCTCTCATAAAGAGTTCAGGTTTAGTATCTAGAGAGAGTATGGCCTCTGGTAGACCCATAATCGCCACAAATACCATAGGCTATCGTGAAATTATAGCAAATGGAAAAACAGGCTTCATAGTTCCTATTGCTGATTCAGACGCTCTCGCCGAAGCTATTATGAAGTTATTGGCCGATTACGATCTTACATGTAAGATGGGTGCTGAAGGTAGAAAAATTGCTGAGGAAAAGTACGACTGGAGAGTAATTGCTAAGCAATATTACCAAGTTTACAAAAGTATCCTTTAACTTAAGACCGTAGTGTTGCTATTCAGCTACAAACTTTTTAAGTATGGGACTTAATATTACTTACAACATAATTTAGATCATAAGGTAAAAGGCATACTATTTTTATTACAAATAACAACACTACGAATAGGAGTGTTAAGATAATGTTTTATTCAATGCCCTGGCTCTCTTTGAGAAAGGATTAATTCCAGAATTTGTAGTTGAATGATGATATTTACTATTTATTGGAGCCAACGAGGATAAAGTTAGAGTTTTACGTCAAGGAATTGACTTAGACCGTTTTCATCCTCCTATGAATAGACTCGTCAGGGATGTGGTTAGAATACTTTTTGTTAACCTCCTATCTGAGAGACGAGGGTTGCTCGAGCTTTTAAAGGCAACTAAGATGCTATGCGATAACGGTGAAAAAGTGGAATTGTGGCTTGTTGGTGATGGACCACTGAGGCAGTTAGCTCACAACT
>Ga0081529_122028_pt1 | contig 11096 bp, 9 predicted proteins | sample EchGeymetagenome_FD_71012 | JGI IMG/M metagenome (GOLD analysis project Ga0081529, IMG submission 71012) | Ferrous microbial mat and aquatic microbial communities from Echinus Geyser, Yellowstone National Park, USA - transect B T=78-80 C v2... ...
ACCAGCCCCAATGAGTTAAGGGTGACCCTGTATGATCCCTTAAGAGGGGTGCCCGTGGTGGAATTAGAAGTAATTAAAGAAGGTAAGTTACGCCACGGGTAAACACCTACACGACCTGATTCAAAATAACTAAAAAGTTTCTAACCATATAAACAGGATTTTAATTTAAAATCTTTACGCTAGAAATTTAAATTTACCTCTAGAAGTTTAAAACAGGATTCCCCCGATGTCAAGAGAGACACCGATCATGAGACTGCGAGTTCACGACTGTGAAAAGAATTAGATAAACTTGACTCCACTCCCTCTCTCTCCCCGTAGGATCCTGTCCACCGCCATCATGGTGATCACCATAACCGGAAGCGATGCCACTAGAGCTGAAGAGGCCAATAATCCCCAATTTAGAGATTCGTTTCCTAGTGCCTGGAGTGCGAAGATCGTTATGGTTAGGGCTCCCTCAGGTGGGAATCTCATGTTGTAGGGAGTATTGGCAAGTATCAGTGGATAAAAGAGGAGGTGCCAATTGAAAACGAACGACAGTAAGAAAACGGAGAAGATGGAGCCCCTAGAGAGAGGCATGATTATCCTGAACAACTTCCTCTTTATACCGAAGACCTGAGCGGCGTCATCGTACCCCCTGGGGAAGTCCATGTAAAAGTTATAGAATATCCACGTGGCGAAAGTTGCGGTAAAGATCGGAGTAGACAGTATGAGGGCCCACCAGGTGTTTATCAACCCAATTCCCGTGAAGAGCAGGTAGAGGGGTATCACGAAAGAAGCGGCCGGGAGGGAGTACAGGTATATGGAGAGGAAAAGTAACCATCCCATCCCCTTCCTCGCCGCCTCGTAGGAGGCTGGGAGGGACATCAAAACGGTGAAGAGTGACGCCGTGAGGCCCACCACCACGCTTGTTATCATGTATGGAACCGACTGCTCCAGGGAAGATATGAAGTACGACGAAGTCAGGTGAGTGGGGAACAGGACCGGTGGATACTTAAAGTCCAGGATAGGTTCCCTAAACGCAACTAAGACCATCCAATAGACCGGAAAGTCCAGGGTGAACAAGAGTAAGCCCATGAGGGCCATCATGATTCCCTTGAACACGGGATCCGACAACTTGAGGTTTAGGGAGGGGAGATACTTCCTCCTCCTGGATCTGAAGAGGAAAATCAAGGCCAGGGAGGGAAGGGTAGCCATGAGCCCTAGGAGAGCCGCAACCAACTCTCCCCCTGAGAAGTTCCCGAAGGTGAACATCTCGTCGAAGACCAGGAGTGGCAAGGTAGTGGAGGAAAATCCTGGACCGCCCTGGGTCAGGACGTAGGGGAGGTCGAAGTTTCCCATGGCTAGTACGAACTGTAGGAGGAAAGATATCCAGAAGGCCTTCCCAACCATGGGTACGGCGACACTGGAGTAATACTGGGAAAGCGAGAGGCCGTCCATCACTGACGCCTCCCTGACTTCCTTTGGTACTGACCTCAGGGAGGAGATCATGATTAGGAAGGAGACGGGCACAGAGGACCAAACGCTCACTCCAGTAACAGCCCATATGGAGGTCTTGGCCAGATAGAGAGGATCGAATGGGAGGTGGAAGAGGTAGGAGAACCATCCGTATTTACCGTACAGACTAATGGTCCATATGAGGGCTGAGGAGGTGAAGGGTATGGTGTACGGTAGCATGACCAAGAGCGAGGCTAACCTCTTCCCCTTAGGCAGGATCTCCACGGCCACTGCGAGGAGGGTACCCAGGACTGAGGACAGGACAGCTGTAAAGAAGGAGAAGATGAGCGTGTTCTCAACTACTAATCCCACGGGAACGAACTTGAACACGGAGAAGGCTGAGGAAATGTTCACTCCAAGTATCAGGAAGGCCCCAAAGAAAGGTATTATTCCAAAGGCAAAGATGTAAATGAGATAGGGGATAGGGTACCTCATTTTCCGTCATCCCAAGGGCCGGAGTACCTCCTGACGGTGAACCTGACCTGTTCCCCCACCCTCAGCCTCGATCCGTGGAAAGCCCTCATCTCCGAGCCGTTTATCTCCAGATAAACCAGGTATCTGTCCCCCCAGAACTCCACCTCTGACACTCGACCTCTCAGTTCTCCTTCTCCGATGACCACGTCCTCGGGCCTGATACCTATTCGGCCCTTGATTCCCAGGAATTCCCCGCTCAATAGCGACATGGGTGGATTCCCGAAGAACGACGCTACGAAATCGTTGGCTACGTTGTTATATACTTCCTCTGGTGTGCCCACTTGGATGAGCCTTCCTGAGTCCATTATGCCTACACGATCTGCCAACGGCATAGCCTCAACTTGATCATGTGTGACGTAAACGGTGGTTATGGAGTTGTCCCTCTGAATGTCCTTAATGAGTTTCCTGGCCGAAATCCTCTGTATTGCGTCCAGGTTGGACAAGGGCTCGTCCATGAGGAAGAGCTTGGGCCTCTTCATGAGCGCTCTAGCCAAGGCAACTTTTTGCTGTTGACCGCCGGAGAGCTCATTGGGATATCTGTTCAATAGTTCAGCTATGTTGAGCTTCCTGGCTATACTCTCTGCCAACTCCCTAGCCTCCTCCCTACTCATCTCCGATTCCACCGGCATGGTTAGGTTCTCCATGACGGTCTTATGGGGATAGAGGGCATAATTCTGAAAAACCATGGCCACTTCTCTCCTTGATGCAGGAACTCTCGTCACGTCCCTTCCGTCAAGGATTATCTCTCCACGGTCAACCGTCTCCAATCCCGCTAGGACTCTGAGCAGGGTGGTCTTACCTGATCCTGTCGGACCCAATATGACAAAAAACTCTCCCTTCTCTATACTCAATTTGATCTCGTCGAGAGCGACGACCTTGCCGTACCTCTTGGATACCCCCTTGATCTCCACGCTCAAGTTCAGTCACCATAGTAGCTCTCAACTGCTGTTGCCCATTGCTGTGCTGCGGTCTGGAGGACCTCGGTGGCGTTCATATTCTGCCCAGTCAAGTAGCTGTAGACCTGGTTGTTGAAGTCAGTGATCAACGAGATGTAAGTGGGCGGGATATTGGGTGGGTTCGCCCAAGCGTTCAACGCGGCGTGATAGGTCGCGTTTAACCATTCCCTCTGATATGATGGAATAGAGGAGTTGTTGAGGAGAGCTGGATAGGCCTGAACGTTCACAGGGAATTTGCCGAACTTCAGGAAGGCCTGTTCCTGGACCTGTGGTGATACAAGGAACTGCAGGAACTCCTCAGCTACCAGAGGGTGGGTTGAGAACTTGCTCACTCCCAGGAAGTCGGTTCCGGTCTCGGCGTAACCTCCTGGGAGAGGTGCCAAGTAGGTGTCCTGTGCCACGGAGGAATTGATGTAGGACAACTGGCTGGTGAAGAGGAATCCACCTGGTGCCTGAGGGAACAGCTCTGGGAGGTTATCGTAACTTATCTGGAGCTGAGAGGGGTTCGGCTCGTATGAGACGAGCTGGGCGTAGGTACTAAGTGCCTGAACTCCAGCGGAAGAGTTGAAGGACGGAACCGGTACCTTCATCCCGGAGGGAATGTAGCCGGTGAACATGATGTTGAACCCAGGAATTCCCCCCGTGGTATTGCCTGACAGAGCGGGATCCCTGGAATAATACCAGCCGAAGACCGCTGGAAAAGCGTCGATGATGCCGTGGGACACGTGATCATCTATGAGGAAACCGTACTTCGTCAGGCCGTGACTGGTGAGGAATTGATCTGCATAAACAACGTCAGTCCAATTGTTCCACTCAGCCGGATTGAAGGGAACGTGGTATTGCTGATAGAACTCGTTGGCCAACGTCTGGTTCTGGAATATGGAAACCCTATAGGCCATCAGGTAGACAGCTGTCTCATAGACCACTCCTACAGTCTCGGTCTGCCCCGTAGACACGTTATATATTACTCCCCCGAAGTCCTCCTGTGGAGTTATCAGCTCTGAAGTGTTGAAGCCGGTGAGGGGTAGCAGATAGGGAGCTACTCTCTGTGCTGAGGTGGAGGTGTAGCCTATTATGTCGTACTGTGTGGAGTGGGCAGTGAGCGCGGTCAGCTCTTTCTGTATGTATTCGCTGAAGGGGAACGTGACGACCTGCACGTAGACGTTGGGATGCATCTGGTGGAAGAGGTTACCTGCGTACTGAATGAAGTTGGCTGATTGCCCTGAGAAAGTCACCACGGTTATGGTGACGTTCGTGGCGTTACCCACAACCGGTGGTGTCGTAGTAATATTAGTCGGACTAGTAGTGGTGCTTGTAGTGTGGGGTCTGGACGTTAACTCCACCACTGCTAACGCTGCCACAATCACGATGACAACTACTATTACGGCTACTAACCTACCAGATATACCTTTCATATGCGGGATTTGTTGAAACGAGATTATAAAACTGAAGGGACTAGATTATATTTAGCTATATAGAGCTATAGACGTTTATTGGCAGTTTCATAGATGTCCCTGGAATTTACCTCCTAAAAGTTAATGTACCACGAATAATCACGGAGGGAGGTTTATAAAAAAGATCACTTTTTCGATAACACCAGCGCTGTCAAAACCACAATCAGTAGAATATCTAGGCCGAAAGTGAATATCACGTAGGAATTTATGGCTGGGAGCGGCTTGCCTAACACGGGGGCTGGATAAACTCTAGATTCTGTTAAGAGCAGATAATTCACCAATGCAAACACTAACGCAGGAGTGTATAACCATCTTATCCCTATGAAGATCATCACGGCCCCTACGATCGCTAACACGGCATCGACGAAGAAAAACTGGCCCACTAGAGGGAGATGGCGTAATAGAGCTGATCCGAGGAAAAAGTGCGACGCTGCCCACGCCAACAGGAGTACACCGCCGAATATCCTGAGTATCTTTTCCTGAGTTGACGCAGTGCTCATATCGAGCTGTCTTAGGATGTATCTTTAAAAATAGTTTTTCCCAAATCTAGACAACTTTCAAATCTTTTTATGATTGCATTTTGTAAAGGACTATTTATTTTGACAGTAAAGAATTTAGATCATCTTCCAATTTGGGTAAAAGTTTTTTAAAACGTGGGGTAAAGTTTACTAGATCAACTATGAGAGGCGGAAAAGGACTGGGCGGCGTAAAGCTGGGAATAATTGCTTTGGTAGTGGTAGTATTAATAGTGGGAGGGGTCTTCATGGCCATGGCGTTATCACACGCTCCCACAGCTAAGACGACCTCCACTTCGACCATGACTAGTTCGTCAGGAAGCTCTTCCTCGGGTAGTTCCGGAGGCTCCTCTGGAGGCTCCAGTAGCTCTGGCTCCTCTGGCGGGTCTGGTTACAGCTGGGGTTAGGGAGATCCTTTATCCTTAAGCTTTACAATATTTTTATTTATTTTAAAAATCAGGTTAAAATAGTAAGCTCTGATGCTGTGGACAATTTTAGAGTGCATCGGAAAAATTTATAAAATGCAGAGCTTATCCGTTGCAGAGATCATGAGACAAACTGCAGGAATCCTAATCCTCTTGACCCTATTGAGCCCAGCCCTGTTAATTGTTACCCACACAAGTTCTAACGCCTCTCAAAACATGTTCAACGTGACTTTTCAGGAACAGGGTCTACCCTCAGGTACCCAATGGTCTGTGACCCTCAACGGTACTACCAAGACCTCCACGGGGAGTCAGATAACGTTCCAAGTAAATGGGCCTGCATACCTCCAGTACAGTGTAGCGAAGGCTGGAAACTATATCCCCACGCCCTCCTCAGGGACTCTCTTCATTAATTCTTCCCAGCTCATAAACGTGTCTTTCGCCCCTCCCTTCATTAAGCTAATTATAACTGGGTTCTCAGTGATCAGTTTGAGTAACGGGTCTGCTGTCCCTGAGCTACAACCTGGTAGTAACTATGAGCTACTTGTAGACGTTAAGAACGAAGGTAACGTGCAGACCCTGATTTTTGTTGAAGAGACCGTGACCATGGCTGGAAAAGTCTATGCCAACGTCACGCCTGTGGAGTCGCTAGGGGCAGGGAGCCAGACGCAAGTGGGCTTTGAGTTCACTCCTCCTCAGAGTGGCGTCTATACCTTAGACGTCTTGGTGAAGGCTGGTTCCAACATATCCGTGAGCCAGAGCTTTCCCTTATACGTTGGCGTCTCACCTAAGCTTCAGCTGTTCAACGTGACTTTTCAGGAACAGGGTCTACCCTCAGGTACCCAATGGTCTGTGACCCTCAACGGTACTACCGAGACCTCCACGGGGAGTCAGATAACGTTCCAAGTAAAGGGAGGAAAGTACGAGTACTCCGTGGGTCAAGTGACAGGATTCCAGGCTGAGACTCCCTCAGGTGTAATCTTCGTTAATGGAACCACGAGTGTGAGAGTCGAGTTTCTACCTCTGGTGTTTCTGCCCACCCCGTCAGTGAAGCTCTACTATGCAAACGGTTCACCGATACTCAACTTCCAGGTCCAGGTTAACTCCTCCTTCACGATAAAGGTTACGGTTAACAATCAAGGGAATTACTCTGGGAAAGGTTACCTTCTGGTACTTGTCGAACCTTTAAACTTGACCAGGCAGTTCAACTACACTCTACCAGTGAACGGTTCCGCCACTTTTCAAGTCTCAATAACTCCTCCGCAAGCAGGTAGTTACACCGTCACTGTGAGCACTTACTCTGTGACGCCTCAGGGAGTACAGTTGGAGAAGGAGTCTTCCATCACCTTCACTGCTGTTAAGCCGACTCAAGTGTCCCCACCAACCAAGACCAACACTACGTCGACGACTACACCGAGCAATACCTCTAAGCCTACAAATCAGAGCAGTCCACCAGCTCCGCCCACTACCGGAGGAGGGCTCAATACCACACTGATAGTTGGGATAGTGGTTGTTGTAGTGATCGTGTTTGCTGTAGTACTCATCTTGAGGAGAAGATGACAAACCCGTTAAATTAGTTCTCCTAAAAGGCATATACTTAATTTTTTAAATTTCTACTGAATTTTCGTCCTTATGAGGTCCAACTTCATAGGAGCGTATTTATCCTGGGTCATGGACTCCTACGACCTAGGGGCAGTAGTGATCACTGCAACGATACTGGAAAAGGTCTTCTATCCCACCTTCGGTCTACTGGGAGCAGTCTTACCCATCATTTTCACTGTGGTGTCGAGGCCCCTTGGAGGTTTACTGTTCGGAATGCTGGCCGACCTTCAGGGGAGGAAGAAGGCCTTAATAGTTACAGTTTTGGGCTATTCCCTATCTATAGGCCTCACGGGTTTACTACCAGGGTATTATCAAATAGGGATATTGGCACCCGTCATAGTATCTCTACTTAGAGTCGTACAGGGAATGTTCATAGGGGGAGACGTCTCCAGTTCATTTACTCTTGCCATGGAGAGTGTCAGTTCGAGGAGGGGTCTCTACTCGGGGCTAATGCAATCAGGAACTCTACTAGGTTTCGTACTGGTTGACCTCCTCTTCACGAACCTGGCCAGGAGCCCAGGTTTCGCCGTGAACGGTTGGAGGGTGATTTACTTCGTGGGAGTCATACCCGCAATACTCGCCCTCGTCATAAGGGCTAAGGTCTCAGAGCCTAGGATATATCTGGAAGCTCCCAAACAATACCCGCTGAAGGGCCTTTCACCCTTGATACAGACCCTCCTGGTGATGGTAGGTTTTTGGGTCATGATATACGCAGGCCCCCAATTTATTCCAGTCTACCTTGGCGAAGTCCTTCACCTCAAGCCTCAGGTTTACGGTCTCCTTGCCTTGGCCATGAACGTTGTAGGGATTCCGTCCATGTTGTTCTCGGGCTTCCTCTCGGATTTCGTGGGGAGGAAGGCCATGGGGATTGCAGGCGTGGCCGTGGGGTTACTCACAGCCATCTGGTTCTACGCATCTGGACATCCATCCCTTCTCTCGATGGTGATCTTCGGTTTCGGAATTAACCTGGCATCAGCCATAACTCCGTCCTATCTGGCAGAGAGGTTCGCCACCTTCAGCAGAGCCACGGGAGTGGGATTCTCGTACAACGGGGCATTCATAGTGGCCGGGTTCACGCAACTCTTCATCTCGCAGTTATCTGGAGCGATGCCAGTCTCCATGTCAGCCACTGTCATACTGGCAGTGGGAGCTTTATTATCAATGATAGGACTGGCTATAGGTCCTGAGACGTTAAAGGTCTCCACTCTTCCCACTTCATGACTTCTCTTGCCATCAACACTCCTGCGATTAATTTCTCTATATTCTTCACCTCCAGGTGAGGATCTAAACTGATGCGAGACTACGAGAGCTGTCATTTTCTTGCACGGTCAGGTCTCGTGTTCTTAGGAATTATTATGGAAATAATGCGGAAAAAGTGAAGATCTCTGGAGAAATTTTTTAATTTACATGAACTTGTAAGTATCAATGAAGACTTGGATCCTCGGACTCGTGGTCATAGTCCTGGTTGTAGGAGGATATCTTGGGTATATATACGGAACAACTGGTAACGTATCGGTGTACGTTCAGGACGCCCCCTCGGGTCTCTCAATATATCTAACAGTTACTTCCATAATGCTCCACGCAGTCAACGGTAGTTGGGTCACCGTGTCCAACAAAACGATCACTTTCAAGTTGAGCTCGAACCTAACACTCCTGGCCTCAGCCAGGATACCTGCCGGTAAGTATAACGAGGTGTTCCTCTACATATCTAACGCAACGGCCTCGCTATCTGGATTCTCCGTCACGGTGCCCAGTAACGTGTTTAAGATACACTTCGTTGCAGGAAAGGACCTCATAGTAGGTCCGACGGAGAACGCTCAGGTCATAATAAGCTTCCCACACGTAACCTTGAGCTCAGGCAGCCTCATTATTTCCCCGTCAGTGACGGCTGAGGCCATAAACTGAGGTGGCATAGGGATGTCCTTTGTTCTCACGTTATTTCCTTTTATCCCTCCTAGGACGATTTCTGGCATAAATTATAGATCAATCAACATGCTTAGCTAAAGATCTCCCTGACGTCGACAGAAGATACATGAATTTTCCCTTTAATCTCATCTCCGAGTAAAGGGGGATTCCAACAACTTTTAACGTTAAAACCTCTTCTCATGGAGGCGACTTGAAACGGAAAACCTTGCGCAGTACTCTTCCCTCAGGTTAAAACGAAAACGGGTGGGGTCGTAAAGGTTAGGTTGGCTTCAGGGATTGCTCTAACTGTTTCATGTTCTCCATGTAGGCCTCATAGAAGTCCTTCATGGCAGAGTTGAGGTGCCATCTATCCTTCTCGTCCAGTAGAGTCTCAAGACTAGGCCCTATGCTGGAACTCACTACTATGGGTGAGCTGACGTGTATTATCTGTCCCTCATACTGTCTGGGAGTTGCTATACTCATGACTCTGTTCTCGTTTAGAGACACAGCCTTTATGATGTCAGCTATTATGGTCCCAGGTCCCCAGGTGGTACCTCCCATGACTCTGATTATCTCTCCGGGTATCTTTTTCACGTAGTCCTCTACTTCCTGTTTATTGATGTTGAAGTTATCGATGGGTTTTCCTTTAACCTTCACAGTGCTCCATAGAACTACCGCATCTTCCCCGTGTTCACCGCCGACGAACCCATCCACCTGGGTCACAGGAACTTTAAGTTTCTTGGCTATGTACGACCTCATCCTCATGGTCTCCACTTGGTCACCGGTGCTTATCGTGTACTCTTTCGAGTACTTCATGAAGACCGAGGCCATCATGTCCACGGGGTTCGCGACCATGAGGTAGATGGCCCCTGGGTTCTTAGGGGCAAGCTTACCTGCCAAATCCATCATTATCTTGGCATTATCAACGAATAAGTCCCTCCTGCTCATGCCCGGCTTCCTCGGTTTTCCTGCCGAGATCACTACCATGTCCATCCCTGCCACGTCGTCTAGGTTATTGGTTCCAAGGATTTCGGTCTTTATCCCTTTAGTTGCGAAGGCGTGTCTAAGCTCATGTTCAAATTTTTCGGGAAGTTCGGGAATTATATCATAAATCACCGCCTCATCCACAGCTCCACTCACTATCGACGAGTAGACTATGGTCTGTCCTATCTTGCCTACTCCTATGAATCCTACCTTGGACATGTTTTCACATGTTAGATAAGAGCAGTCATTTAATAAACCTAGGGGTTTCAGGATCCGACGAAAAGTTCGCGTTTAAGATATTTGTCATATTGATGAAAACTATTCTCGAAGGGCGAACAGTTAGCAAGAATTTAATATACACTGTTCCCTACTTGGACTCAGTGGAAAAAGTTTGAAAGTGAAAGACTTAGCCCCTAGAAGGAGGGCTGACGTAGTAGTAAAGGTAGTTAGTCTGGGTGAGAAAAGGAACGTGATAGGGAAGGATGGTTCTTCCCACCAGGTTATGGATGTCCTTGTCGGAGATGAGACTGGGGCAATCCTTATGAGCGTGTGGGACTCAAATATACCTAAGGTGACGCAAGGAAAGGTATTCGCCATAGAGGACGGCTTCGTTTCCGTCCATAGAGGTTCCATGAGATTGACCTTGGGTCGCGAAGGTAAACTAGTTGAGACTCAGGGTTCATTCGAAGTTAACACGCAGAATAACCTTTCCGATAAGGTAGTTGAGGACGAACCCAGGAGAAGGTTCAGATAAACTTCAATCTTTTTGTTTTTCAGTAGAGAGTCCATTAGTTCTCAATAGTGGCCTATTTTTATTTGAGGGACAAAATCTAGCAAACTGGATTTAAATCTAACAACCCTTGAACCATTGCCAAGGCTAAAAGGAAGAGGGTGATTCAGGGCTCCTTTGCAAATTGTAATATATCTCTCGGTTTAGACTTATTCAATGAAGGAATTACTGAATATATTTGATCATATCACGAAGAAATAAGGGTTCTTGTAATATTATTACAAGAGCGAGATAATAGGTCGAGAGGTTGTAGTTGAGGGCTACGGCCCGGGCGATCCGGTCCTCCAGGGGGAGTGGCACTTCCCGAACTCTCCGGGAGGGAGTTGAGGGACTTGGCCAGGTTGTTTGACCTGAGGAGGGGTCAGAGCTCCCTGGGGGCGAGGAGGTAGGAGAGGAGGGGGGAGCCACGGGTGGGGACGGACTCGGCGAGGGAGAGGAGGAGGTCCAGCAAGACCCTCACCCTCCTGCTTCGTTTGAGGTGGACCAGGCAGGTCTGCCTC
>Ga0081529_124540_pt1 | contig 11091 bp, 9 predicted proteins | sample EchGeymetagenome_FD_71012 | JGI IMG/M metagenome (GOLD analysis project Ga0081529, IMG submission 71012) | Ferrous microbial mat and aquatic microbial communities from Echinus Geyser, Yellowstone National Park, USA - transect B T=78-80 C v2... ...
TATGGTTCTATGCTGAACGTGAACCACTTCCACTTCCTACCATCCTTTGATAAAGGTAGCTTAACTTCAACTGTCAGCTTCAATTTCTTACCTCTCACTCTCATCTTTAACCTGAACATATTGCCATCGTCTGGCATAAGTGTTAGTGAACCGCTCTTTACTCTTGGTGTGACCAGGTCAGTATATTTTTCTGGCAGTTCTCTGTGTTCTTTGTAGTAGTTGCATGTTTGGTAGACTATTTGTTTTAGGAGTGTGCTGTCGACTTTGTAGCCGGCTGTGAAAAGTTTTTTGGCGATGTTTTTGTAGGTGAGTCTTTTCCTGCGCCTCTCATTCTTCTCATCTTTCTCGTAGCATTCTTGGAATACTTGTTTGATTAGGTGGTATACATCTTTTCTTGGTTTTTGGCTTCTCAGGATCGTTCCTATTTGTTCGAGGAGTGCTCTCCTGTATCTTGATGGTAGTTCTTTTTCCCATGGGTTCGCTACTCGTAGGATTTGTTCGAAGTACTTGTATGCGGGTTTTGTGTGCCCTCCATTGGCGTTTAGCCCGTATGCGTGGATCTCGTCAATTATTTCCTCATTCCAGAATTTTGGTAGTGCTTCGTTTATGAGTTTTGTGTTTAGTGTTTCGAGGTTCTCCGCTAGGTTTTTCATCCATGATGGTATTTCTATCGGGTATGAAAGAATGCTGCTTGATGGGTTTTCATTGATGCGTTTGCCTAGTTTTGCAGGAGTATGTGTCGGCTCCTCATGTGTTAAGAGTTGGCCATGTGTGCGCATCTCAACTCCACTAGATTTTGTTCTGCGCATATATTTAAACTTCATAAATCTTGGTCAGGAGTATAAGCATTCTTGTCTCTTTTATCGTATAATGTCTTTCCAAAGCCATTAATGCGAACCACCACAAACATCTATAAAAATCTATCTATTAAAGAACTGCCGGGAATCCTTAGGATTTATCGGTTCACATAATCCATCAAAATTCATAACCAACATTTTACCCAATATTTCCCACACAAAAATAATAATAAAATTTTGCATCAGCCAGCATGATATTTTATGACCACCATCCCAAAAGTGAACCCTTCACATCGTAATATAGAAAATTCTAAAACTTATAATATGCATGTTTGATACATTTTTGAATTAATAGTACAAAGAGGAAATAGTTCCGTAATGAATTTCTAAATAATCTAAATAATGCAGATTTAAATATGTGAGAAACGATTAAAAATTGGCGATTAATATGAAAATACCTGAAAAAAGAGGCTTATCCACCAAATTATTAGGGACTGTAATAGTGGTAATAGTAATAATAGTAATTGCTGTAGTGATAACTACAATGGGTGGAGGTGGAACAACAACTACTACTCCAACCTCAGCAATTTCTCCAACTACTACTCCTTCACAAACATTCACAACTTCGACCCATGTTACTACTTCTCCTCCTCCAGTTTTGTCAGGTTCTTTAACCGTATTAGCATCATCTGGTGATCCAACGCTCGCTCCATTTCTTAATATGGTTGCTAGTGATTTTATGGCTAAATATCCTGGAGTTAAAGTTCAAGTACAATTGGTTCCATTTGCTCAGTTAGTAACTACTGCTTTAACCGCATTAAAAAGTCAAAACCCTGTTCCAGATGTTATAATCTATTATCCTTCCCAAGCCCCCACATTAGGACCATATTTGGTTGATGTTAGAAAATACCTTGATAGTGGTGTCTTTAATAAGAGTGATATACCCTTCTCAACAATGTTACCCGTATATTTGCTTGATTCAAAAGGTAATATAGTAAAAATAGCTGGAGTTCCAATGCAACAAGTATTTGGTTACGTGTTAGTTTATCAAAAACACATATTTGAGAACCAGACACTACAAGCTGAATTTAAGTCAAAATACGGTTTTGATTTTGATCCTCTCAAGTGGACAACATGGGATCAATTAATTAAAGCAGCAGAATTCATACAATCAAAACAAATAACTAAGTATGCATTGCTTTTCCCCGATGGGCTCCAACAATCAATCTTTAACGGTTACGTGGGCATATTCTATTCATACGCAATTAATGATCCATGTACCGAAGTTCCACCAAATTCTGTCCAAGGATATTGGACATACTTTAAAGAAGTTAATGGTAAAGTCATACCTACACTTAATTGTACAGCTGGAATACAAGCCTTAGAAACATATAAAAAATTGGTACAATTTCAACCACCAATAGATGTTCAAGCAATGGAGTATGATCAACTTAGAGACCTATTCCTAACAGGAGATTATGCAATGGGAGCTGCATGGACAAGTTTTATACCAGTTTATAATAATAAAAATGTCTCAAAAGTTGCAAACGATCTTGGTATAGCTCCACTTCCAGCTGGAGCTACTGGTCAGGCACCAACTTTTGCAGGAATTAATCCTTATAGTAATAATGTTGATCTTGCAGCTAATTTCATTGCCTTTATGATATCACCAAATGAATATAAGAAAGGAGCAGAAACTATTGGTTTTGTACCAGCAACTTATTCTGGTCTCAACATTGCTTCTCAAGTACCACAAACCGCATGGGTGGCACCATTTGTAAAGTTAATTGCATCACAACAAGTTGCTGATCTAAAGAGAATGGCAATAGTTAATAATATTCAGAACTTCTTTACAGACTTAAAACCGGTCTTTATACAAGAAGTAGCCAATTACTTAAGAGGCAAACAGACAGCAGAACAAACAGTTAATAACATAGTTTCAAAGTGGATTACCCTAATGAAATTCTCATCATCCTAGCGTGGGGGAGCTTATTGAAAATAGATAAATATATTTTTTTATTTTCATTTCCTGCGTTAGTTTATCTTTTTTCTTTTACAATTTATCCAATTGTGAGTAATTTTATCTTAAGTTTGTATACTCAAGATGTTCTTGGGCGCTTGCATTGGACTGGATTGGGGAATTATTTATGGTTTAATAAGGATCCGTTTCTCAGTCAAATAATCATTAATACTCTTTTATACATGTTTTTAACACCCATTATTGATATAATATTAGCAATACCATTAGCTATAGCTTTGAAGAGATTAGGTAGCAAATGGTTGTTTATTATTATGCTCCCATCATTCATACCTCCCGTGACTGCGGCAGTCATGTGGTATTTAATGCTTAATCCATTCTTTGGCTTAGCATATTATGTGCTTCGATGGAATTGGGCTTCATCAATTTGGACTGTTATATTAGTTAATGTGTGGAGAACACTCCCAATAACAGTATTAATAATCTATTCCGGTTTAAAATCAATTTCAAAAGAAGTAGAAGCCGCAGCCAGCGTAGACGGCTTAACTGGTCCTAAGAAGTTCTTTATGATTGATTTACCCCTAATCGCTCCTCAAGTATTAACAGCTTTTATCCTTATGATGATAACTGGTTTATTTACTTTTGACCCCATATATATCGGCACCTCTCAAGCTGGTCCTAGAGTATTAGATAATTTAGCATACTATTCTTTTGATCAATTCTACTCAGGTGATCCGGGATACGCAGCTGCATTAATAGTTCTTATGAGCATTCTTTCAACATTCTTTTCCATACTATATATAAAACTTCTTAATATGAAACGCTTTGTAAAATTGCCAGTTCCAAAATTTATTCCATCTAAAAACACTCCACTAATAGTACATAGAATCATTCTTATTCTTTACATGATATTCATACTCTTACCCATGATCTGGGTATTGAATATATCCTTCAAAACACCACTTGAAATAATCAGTATCCCACCCACAATATTTCCTGAAAAAGTTACCATATCAAATTATCAAATGATTTTTAACGATGGATTATCCTACATAATTACGAGCACCAGCATAGCATTAATAAATACCCTAATAACACTATTATTAATCGCTCCATTATCATATTCAATGGCCATGCATAAATTTGGAGGAGCTAAATTACTTATTTACATATTATATACCAACGCAACACCCACACTCATTTACATCATACCCCTATTTTCTTTTCTTAGATACTTAAACGTAATAAACACATGGTGGGCACTCATATTAACTTACCCTATAATGACAATACCCGTAACAACATGGATTATGTATAATTATTATGTTAAATTCCCCAAACAAATAGAAGAAGCCGCCGAAGTCGATGGTTTAAATAGACTCAAAGTATTTTATAAAATGGTATTACCACTCAGCAAAGGTGGATTAAGCGTGGCTGCAATCTATGCATTCCTTTATTCATGGGGGGCACTCATATTCCCCCTAGCATTCACATACTCCCCCTACAATCTTAATAAACCATTAAGTTTTTCTGGAGCCCAAACATTCTCAATATTCATCGGACTATTAATGAGCCCCGTAACCATGAGCTACGGTGGTGTCGCCGCATCAGGTATAATAAGCTCTATACCACCATTAATATTATTATATCTTGGACGAAATAACTTAGAAAAGATTTGGAGCTCAGGTGGTGTATAATGGCTTTAAAACTTCTTGGCATAAAAAAGAAATACGGAGCCTTTACACTCGAAATTAGCGAACTAACTTTCTTAGACAAAAGTTACACAATCGTATTAGGACCCTCAGGCTCAGGCAAAACAACAACCCTAAGAATAATTTCAGGATTAGAAACACCAGAAGAAGGTAAAATAATCCTTGACGACAAGGACATAACATACGATCCCCCATGGAAAAGAGATATAGGAGTCGTATTCCAAAATTACGCACTTTACCCACACCTAACAGCTTACGAAAACATTGCAGTCCCCCTTAAAGTAAAGAAACTAGATAATAAAGAAATTGATAGAAGAATAAGAAAAATTGCAGATGTGCTAGGCATAACCAATGAACTCTACAAATACCCCTCCCAACTCTCAGGCGGACAACAACAAAGAGTTGCAATAGCAAGAGCACTTGTAAAAGAACCCAAAGTACTTCTTCTCGACGAACCATTAAGCAATCTCGACGCCAGATTAAGACTCGACGTAAGAAGCTTTCTAAAAGAACTACAGAAAAAACTTGAAATGACAGTTATACACGTAACACACGACCAAGAAGAAGCCATGGCAATAGCTGATAACATTGTTCTCCTAAACAACGGAAGAATAATCCAAGTAGGCACACCAAACGAAATTTACAGAAAACCAAAAAACATGTTCATCTTTAACTTTATAGGATTAAGCAACATAATCCCAGCACACATCCTTGGAATCCATGACGCAGACTACGTCGGCTTTAGACCCGAAGATGCAATAATAAAAAAGAACAATGAAGGCATCAAAGCTAAAGTTAAAAGAATACAATATTTAGGAGCCTATAAACTCATTGAACTAATGATCGACAACGAAATCAAAATAATAGTTAGAACAAGACCAGATGAAAACATACAAGAAGAAGAAAACGTTAACATAACCATACCCAACAACCTCCTCCTAAAATTCAAAGGAGAAGAAGCACTTTACTAAACCTTATTAAGAAATTCTATTACCTCTCTATCTTTATGTAAAATATTCAACATATAGATATCCAAAGAATAAGGAATTATAGAAACATTGATTAACAAACAAAAATTCTTATAGCATCAAAAAGATTATAAGTTTAAAAATTACAGCATGAAACTCAATGAAAGTCTGACATTGAATATTAAGAAAATGCCCTAGCTATTAAAGGCTCGGATGGACAATATTTTTTATCATCCTTCTTAACTATCCAAGATGAATCAATTAATTGATTTAAATAATTGTAAATTTCAGAGTCACTAATTTCCATACCCTCTCTTGCCTCTAATGCTCTTTTTATCTCACTCCAACTAGCACAGTTAATTACCGTCTTCATTACAGTTACATACCTATCTTTTGCTATAGCTCTTGTCTTAAGAAAGTTGTTAAATTCTTCCCTTATTAACCCAACCGCAGTATTTATTGTTTTAGATAATGCCTCGCTCAAATCCCTTTTTTGATAATAATAATATCCAAAATATGTAAGCCACCCTGGAATTCCCCCTAAATTCTCATAAACTATATCAAACTTATCGAAATTAATCTTTAATTCACTAAAACCTAACCTTAGAAACTCTTCACTTTTCTCCCTGTTAAAAGGATATAACTCAATCTCATTCATTGCTCTCCCATAAAGAGGAGACTTAGGATTATCTTTACCTAAATATCTGTATAGTAAACCCATTTTCGAACCACTTAATATTATCTTCACTTTCCTCAAATTATCAAAAGAATAAGCAAACGTGGACAATAAATTAGCCCCCCTTAAATTCAGTAATTCTTGCGCCTCATCAATAGTTAATATCACCCTATCTTCCGCCCAATCATTTAGAGATTCTAATAGAGAAGAAATACTAACCCTTTTATCACCACCCCACCTCAGCTTAATCTCATTCCCCATAATTTTCACCCCCTCTATTCGTTTAATAAAACCTATTATACTTGGAAACCTCTTAACCAATCTATTTATTTCCTTTTGTAACTCTAAAATTAAATCCTTATAAGACGTATAACCTTTTTCCTCAAACTTTCTTAAATCTATATAGATATAAGGAAGATTAAGTTCATTCAATGCTATACGAATTACCGAAGACTTACCAGTCCTTCTAAATCCTAAAACTAAGGTTATAGGTGAAGATAAAGATTTAATCCTCTCTATTTCCTCCTCCCTATTAAAGAAATCCCTCCGAGATTCCTTAGGCACTGGATCAAAAATCAACTTCTACCCCCAGAAGTTACTTCTACCCCCAGAAGTTAATAAATATTACTAACATAAATTCAATTACAACCATTAATTTTATCAAGATATTCTGTAGGCACCATATTGCCAATATTTAATATGTGATTTGGATCCATAGCATGTTTTAATCTTGCCGCTTGAAACACTCCTTCCTCACCATACATAAGTTCTAATAATGGCTTACGCTTACCATCACTTATATAATATTTCTTACCAACACCATGCTCAGCCGTTACAGTCCCACCTAACTCCACAGCTTTTCTCAAAAGCAAGACAATAGCTTCCATAGCTTTTTTAAGCTCTTTTACATCAGCCGGTAAAAAATTAAAATGCAAATGATTATCACCAATATGACCAAAAATCACATAACGTATACCAGTTTGCTCACCAACCCTATGATACCATTCAAACATCACATCAAACTTATCCTCAGGAACCGCAATATCAGTAGCAACCTTATGAGTCCCATGAGAACGAATAAAATCATTCACACCCTCAGGCAAAGCATGCCTAATCTCCTTAGCCTCATCCTCAGACAACACAAACGCATTTAAAAAATTACACTCCTCAAGCACACGCATTACCCTCTCCAAAACCATTTCACTCTCCCCATCACTCAAAACCTCCAATTCAAAATCAATAATACTTTTAGAACCTTCTGGAATTTTAGGAGGCGGATATTTCCTCCTTAAGAATTCCACAGAATACGAATCAAAAAATTCTATAGAAAGAACTCTCAATCCTTCAGACCTTGACAAATTTCTCAATCTTTTAACAAAATTTATTGCATCACTTTCATTCCTAAAATGTGCAAAAATCGGAATAATGATTTTCGGCTTTTCTATAAGCTTTACCTCCACCTCACTTATCACACCTAACGTTCCCTCTGACCCTATAAAAAGATCTATCAAATCCATCCCAGACTTTACATAATACCCCGCCGAATTCTTTTTAACATCCGGCATAGTATACCCTGGTACTTGAACTTCTATCTTTTTTCCATTAGTCAGAACTATTATGAATACCCTATCATTCGCAAAAATTTGTCCCCTCTTCACATTTAAAACATCACCATTTGGCAATACTATACGCAACCTTCTTACATAATTTCTTGTTGAACCATAATAAAAAGTTCTAGCCCCTGAAGCATTCGTAGCTATCGTTCCACCCAAAAACGCACTCATCTCCGTTGGATCCGGTGGATAGTATAAGTTTTCACTTTCAACCATCCTTTTAAATACTATAAGCGGTATACCTGGTGGCGCTATAGCATAATACCCATCATGATCCTTCCCTATTATTATTGCGTATGTTTTTCCATACTCAGTACGTTGCAGAAGCTTCTCATTCTTTGATGGCTTTATTTCTACCTGTGTAAGTTCCTCGGTAGATAATATAATCCCATCTATGGGTACTCTTGATCCTGTTATTCCAGTTCCCGCCCCTGAGATTGTTACATGAACCCTTTTATCGTTTGCCTCCCTTAATATTTCTGAGATTTCCTTCTCACATCTCGGTAAAACTAGTTCTACAGCATTCCCCTTCACGATCCTTGACTCATCAGTAAGATAATTTTCTATAATATTTGGATCATTTATCCTCAGCATGCGACTCCCTATTGAACTATCTCTAGGAAATTCCGCATAAATAATATTCATAAATAGAATAATACCCAACAAGAATAAAAACTTAGTACTTAAACCATTCCTAATTTTAAACTTATAAATCCAACTTAAAGACAAAAAACACTTCAACTATAATTATGTCAAAAAGCTTACTCCTCTTAAAACAGAAACCTCTAGCTTTTAACTAATATGTCACCACAATATACCTTATCCCAGAACAAGTCCTAGTTTTTCTAGAATGCTTTATCTCATACATAACACAATAAACCCCTTAGTAGCAAAGATTAGTCTGCTCAAAAATATTCCATAAAAACAGATGACCAAAAATCTTAAAATTAATAAACATTAACGAACATACTAAGATAATTTCTTATAAATTAAATATTCAACATAAAAGAATTCCTTAGTTAGATTTATGAAGTAATTTTATTTACTAGTATAGGAAAATGAAGAACTATATCAATAAGACAGGCATCGTGCTGGTAGTTAGTAATGCCTTAAGCGGAATAATTTGGGGAGCAAACTCAGTTATTTTATCCATTTACCTGATCAACATTGGCGTATCACCATTTCTAATCGGTATTACCTATGGTGGCTTTTCACTACTAAATGCATTAGGCTCAATATTAGTAGGTTATTTTACAGATGCAATCGAAAGAACTAAACTTTATATTTTATTATCACTTTTAAACGGCACACTTTTATTACTTTTCATCACCAATAACCCATACATCGTACTATTCGCTTACCTACTCACCGCATTATTCAACCGCAACGTAATATCCACCACACTATTAGGAGAATACTCCAGAGAATATAATACTTCTGAAAACATATTCAGCTTATCATCCTCCTTAAACATAGGATTTAGCGTTTTAGGCTCATTATTATCATCCCTACCATCATATACCGGTATATTAGGTTATTACCTCATCTTTATCATAGAAAGCGTCTCCATATACCTATCCGGACTTTTAATATTCACAATCAAAAACTCACTACCACCATCCCCTAAAAAGATTAACATCAATTTATCTGACCTCATCCATCTCAAATCAAACTGGTTACTAAAGAGATTATTACCAGAAGCATTAATCGGACTCGGCGCCGGTGTAATAATTCCACTCTTCTCACTCTGGTTTTACCTTAAATTTAACGTCGACCCATTCCACCTTTCAATAGTCTATGCAATCTCAAATATCACACTAGCATTAGGCACACTCTCAGCACCACTAGCTTCCAAAATATTTAAAAGCCGAGTCAAAACCATCATAACACTCCAAGGACTCGCCACAATCCTCCTAATAATAATAGCAATAACTACAAACTTAACCACAGCACTAACACTCTTCATACTTAGAAATACATTAATGAACATGTCAAACCCTCTACTCACATCATTAATAAACGATCTAGCCCCAAGCGAAGAAAAAGGCAGAATCTTCGGAATCTGGAACACCGCATCCTCAATACCCAGAGCACTTGGACCCGGAATCGGCGGCTACCTAATAAACAACGGCTATTTAGATACACCCATATATATAACCGCAATACTCTACACCTCAGCTATAACACTATTTTACATACTATTCAAAAACATAGAACCCAAAGAATTATCACAACAAAACCCTAAAAATATAGAACTCTAAACGACCTTTAATAAACACTTTATCTTAAACTTTTACCAGGAATAATTATATGATTTTTGATTCCCAGTCACAACTCCTGACGTAAAATGATGAAACATGAAAGGAAAGACTTATACAGAACAAACATAATATATTTATTAGTGATGTTTTTGGAAAACGAGAAAGAAGTTTATACATTATAATTATCACTAACCCACCTCCCCAGGAGCAGTGTACTTCTCAGCCTCCTTAAAAGTCCTCTCATCCCTATCCCCAAAAGCAAATGTCACATAAAGGCCCCTCCTAGTATAGTCAAAGATTGTGAAGACCCATTTGAGGAACGCCTTAGCCCTCCTTATATAAGCCCACACTCTCGACGACACATTTAAATACCGGAATGCTCCTCAAATAAGTCCACATCTCATCCACGACCCTAACAATACTCTCGTTATCCTTCTTAGCTTCCTCCCACTTCCTCTTGAGCTCTAGTAGCATTTCCGTACCTCTTTATCCAAGTGAATATTGTGCCTAGTGGTATGTTTAATGTTCTGGAGATTGCTCTCATGCTCATTCCGTTGGTGTACATTTTGATTGCTAGTTTTCTCTTCCATTTAGGGTGGGAATGTTTTGCGTCTGGGAGGAAGTGGTATCTGCAGTTCATGCATTTCATTCTTTGTCTTCCTTTGAGTTTTCCGTCTTTAACTATGTGGTTGCTGCCGCATGAGGGGCATGAGATGTCTCCCCTTATTATTTTGGGTCTGCCAACCTTTCTCATGTATTATTATTTTTTGGAATTATTAATTTTTCCGTATACGACGACACTATGTTTTGTTCTAACTTAAGATTATTTAAAAGTATTTTTAATGGTTAATTTTAGAAATAATATCAGAATTATTTTTTAACTTTGATGAATGTTCTTAAATTACCATTGTTCAAAATTTATAAGAATTGTGGTGTTTTGTTTGATAAAAAAATTAACATGAATATGTAAAATTGTTATAAATTGGAAAGGCAAAGTTTATATCAAATGCGTAATATTATTATTGTGAATAACAATGTCATCTGATAAACCTATTTCACGAAGAAGTTTTATTAGAAATATAGCTC
>Ga0081529_118752_pt1 | contig 11084 bp, 6 predicted proteins | sample EchGeymetagenome_FD_71012 | JGI IMG/M metagenome (GOLD analysis project Ga0081529, IMG submission 71012) | Ferrous microbial mat and aquatic microbial communities from Echinus Geyser, Yellowstone National Park, USA - transect B T=78-80 C v2... ...
CTACTTTTTCTATATTATTACTTATTTTTATAAGATTCGTATATAACTCAAACATATACCTTTCAGTGCCTCCTCCCTTATCTGGCGTGAAATCACCTTTTAACCCAAGTAATGCAACTCTCATTCTAGCACCTTTTTATAAACTTCTAAAGTCTCCTTAGCAGTTTTTCCCCATGTAAAGCTCCTTGCATATTCCATTGCCTTCTTTCTTTCTTTTTCGTTATAACCATTTTCTTTTAATTCTTCTATAATCTGCGCCATATGCTCTGGACTCTCTGCCTCGAAGCAGTATCTTCTTACCTCTTTTGGGATCTTTCCATATTTATAGATTATCACAGGAAGGCCACGGGCCTGGGCTTCTAGAATCGGCAAACCAAAGCCTTCATAAAGACTTGGAAATACAAAAACGTCAAAACCATCATAAATTTCTGCTATCTTTTCTTCTGGAGCGAAACCCATAAACTTTATTCGTTCGTCTGGCTTTGCTTCTTTTAACATTAAAGCATATTTTGATATGTTTCCATATATTTCAAAGAGTATATTTTTGTCGCGGATTTGCCTAATTGCATCTATTGCAAATCCCAAATTTTTTCTGTAAATTAGACCTCCGCCGATATGGCCGATTATAAACTTATTAATCTTTTTATCTTGCTCTATTGGTTTAAAAAATCGCTTATCGATGCCTAGATTTATTACACTTATTTTACCACTCTCGATTCCAAAATTAATCAACTCCATTTTTGTCTGAGTAGAGTTACAGATCAAATAATCAGAATTTGATATATTTTCCTTAATAGTATTATTGCCTAAAGTAACCGAGATTTCATTTATGTGGTATAATAGTGAATTTACAATTTTACTTTTAAGAATACCGTATCTAGGGATATTATTCACAATCCCTGGTTCTAAAATTGGAATAAGATCATGTATGGTGGTGATATATACCAAATTATTTTTCTTTTTATAACTTAATCTAATGCCTGGATCTGGATTGTGGATAATGTTATATTCTAGATTACTTTTATGAATACCAAAAAACTTTTCATTTTGCAGTAAGTCGCCCAGCACACCAAAACCAGGAAATATAATACTCGGAGAAGCAAATTCAATATAATCAATGTTTATATATCTTTTAAGATTCTTGTATAATTCGTTAGCATATCTTGGAATTCCACTTCCATATTCGCTACCCTTATCAAAATAGCCTTTACGTCCAACCATTAATACCTTTATCTCACTATTTTTCATGCTTAAGCACCTTTATCCATTTTTGCTTTAATTTTGAAATTTTGAAATCTTCTAATGCCTTTATACTGTTTTTCTGGATTCTTAATATATCTTCCTTGCTTCTATTGAGCTCGTAAAGCCGTCTCCATATATCATCTATATTATCTTCTACAATTGCATTATAATTATTTTTAACTTTATAGCCCCGAAATGCCAAACTTGTACCTATTACTGGCTTTCTATATAAAAAGTATGTTAAAATCTTTGTTTTTATGCCTCTACCAGAAACTATTGGTGCTATAAATGCGTCTGCCTCTCTTAATATGGGGTCCAAGTCTTTTACTTCGCCCATTATATTGACATTGCCTTCCTTTTGAGGTTTACAGTATTTACCGACAACTATAAATTCTATATCCTTAAGTTTGGGTGCTATTTTTTGTTTTATTATTTCAATTGCTTGCAAATTCGGCCAAAAATTGCATGCACCAACAAAAACAACCTTCTTTATCTTTGAGGTGGGTTTTAATTTTCTAACTTCATTTTCTTTATAACTTATTGGAGGAATCACAAATACATCTTTTTTATTAATGTCGGATAATTGCAATATTTCCTCTTTGTCGAATTCTGTTGGCACTACTACTATATCTGAATTTTTTATGAAATCTACAGCAACTTTTTGATGGAATTTTATGTATCTTTTGTAGAATAGTATGCGCACGAACTTCTTCAATAGATTTGGTAATCTCGTTGCTTCCAGATAGTCGAAAACCGCAGAGAGCACCTCTGGAGAATCTGTATAGGCTATAATTTTTGCATTCTTGTTTATCGATTTAAATTTGCTAATTATCGGATTAACTTGAAAAGAAAGAGCTATTAAAAGATCTGGGCCATATTTGACAAGCGCATCTACGACTTTTCTGTTTTTGCCGATCGTAGTTAAGGAAGGCCTAAATCCAAAAACAAATAGGCATAACAAATCTAAAAACCTGCTAAAGCCCTTTTCTGGATAGCCATATCCTTTAATATGTCTTTGAATAATATTGCCTAATATCTTCTCTTTATAATCCCTATCAGATATCGCAAATATTTCTATTTTACCTACCTCTGGTATTCTCTTTAAAATATTTATCGAAGTCCAAACTGCTATGTCTCCACCGCCCATAACATTAGGTAGTGGCTTGTAAAGCAAAAAAGCAACTTTTAGCTTATTCTTTCTTTGCTTTTGGCTTAAGATCATATAACAACCCTACATGTTTTATACTTGCTAATTTTTCTTTTTTGAAAGAAAGAAGCCATGACCATGTAGATACATTCCCATACGAATTTTAAATTCTGTTAGATGATTTCTTTTGATAAAGCTCTTTGCTTCCTTTTGCGAATTTAGGGCCAGCTTCATTCTGGCTTCGTCATTTAATCTAAAATACCACAATATCTTTTTTGCCACATCTTGTGGATTAAGCCGTGCCACCAAGTTATCGTTTACTTTACTTACCACTTCCTTTGCTCCAGTCCATTCAGAAACAATTGCAGGCAAGCCTCCCAGCATAGCCTCAATGCAACTTACTGAAAATGCCTCACCGCGACCCATATGCACATAGAGCGCTGAATTCTTAATAACCTCATTAAGGTCTTCTACATAGCCCAAACAGTGTACCCCTTCATCATGGCAATCTATATAATTTTTCAAATCCGGGATTCTCCCGACAATAAACAGTTCAGTATCGGGAAACTCTTTTTTCACTGTTTTGAAAGCATTATATACTATGTCAATCCCCTTATAATAAGCGCTATTCGTCCCTATTGTTAGTATTTTGTGTGAATTTAAATCCGACATTCTTTTATCTTTTAGCAAAGCAATTGCTACTTCTCTTTTAGGTTTTGGATATGTTACAATGCTTTTTGCATTTGGCAAAATTTCTTTTAATATTTCATCCTCCATTTTCCCAATAGACACAAACAAATCGACTTCCTTTAAAAGCCATGTTGCAAATTTTTTTCTTATCCCTTTTATCTTGCCTACTTTAATGTAATACAGCAAGGGACTTGCTAAGATGTTTACTATCTTTGCCTTCTTGCTTAATAGACCAAGCTTCCTTGCCAATGCTGGTATTATGTATGTACCTTCGCAGAAGTATATATCGTAATTCTTAGGCAGTGTAAAAACCGCTTTAAGTATGCTTAACCCGCCCAGCAGCATGTTGCTGCTTTCCGATCTAAGCTTTGGCGCTGGGTAAAAGTTGGCATGCAGTGCTTTTGCCATCTTTGCATGTGCATAATGCGGATCATAGTAAAGAAACAAAGTCTTCATACTACACGCTATATTAATTGATATTAAGAATTAAAAACCCTCCAAAAGTATCATAAACTGTAATGTAAAGTTTCTAACTTGACAGATATAATTGTTTCGGTGTTGCATTGATTCCGCGGTGGAAACGGCAATTGTTGTACCACTCCATGAAATCTTCTATCTGCCCATTCTACTTTATTCGAAAGAAAAAGATAAAAGTGTAAAGTTGGAAAGTTTACTTTACATATGCGTCTCTTTTCTAGCAACAGTATTTATTCAACAGTTTATTTATTAAATTTTTAATTTTAATATAATAGCGAAGTTTATGCGTGCCTTAAAATTTTTATCATTTTTACCTATACTTATACTTCTGCCTTTATTGTTTTATATATTTTCGTTAAGCCTCCTCCAAGCAATCCAAGGAAGTCAAACTAGTGTGAAAAGCATTAGCACATTTACCACTTATCCAACAGACCCAATATCTAATGCTATTATAACCTCAAGCACGTTGCTTGATGAAGGTCAGCCATTAACAATAATAGCGCAAGTAAGCGGAGGTGTTTCACCTTATACCTATAATTTTATTCTATCGCAATCAGGCACACCGTCGAATATAATTACATATAGTGGGTCCGCTTCAAATGCTCTAACATCAAATTCATTTGTTTGGACAACCAATGCAATAGGCACATTTGTTGCCAATGTTATCATAACAGACAGTGCAAACGTACCAGAAACAACAAATTCTGTATATTCTGTCCCGTTTAGCGTAAGTGCATATCCAATTGCAACAAACCTTACACCAAGCAACACAATACTAGATTCAGGCCAGTATGTCACATATAATGTGATAATAAATGGTGGAACACTACCAATAACTGCCAATCTTGTCTATGTAGCTGGTCCATCAAACACCGTAATAAACGGCAATGTTCCTGGTAATGTGCTTCAGAGAGTAACCTTGCCTATCGGTTCTGCCGAACCAAATATCATAACCTTCAATTCATTTGAACTTACAACACCAGGATCATATACATTCAATGTAATTGCAGTAGATAGTGCAAACACGCCTGTAACGTTCAATGCAGTTGCAAACACTATAACAGTTAATCCTACCACACCTGCAACCTCAACCTCTACAACAACCTCTACGACTTCTTCTACCACTACAACATTAAGCAGCACAACTACAATACCACAAATCACCTTGGGTTTGTCTACACTTCCAAGTGGGGTCGGAAGTATAATCTTTTCAGGAAATACCTATCAGAACGGTACAATTTCTGTCTCTCAAGGTAATTATTCAATAGAAGCGGTGCCAGCAAATGGCTTTCAATTTTTATCCTGGCAGAGCTCAGGCGGTGTTTCGCTTCAGTCAAATACCTATGCTACAAATGTGACTGTAAACTCTAGCGGGAGCATTACCGCTTTATTTATTCCTATCATAACCCTTGCAAGATCGGGCAACTATATAGGTGGAAATGTATTTGCGATTAACAAGCATGCGAAAATCAGGCTTTACGGAACAAACACATTGCATAGCATCGATATAACATTCAACACAAATATACGGCCTTTTGCTATGAATGTAGTAATAAGCAATCCAACGAATAGCAATTTCTACAATTTCTATAAGATAATAAACATAAGTGAGAGCAATCCAGTGATAGACAATAATATTTCACAAGTTGTGTATAACTTTTCAGTGCCAGTAAGCTTTGTGCAGGAGCATAGAATAAGCAATGGCAATATAAGGCTTTTCAAGCAAGTTAACAATGCTTTTGTGCCATTGCCAACAACATATACAGGCACAAACGGCACATATTACTTCTATTCAGCAATTTCAAACTCTCTTTCAACATATGTTATAAGCTACGCATCAGGAAACACTGTTGGCACGTCTACGCCATTGAGCCTTTCCATGCCGTCAGGCTATCCTACATACTTCTTTGCCTATGGTGGTCTTTCTGGCAAAGCGGGCACAGCTAGTGGTTCTGCATTTAGTGACAATTGGACAACTATAACAAATCATACATCTGTATTTTCAGCAAAAGCAAAAGCACAGTATAACATGACAAATATAGGCTATACTACAATACCAACAGGCACAGTTAGTGGTGGAACAGCACCTATAAACGTTTCACTTGTTGGACTTGCTTTATATGGTGGATATGCGGATGGCAAAGTCTTTAGTTCAAGTACAAGTGCAAAAAGTAATACCCTTTCTTTCACTGTTACAACAAACAACAGCTTTGTAGCTTTACTATATGCTTCTGGTGGTGCAGCATTTAGCGCTAAGCCAACCACAAATGCACCTGGCAATATCCTATTGCAAAATGTAGCAAAGGGTGGCACCAGCGCAGCGATAATAGTTGTTAACAGCTTAGCTCCAGGCACATATACCGCATCAGTAAGCACCTCAAAGACAGCCTCAATCTCAATCGTTGCTTTTGTATTACCTCCTTATAATATCTCGCTAACATTTAACGATCTGCCTTGTAACGGTACCATCATTGCAAATGGAACAACAGAAATAAATGGCAACACTGTAATATTCCATCATTATGTTTTTAATATGCCTGTGAATGCTATTGTGCCAGCTGGCTTTACATTCTCAGGCTGGAATGCTACATATGGCCTTTCAATTGCAAATACGCTAAGTCAAAACAGCTTGCTTACAGCAAATAGAAGCGGCGTACTAACAGCTGTATCTTTATCTAATCCGGTAGTCGTAGTACCTGGTGCACCATATCAAGATTTCGGGTATGCGTACTCCGGCAAAGCCTCTCATCAAACTCACAACATACTTAAAGTGGGTGGTTATTACTATTATTTCTACGAAGATGCAAATAGTCTAATCGCTTACGCCAACTCTACTGATGGTAGCGTATGGCACCAAGTTGGTGAAATTGAAAAGGTTCCTATCAACAATACCAAGCGAACTGCTCCGCTTGACGCATTCACAGATGGCAATACAATATATATAATATATCGAACCCAGATTAACAATCAAACCTTGAGAGCTGGAACAGCCACAAATGGAATAATAACATTCCGTTCGCCGATTGTTTTGGATACACTTGGTGGTTGGGCTGGTTTCTCAGGCACTGCTATCTCTAGTGGTGTCGCTGCGCTATATATTACCGGACTTTCAAATGGCACTGATTATATAAATCCTGTTAACCTTACCCAAGACAGCGGAACTACATGGACTAACCCTAAAACTATAGGACCTTCGTCTACACTTTATGCTAATCCGCTCTGGGCTACGCAGGCAGCTCCCTTGCCAAATACTATAAATGGTATGGTACTCACCACAGAGTATTATTCTGCTTCTGCATTTAACTATACAGTATATAACGGTGTTTCTTGGACTATAGGAAATATTGGAAATAAGGTTGCTGATGCTTATAATGTGGGGTTTGCCGAATTTACAGCTGGAAATATTGTTTATTTTGCTGCTCCAATGCCAAATGTATCTTACCCAGCATATTTATATGAATACAATGCGCTCTCAAGTACGTGGAATTCTGGAACTGAGATAGCACCTTCGCCAGTTTATTGGGTAAGGCTTGGTGGACTCTCAAATAAAGAACTGATTTTACTCTACAGTAACTCTACAAATGAATTATATTATCGTATAATGTCTTTAAGCACAGGAAGGTGGAGTACACCATTCCTTGTAACAAATCAACAAATCATTCAAAGAGGGGCAACGCTTCAATATGGTATGGCATACGGTGTTATGGGTGGGGCATTTATGAATGCTACCAATACTCTCTTCTTCTTCAAGATCCCTCTCGCAGGGCCTATACCTGTAACATTTAACGACAGTCCAACCAGCGGTAATATAATTGTAAACGGCGTGCAAGAAGCAAGCGGAAATGTAGTAAATGCATGTGAAGGTGGCATCACTTTTACAATCAACGCTTTGGCACCTTCAGGCTATAAGTTTAATTATTGGCAGGTAAGCAATGCAACAAATTTAAGCATTGCAAATACATTAAGTGCAAACACCATACTAACAGTCTATGGCTCTGGTGTGGTTACAGCTAACTATACACTAGCTACATTAACAACAAAGTTCGTCGAAACCGGCTTGCCAAGCGGTACAAAATGGAATGTCACATATGATAATATATTAAACAGTAGCACAACGAATACAATCCTCTTTGCAACTGCACCTGGTAATTACCTGTTTAGTGTGCCTGTGCAAACAGTTAATGGTATTGCATATGAACCTTCACCTAAATCTGGCTATTTGGTTGCTGGCAATACAACCACTATAACATTTAAGCCATTTAGCGTAAGCATTTCGCCACCAAGCAATGCTGTTGTTGATGCGGGCCAGTATGAAACCTTTACTGCTACTGTTTACAATGGCACTTCGCCATACACCTATAACATTCTTGTTGTTAATTCAATAACACCCAGCGTTATTGCTCATAACGATCTTGTCTCTGGTAGCTCAGCTACGACTCTTACCTACACCTTCCAGACAACGAGCGCAGATGTTAGCAATTCGCCTGAAGAAGCTAATGTCGTTGTTACTGACTCATTCCCTGCTACAGTAAACTCTGTTTATTCCTCTACCTTTACAATAAACCCCGCAATGACAACGCCTAGCATAAGCCCAACAAGTCCAGCAACATACTCGCCAGGCTCTACTGTCACATTTAGCACATCTTTTACAGGAGGCACGCCACCTTATACATATAATTGGCTTGTTGTAAACTCAATTACAGGTGCTCTCCTTGCAAATGCGCTTTATACAGGTGTTAGTGCAACAAGCAATTCATTTGCATGGACTATACCAAGTGCAGATAATGGCAATACCGTTGTTGCGAATGTTATTGTAACAGATAGTGCAAGCAAGCCTGTAACGGTGAATTCAACAAAAAGCGCAGTTATCACCATTTCTTCAGTAACATGCACAATCTCACTTAGCTCCAGTGCTATAAACTTTGGTAGTATAATCCCAAGCACTAGCATAGCAACAAACAATGCAATAAGCGATAGCAATACAGGCACTGCTAATGCGTATATGTATGTATACGGCGGCAACTGGATATTCTCAAGCAACACAGCAATTTCATTCTATGTTGCAAATACAGTCTGGTCCAGCATAGCCAACACTGCTTATTCATCTGCAACAAGGCTCTCAAATCTTGCAACGAATACTAGCATTCTTGTGCCAGCAGGTGCATCTAATACTATTTATTTTGGTCTAGCTGTGCCTGGAGGAGCAAAAGCGGGTGCATATACGCAAAACATAATAATAGCAAACCAGTGCTAAAGCCATAAGTCAGTTTCACTTGGTTGGTACAGCCCTAAACTAGTTTCTTATACAATGGCGTTGAAGTCTCATTTGCCAGCGGTTAGTATTGCTGCTTTATGGAATAAGCTTGCGAGGCCCTCGGTAAAGCTTCTTTTGCCCTTTAACATTGCGAGCTTCTCATTATATAATAAGCTTGCTTAGATAAAAGTGTAAGCATGGGCTTATGAAAATGTTTAAATACTTATCCTTCAAAACTCAAAATATAAATTAGCCTAAGACGGCGACCTTTATGAAAAGCAAAAATTTTAATTGGCTTGTAACTGTGATTGTGGCTGCACTTACCTTCTCAGCACTTCTTTTGCTATCTTCAAGCAATGTGGGTGCAACGAGTTCAAATTCAACGGTGTCAGCGAGCGTTAATGTTCCAGGCACACTATATACAGACATTAGCCCTAATTCTATCACATGGACAAACTACCCTAAGTATGCAAACGATACAAATACACTTATAACAGTAAGTGATCAAAATGGAAATATACCAGGCAATATCTTTATATGGGGCACAGCTACATTATCAAATGCGCTAAACGGCAATAGCATAGCAATAGGAAATGTATTGTGGAATCCAACAGCTTTGACATCATATGCTGGAAACGCTGTAACCACATCACAGGTAGATACGCTTATAGTGGTTGCTGCACCAACTATAAGTACACCAACAACGAGTAGCCCTATATACCTTGGCGTAAGCATACCAGCTGGAACACCAAGTGGCTTATACACGGGCTCAATATACTTTGATATTGAGAATGGCACAATATACTCTTCACAACCTTCGTCTAACACACTCTCAGTTACTGTTAATGTACTTTCAACATGCTACATAAGCCTTAATGCAACATCTATTAACTTTGGCACAGTGTTAAGCGGAGCAAATACAGGAACAACTTGGAATGGAATATTAGACTCTGATCCGGGCGGCAACTTGCAAGCAACAATATATGTTGCAGGTACAAACTGGATATACTCAAGCAACACTGCAATCTCGTTCTATGTAGCAAATACTGTATATAGTGGTACAAACACAATAAGCTATAGCCAAGCATATCCATCAAATTCACTTAGCCTCTATCCTACATTTGAAAGTACCAGTTTAACAGTTGCAGCACCAACACAAGCAACTCCTACAACGAGCACAAAAATCTACTTCGGCCTTGGCGTTCCTGGTGGTGCAAAAGCAGGGGCATACACGCAAAACATAATAATAGCAAATCAGTGCTGATGGTTGAAATGAGGCACATTTCTTTTTACTTTCTTTTTCTTCTATTTCTTACTTCTATTGCTTCAGCACAGCTTGGCGAACAAGGCGGACCACTTGTGTTTAATGTAACACTTGGTGGAAGTGAAACATTAAATTATACAATCCTCAACGCTGGATCATCGACGATAAACTTTACAGTAGAGCTGCCAATACTAAATACAATACCAAATAACGAAACGCCTATAGTTAAGGTATATCCTATGAACGGAACGCTTGCACCTCATTCACAACAGGTCATGCATGTAACGGTTTTTATGCCTGCAAAGGATAAGCCCGGGTTAACATGGAGTGGCGGCTATGCAAAGGGCACATCTGGCATAGCGGTAGTAGAGGGCTCGCCATCGATAGTAAGCGGTGGTATGGGTGCTGTTGTATATGCCGCGATACTAAAAGGCATAATAATAAAGTCTGCAAAGCCTCCAATTAATATACTGCTTATTGTTGGCATTGTATTGCTTGCAGCGATAATAGTAGCAGGCGGCACACTTTACTACTATTATAGAAAGCGTGCTGTTGCAAAGGCTAAGAAGGAGCTTAGAGCAAAGGAGCTTGCAGAGCTTAAGGCTAGGGCTAGAGGCAAGGCAAGAAAAGCGGTTAAGAAAAAGGTCAGAGCAAGGCCAAAGGCTAAGGCAAAAGCTAGAAAGGCTAAAGCAAGAAGAAGGGCAAGGTAGCTTGCTAATGGTATAGGTAAATAAGCTCCTTACCTAAGTGTAGAAAGGCTCTCTTCTGCACCTTCTAATACACTTATACTTGTGCCATACGGTTCAAGCAACAATATATACTTTGGTCTCGGCGTGCCGGAGGAGCGCCTTCTGGTGCTTACTCACAGACAATAATAATAAAGAACAGTTGCTTAAGGTTATACATTCTTTATCCATATCCAAACAAGCGCCTAAGCTGCATCCTGTAGCTCTTCAGCCTCTCGTGAAGTTCTTTCTTGCTGATATCTATAAAGTTTTCAACCTGCACTC
>Ga0081529_119635_pt1 | contig 11082 bp, 10 predicted proteins | sample EchGeymetagenome_FD_71012 | JGI IMG/M metagenome (GOLD analysis project Ga0081529, IMG submission 71012) | Ferrous microbial mat and aquatic microbial communities from Echinus Geyser, Yellowstone National Park, USA - transect B T=78-80 C v2... ...
ATTTCAAGATGACAATATACATTCGTGGCAAAAGCTATTCGGCGAAAAGATCTACGAGACCTCCATAGGGGGAATCCGCAATGCCTTGAAGAGGAAGGCTAGCACCCCTGTGGAGGTAGGAAGGTTTGTTAAGACAACAGGAGTTTGTCCTGTTTGCAGAACATACGTTAAGCTTGACCTGTCTCAAAGGGAGCTCACGTGCCCCTCCTGTAACACAACGTTCGACAGAGATGTAGCTTCAGCAATCGTAATATTGAAGGAGGGGCTTTCCCTATGGAACGTAGGGGAGACGCCCGGGGATGAAAACGCCTCTGCGATGTTGGAATACTTGAAAAGTATTCCACACGTAAGCGTTTTGATGAACCGGGAAGCCTTGCCATTGATGGCAGGGTAGTTCACCCTCAAGGTACAAGCTTTTATAAAAGCGCATTAAATTATTATTGCAAGATGAGCGAGTTTGCGGATATGTATTACTTTGGAATAATAACAGTTAGCACTTCAAGATTTTACTCTGAAAAAGCCGTAGACGAAAGTGGACTGCTGGCTTCAGCGATGATAAGGAATTCAGGATACAAAGTTTGTTGTAGATCTTTAGTACCAGATGACAAGCTGGCAATAACAGGATCTTTAACTTCTATGTTATTTAATTTTAAACCAGATATAATCCTTCTAATTGGAGGGACAGGCCCGTCAAAAACAGATTTTACAGACGAAATAGTCTTTAAAGTTTCTGAAAAGCTTATTTTTGGGATATCTGAAGAGTTCAGGAGAAGAAGCTATCAAAAGATAGGACCCCGGGGACTGCTAGGAAACATGAACGTTGGGTTAATCAATGATTCTATAATAGTTTCGTTGCCGGGATCGCCTAATGCTGTAGAAGAAGGGTTAAAGGTATTTATGGAAATTCTACCACATATAATGGAGGTAAGAAGGGGAAAAACACATGATAAAGGAAATAATGTGGGTTGAAAAGTATAGGCCTCAGAAGCTTGATGAAGTAGAAGATCAAGAAGAGATAGTGGAGAGATTAAAGGGGTTTCTTAAAAAGCCCGAAGATATGCCACATCTTTTGTTTGCTGGACCCTCCGGCACAGGAAAAACTACTGTTGCTTTCTGCTTGGCTAGAGAGATACTTGGAGAAAACTGGAGAAACTATACTCTTGAGCTTAATGCTTCCGATACAAGGGGTATAGACACTGTAAGGACCACGATAAAGAACTTTACGAGGTTTGTAGATAAATCAGTAGGCATACCATACAGGATAATAATACTTGATGAGGCTGATGAAATGACTTCCGATGCTCAGACAGCGTTAAGAAGAATCATGGAAGAATCTTCAGCAAACGCAAGATTCATAATAATAGCTAACGTTTCAAGCAACATAATAGAACCCATACAGAGCAGATGCGCTATATTTAGGTTCAAGAGGCTTGATGAAGAATCCGTTATAAAAAGGCTACAGTTCATTTGCAATAATGAAAAGGTTAAGTGCAGCGTTGATGCTTTGAAGTTAATATATCAGATAAGTGAAGGTGATATGAGAAAAACAATAAACCACCTTCAAGAAGCAGCGGCCCTTGGTGAAGTAAACGTAGAAAACGTAAGGGCAACAATTACTATAACTAGAGAAAGCGATGTTAACGGCATGGTAGAAGCTGCGATCTCTGGAGATTTTAAGAAAGCGCGGGAAATACTTTATAAACTAATAATGATATACGGGTTACCTGAAACTGATATACTGAAGATGATGTTTTCAGCTATCAACGGTAGGAAAGACATCGATCTTGCCCTTGCAGCTAAAATATTTGCAGAATATGATTTTAGACTTATACAGGGCGCACACCCCGATATACAGCTTTCAGCGTTACTAGCAGAGCTGAGCTCTATAGGACAGAAAAAGGATTAATTTGATGTCATTTATCCTAAATGATAAGACCTTAAGGTTAAATATACTAAAAAACCAGCTAATAAACAGGTTATGGTGATGATTTATGAAAATACCTAGAGGATTAAGGGATTATGATCCGGAAGTGTATGAAAAGTTAGAAAAGATACGTGAAAACTTTGTTACGCTTTCTAGGTCTTATAATGTAAAACTTATGGAACCTTCTTCGCTGGAATTTTTAGAAACGCTCGAGGCTAAGGGCGGAGAAGAAATAATAAACGAAATATACGCTTTTAAAGATAAATCCGGTAGAGATCTTGGACTTAGATTTGACTTAACTGTTGGAATAACCAGGTATGTATGTGAAAGGAGGGATATTCCTCTTCCAGTTAAGCTTGGGGCTTTTGCAAGCATGTGGAGGTACGATGAACCACAAAAAGGAAGGTACAGATGGTTTTATCAGTGGGATCTAGAAGTTTATGGAGATAAAACCCCTGAATCATATGCCGAGGTTCTTTCATTTACGTATAGAATGCTAAAAAGTTCTGGGGTTAAAAAACCTATAATTTTTATAAGCGACAGACGAACTGTCGAAGCTGCTATCAAAGATATAGCTGGAGAAAAATTCAGCGTGGACCTTCTAAGGGCTATCGATAAACTTGGTAAAAAGAGCGAAGAGGAAATTGTTTTGGAATATGAAGAAAAGGGATATACGCGGGATCTTATAAGAAGTGTTCTTGAAGTTTCAAAAGCTGATGAAAATTCGAGCGTCGTAAAAAAATATATCAAGCCAGACCTCTTAGAGCTTAGGGATCTGCTTAAGGCTCTTAATGTTCCAGTCAACATAAATTTCAAGATAGTAAGGGGCCTTGATTATTATACAGACATAGTGTTTGAAGCTTATGACGAAGGGAGCCTAGATTTAGGTGCGATAGCTGGAGGAGGAGGTTATGATTCTTTGCCCGTTTTGTTCGGAAGGGAAGATCTTAAAGCTCTCGGAGTGGCTGGTGGTGTAGATAGGCTTCTCTTAGCTTCTCAACTGAACCAAGAAACTGAGCCATTGATCTATGTGGGTTACATCAATGAACTTAAAACAGAAGCTTTTAAAATTACAGAAAAGCTAAGGGATGCGGGTTTTAGAAGCGATCTCGCTCATAAGAACCGATTAAATGAACAGCTTTCAGAAGCTGAAAGAAATGGCGCTTCTCTTGTCTTGCTTGTACTTCCTCGCGAATTTTCAAGAGGCATATTAAAAGTTAAGGAAATGAAGACCAGACAGGAATTTGAAATAACTAAAGAAGATCTAGTCAATCAGATAAATAAATTTTTAACTTCATCTTTTTACTAGAGACCCCGTCCGTGACAGTAGATCAAAACTTTTTAGCACAAGATGGAGTTTTACATTTTATGGAAACCATAATCCTGCAATCTAAAGATGGTAAAGCGCATTATACGTTAGTGAGATTTTGATCTACTGGTAAAGGCGGGCTAGTTTACTTAAATCTTAAAATCAGATGTTACCACCGGTAACAAAAGCGACTGCCTTTGCATCATTTGGCAAGTCATATTTTAACAGGCCAGCATATGCTGCAGCGCCTCCAAGCTCAGAGCACACTTGTGCTAGTTTGTATATTTCTTTTACAGCTTTCGTCAACTCTTTCTCGCTTACAGTTATAACGTCCCCACCAGTAGCTTTAACTGCTTCTTTTGCTTGATCTGCATATGTTGGAAGACCTACAGCTATAGCGTCAGCAGCAGTTTTTATGTTTACTTTCTTTAACTTTCCTGTTTTGTAGTACCTATAAAAGGCATCAGCGCCCTTCGCTTGAACGCCTATAATCTTGGGCATCTTATCTATTAAACCAAAAAGTTTGTATTCATACAGCCCTTTATATGTAGCTGAAATTAAAGTGCCGTTTCCAACAGGCACAAAAACATAATCTGGCGGATTGTAGGAAAGCTGATCTATAACTTCAAATATTACACCTTTTTGCCCTTCTTTTCTGTAAAGATAGTCTCCGACTAAGAAAGATTTCGTTTTTTTGGCAAACTTCTCTGCTTCTAAAAGAGCATCGTTAAAATCGCCTTCAACCTGAATAATCTTTCCACCTTTGTTCCTTATCATATCTATTTTATTCTGGTTTGCACCAGAACCTACAAAGGTAACGGTTTCAAGTCCAGCTATTTCAGAGTATGCGGAAACTGATAATGCCATGTTTCCTGTAGACGCAACTACAAGTCTTTGATAACCTAGCTCGAGCGCTCTAGTGACTTCAACGGTTGAGCCCCTGTCCTTAAATGATTTCGTTGGGTTATCGAGTTCTATTTTCAGGTAAACATCTGGAACTGATGCGACTTTCCTCAGCCTAGTACCACCTTCTCCTGCGGTTACAGGCCTTCTTTTAATCGGCATAAATGGTCTGTATTTCCACTGTTTTACAAAAGCCGTTTTAAAGTCTGTAGGGAGTTCCATACTTTTATAATCGTACGTAACTTCAAGCAAACCACCACATTTGCTGCACCTAGGCCACGCATAATCTGAATCATACGTTTGTCCGCATTTTGTACATTTAAGATAAAATTTCATATGCTCTGTTATTAAAAATCTAAAGATAAAAACTTTTTATTTTAAAATTCTTAAAAAGAATTCTTCTTAAGCTACATTATCATTCAAACCTTATGTATAGCTTTTTTTCATCGAGTTCATATTCCAAGTAAGTCCCTGACTCAGGTTTGCCTAAGAAAACGTTAAACTTTTTAACCCTTGTGAGAAAAGATAGCTCATCCAACCTGTGTTCGACTGCGTTAACCACTTCTTCATCATCTGAATATATTTCTGCTTTTTCAAGAACGTCTGTTGGATTATATCCTTTTTCTTTTCTTGCATATTGAACTCGTCTTGCAACGTCTTTAAGATACCCTTCTTCTATCAAGCTTTTATCTCTCTGCAGATCTATAACTACCAGCAGCCCTCTTTCCCAAGCTATTTCATAACCCGGTTTAGGCAAAAACTGAACCTCAATTGCTTGGTATGGTATTTTAAAATCATCGATTGTTACCTGACCATCTTTCATTAGCGATTCTGCTATTTCAAATGGGTTTGATGACTCAATAAGAGACTTAGCTTTAATCGAGTCTTTCTTAAAAAGCTTGCCAAGTTCGCCTACTAAAGGCCTTATCTTTACATCAACAGGAAGCTCTTTTAAACTATTTACGTATTGAACCGTCTTTATGTTGGCTATCTGCGATATGATGCTAAGCAGGTCTTCCTGCAGATCTGAAGCCGAGTATACTACAGCTTTACTGAGGGGCCAGCGCCTTTTTATTTTGGCCTTCATCCTAGCGCTGTTTATTAAAGAAACTATATTCCATATTTTTTCGTATTTTTCTATCAGCTTTTCGTTAACGTATTCCTCATCAAGTGCCGGCAACCTTTCCTTAAGTATCGACTGTTTGGCGCCAAAGACGTTTTCGAAAAGGTAATCAGTTGTATAAGGCGCAAGAGGGTGTAACAGCACATCAAGTTCTCTAAGAACCTTACCGAGAGTCCAATATATACCAAACCTCCTCTTCTCAGTTTCTGCGCTGTCATTCCACAGCTCGTTCCTTATAAGAGGAACATACCTCTGACTAAGGTCATCTATTATGAAGTGCTCCATTATTCTGGCCATTTCATTAAGTTTTTTCTTTTCATATGCTTCAATGTATTCCTTTTTTGCTTTTTGAAGCAACCCAAGTATCCAGTATTCCTTTTCTCCGAGTTCTCCTTTTTCTTTATCTTCCCATACAAACTTATCATATTCAGAGTTTACTTTATAATAAACATGAAGATTGAAAAGAGTGTTCAACACCTGAAACGGTCTTTCCGTCATTTCCTTTCTGTCGAAGCTCAAAACATCAACTGGGTTAGCCTTCCATACAAGGTAAAACCTTACAAGGTCCGAAGGATAAGCGTTAAAAAGATCCTTTGCAAAAACGACGTTTCCTTTACTTTTGCTCATCTTTTCTCCTTTTTCATCAACTATTAGGCCTGTAAAAAGAAAACTTCTGTAAGGCGATTTCTCGTTAAATATAACACCTTCCATTAAAAGTGTATAAGCCCAACCTCTTGTCTGATCTATTCCTTCAGTTAAAAATGTAACCGGAACAACCCTTTTATATTCTTCTTCAGTTAAAGAAGCGTAGGGTGCTGCACCACTGTTATGCCATGTATCAAGAACGTAGGGTTCTCTGTAGGCCTCACCGCCACACTTAGGACATTTTATTACAATTCTATCTATCCAAGGCTTGTGAAGCTCAAAATTAGGTCCATCAGGAAGCTTTATCGCGTTCTTTATTATTTCATCCCGTCCAAAAAGATATATTTTGTTACCACAATTTTTGCATACCCAAACAGGAAGCGGCGTTCCCCAGACCCTTTCTCTGCTTATACACCATGGTTTCTTTTCTTTTATTATTTCAAGAAACCTGTTTCTTGGCGAATCAAAAAAGTACTGTACATTTGAAGCTTCTTCATATGCTTTTTCGGCTATCTTAGGGATATCATAAAAATATTCCCTTCTTGCTAAGAATACAAGTTTATGTCCTGAACGCCAACACGTGGGATAAGTATGTTTAATCTTTCCGTATTTTACTAGCATACCTTTGTTTTTAAGATCTTCAGCTATTATGTCATCAGCATCCCTTACAAAAAGGCCTGAATACTTACCTGCCTGCTCTGTAAACTTAACCTGATCGTCTATTGGATTAAATATAGGTAGACCTCTCTTTTTGCCAACTTCAAAGTCTTCTTCGCCGTTAGCTGGGCTTAAGTGCACTATACCTGTTCCTGTAGTTATATCTACAAAATCCTCTGCAAAAACATAGTAAGCCTGCCTGTTGTTATACATGTAATCTTGCGCAGATACGAGGTCCCGCAAAGCTGGTATGTATCTTTTTCCATCAAGATCCTTACCTCTTATTTCTCCTAAAATTTCTGCTTTAATTCCAGTATCTTTTATAAAAGAATTAAAAGCGGTTGAACCAACTATCCATCTTTCTCCATCAACTTTTACAATGAGATACTTTTCATCTGGATTTACAGCTACAGCCTCATCTGTTACCAGAGTAAATGGCATGGTAGTCCAGACTACAAGGTAAAGATCTTCATCTGTTAACTTTACTTTATAATACATGCTGGGGTCTGTTTCTTCTTTATACCCGAGCGCTACTTCGCTATTACTTAAGCTTGTCTGACAACTTGGACAGTAAGCAACTACCCTGTAGTCTTCATACAATAAACCTTTTTCATAAGCTGCCTTTATTATCTTCCATTCTCTTTCAATATACTCATCTTTATAGGTCCAGTAAGCTTTATCATAATCGAACATTAGTCCAAGCTGTCTATCAACTTCTCTCCAGACTTTGTTATATTTATGAATGAGTTCTTTGCATTTGGCAACAAGCTTGTCTTCCCCTATTTTATTGAGGACTTGGTATTTATTGCCTGATATGCCAAGTTCTTTTTCAGCCTCAAGCTCCACAGGAAGACCTTGAGTATCCCATCCGGCTCTGAAAAAAACTTTATTGCCCTTTAAAACTTCCATCCTGTAAAATAAATCTTTTATTACTCTCCCTCTAACATGACCGATATGAGGTTCGCCATTCATCGTTGGGGGACCTTCTATGAAGGTAACCAACGGTCTATCTTCGGAGTCGATATCTTTCCTTGCGGTTTCCCATTTTTTGAAAATCAAATCCTGTGTGCTTTTAAAGTCTTTAAACGGATTTTGAACTTCCATTATTCACAATAGTTTGAAATATTCTATATAAAAATTTGGTGCTAAGCTTAATTTTTTATGAAATATGCATTGCTTTTCTTTTAAAAGCTTTAACCAATCAACCTTGTTGTCTTTGATTTATTATGTTTGCAAGTCATGTCTTAATATTAAAATTAAATAACGAAGAAATGAGAATCTTTTTATAATTTTATTACAAAATGAGGTTTGTGGAGAAAAAAATAGGTTCTATTAATTTGAAACTGATAAAGGGGGATTTGACAGATGCTGATTGTGATGCTATAGTAAATGCAGCTAATTCTTTTTTAAAGCATGGTGGCGGGGTGGCTTACGCTATAGTTAAAAAAGGAGGGTATTCTATTCAAAAAGAAAGCGATGAGTTCGTTAAAAAACATGGTCCCCTCAAAAGGGGTGAGGTAGCTTTAACTTCAGGTGGGAACCTTAAAGCAAGGTATGTTATCCATACAGTGGGACCCATATATGGAGAAGGAAGCTTCGAAGACTTGGTACTGGCTTACAGATCAGCTCTAGAAAAGGCTTTAGAACTCAAACTGAAATGTATAGCTTTCCCAGCCATTTCAACAGGAGCCTATGGGTTTCCGTATGAAGATTCGGCTAAAGCCTTTTTTGATGCATTAAAGGACTTCAAAGGTGATTCTTTAAGAGAGATAAGGGTATATCTGTTTAACGATGAAGCTTATGATGTATTTAAAAGAGTCTTTGAAACTAGATATCTTTTATAATTTGAAAGAATTGAAAAATGTTTAATGATAAAATAAAAAATAAATAAACAGGGTATTTAATATTACGCATGAGACCAATAAAAATAGAAAACGACGAAGTCTGGGTTCTCGATCAGAGACTTCTTCCTACACGCGAAAAATGGACCAAAATTTCTTCAGCAGAGGATGCGTACAATGCAATAAAAACGATGGTCGTAAGAGGGGCACCTTTAATAGGCGTTGTAGCAGCATATGGACTTGCCCTTACAGCTAAAAAAGTTAAAGATGTAAGCGAATACATAAAAATTGGTGAATGGCTAAAGACTGCAAGACCTACTGCCATCAACCTGATGTGGGCGGTGGACCGGGTTTTAAATTCTTCAAAAGACGAAATAAATTTTGTAAAAGCGTGGGAAGAAGCTTCGAAAATATTTAATGAAGAGCTTGAGAACGCAAGAAAAATAGGAGAAAATGGCGAACCTTTGTTTAAAGACGGCGACACAGTTCTCACACACTGCAATGCAGGAGCCCTTGCCACAGTAGACTATGGTACTGCGCTTGCACCTTTGAGAATTGCTAAAGAAAAAGGAAAGAAGATCAAAGTATTCGCTACGGAAACGAGGCCTGTTATGCAGGGTGCTAGACTTACAACCTATGAGCTTGCGAAGGACGGTTTTGATGTGACGCTCATCGCAGACACTGCAGTAGGGCTAACAATGATGAAAGGTTACGTAAAAAAGGTAATTGTTGGAGCGGATAGAGTTCTAAAAGATGGAACAACTCTTAACAAAATAGGCACGTTCCAAGTTGCGACACTTGCCAAGCGCTTTAATATACCTTTTTATGTAGCTCTTCCTAGTTCAACTCTAGACCTGAAAAGTAAAGTTAATGATGTAGTAATAGAAGAAAGGTCCCCTGAAGAAATATTTTATATAAAAGGAAAAAGAATAGCTCCACGTGGAATAAAAGCTTTTAACCCTGCGTTTGATATAACGCCACCTGAATTAATAACTGCAATAATAACAGAAAAAGGTGTTTATTATCCACCATTTAACTTTATTTGATGGGCCCGTAGCTCAGCCAGGATAGAGCGCTGGCCTTCGGAGCCGGAGGTCGCGGGTTCGAATCCCGCCGGGCCCGTATTATTTTTTGACAGCAATTGCGAAGCTTTCAGCTTTTGTAAACGTTTATTTACCCGTTTTTTCTAAAATAATTAAAACCATGTTTACATCTATCGGGCTTATTTCGCTAATCATTTCAATAATTGCAACAGCAATAATATCATCAATGAGCTTTTACGGTTACCTTAAGGTAGAAAGCAATACCTTACTCAAGGAAGGGGTGGCTTTCTTACTAATCACGCTAGGGCTACTAAGCGACTTTCTGATATCCTATGCGGGTTTTTATTTTGAAGCTGTAGGTTTTCTTATAATAGGATTAGAACACATAAAAGAGTTAAAGGAAGATTTGGCGCCTCTTATAATAATACCATATGTAGCAGGCGGTACTGTTGCAATATTTTTTTCACTTTACGCCGGAATAGAAACTCTGATCTATTACCAAAAAACAAAAAGAGTAATTAACCTCCTTGTTGGAGCAGGGCTTATCCTGGTTTCTTTATCAATATTTATACAAATCGTAGATTATTACTCACCTATAGGTTATATTATTCAGGCTATAGGTTACCTTATAATGCTGAGCTCACTGGTGCGCTGAAATGAGAAGCAGAATCAGGATAATTGCTGATTTGTTAGTTTCGCTCGAACAGTCAAACAATGGATTAAAGGTAACCGAGCTTGTAAGAAAGTCTAACGTCCCTTATGTGAGGCTAACCGAAATACTGGAAGAACTGAACAGAAAAGGCATGGTAAAGCTTATTAACGGAGAAGAAGGCCAAGTTTATATTATAACAGGAAAAGGTTTGAAATTTCTTGAAGAGTATAGAAAGTTTTCAAAGTTTGCAGAGGGTTTTGGTTTAGAAATTTAGCTTTCTGCTAGAGTTTCTAATATAGCTTTTCCGATGTTCATTGCAAATTCCTTTAACTCATCAGCGGTATACATCTTGGTTTTTTTGACAACGCTATCGCTTACCATTAACACGCAAGCTGACCTGATGTTTTCAATCTGTGAAAGCGTTAAAAGCGCGGCGCATTCCATTTCCAGAGAAACTATATTATACTTTTTATAAACTTCAAGAACGTCTTCTAAAGTATAGAACGCGTTTTTAGAAAATACCTGCCCTAAGTATGTGTTTATTTTCTTATCTTTTAACTTTTTATAAAGATTGTATGTAAGCTCAAGGTCAGGAGAAGGTGAAAGAACTAGGCCGCTGGAAAGCTCATAAATTGTCCCACCGGGTGAGTAACTTGCCCCTGTTGCAACCACAGCATCCCCTATTTCCATTTGGTCAATCAGCGCTCCAGTTGTCCCGAACCGTACAATCCTTTTTACCCCAAGCTCTTTTAGTTCTTTAAACAAAGTTGAGATTGACGGCCCGCCTATCCCGTGCGATGCTAAAGTTACAGAGTGATGATTAAAGCTTCCAGTATAAATAACATACCCTTTTTTTGAGCTTATTTCTTTTGATCCTTCTAAAAGCGAGGAAAGCTGTCTAACCCTTTATGAGTCTCCTGATATAACAGCATCTTCTGCTATGTCGCCTTTTAAAGCGTTTATGTGAGGTAGCATAAAATGAATA
>Ga0081529_114698_pt1 | contig 11081 bp, 18 predicted proteins | sample EchGeymetagenome_FD_71012 | JGI IMG/M metagenome (GOLD analysis project Ga0081529, IMG submission 71012) | Ferrous microbial mat and aquatic microbial communities from Echinus Geyser, Yellowstone National Park, USA - transect B T=78-80 C v2... ...
GTATCTCGTTTTTTGCTACATAGAGCGTTAAGCTACAATAAGAGCATTTATAAGTAAATTTATCTAATGGTGGCATATCGTTTTCTTTTTTGTTATCGTTTTTAGTAATATTCAATTTTGCGAGGTATTTTTGCTTAATGCTATCTGGTATATACTCATTATCTAAAATTTCTTGTATCTCTTTCGGTATTTGAGGTTGTTGTGGCTTCTCATTAAGATTATAAGGATTATAAGGGTTAAAGTCTAAATCTAAATCTTTTTGAGTTTTAAGTTTTGTTTCCAGATAGGCTTTCCACATTATATTATTACTATCAAAAGGCTGCCATTTAATTATACCTATAAAGCCTCGTATTTTATGCCTTAAAGTCCAATCAATAGTTTCTGGGCTAGAATATAAGAAATAAGGGTTATCTTCAAAAAACTCAAAAATAGAGGGTTGCTTAACTATCGGTAAATTAATAGATTGCAGATAAGAATAACCTAAACCACGCTGCGTTATGAGTATGATAAGATTAGCCTTCTTGCGAATTCTTGCGTCTAATTCAGTGAAATCTTGCATATTAGTAAAGATTATATTGTTGCGATTTGCGAATACATTAAGCAATTTAGTATATCTTACATTAACATAACTCATACTCTCTCGTTTATCGGCTATCAAAAAAGCCTCGTCGGTTATTATGACATCTTTAAAATTTTGCTTAACTAAATCTAATTTTTGCTGCGGGCTATAAATCATATTCTTATTAAAGAAATCCTTCTCTACTATAAAATTATCTACATCGGTAAGAGGTATATCGTGCTTTATCGAATAAATTCTCTCTAAAAATCTTAAAGAGAGTGTAGATTTCCCGCTTCTGGCTTGTCCTATGATAAGAATATGAGCGTCTAAATCGTAATTTTGCATTCTTGCGATATTAAAAGACAAAAAGTTAAGTAAAGAGTTGTTTAGATTATTCTTTTGACGCCATACCTCGTAATCTTTAAGTATGCTATCGGTTAATGATTTCTTAAAGCGTTGTGGTATGAGTGCATAGAGAGAGTTAATTACTTTTTTTTTAATATTTGTCTTTTCCGTCGGCAAGGCTACTTTAAGAATAGTCTTTAAAAACTTATCGAATATCTGATTAATGTAATCCCATAATAGCCTTATTTCTTCTGTATTTTTAGCGTATGGTATGGCGTTATATAAATCGTAAAAATTATATTCAGTGCCTTTTATCTCTATTTTTGAGAAGTCTTTTAATGCTTCTTTATCTAAATACTTCTCTAAAATTTGCTTAATGTTAAATGCTAAATCTCTCAATTGATTGTATGCTTCTGTATAATCTAAATTAGATAAAGAGAGCGTAAAGTCTTGCTTTAAATTTATGAGTTTAGCGATAGCATATTTATCGATATCAGATATATTAAAAACTCCTTTCTCTATTGCGGTTTTAATTATATCGTTATCATTATCTTCTGGCATATTCTCATACCTTCTTAACCTCATTCATAAGGCTTTATAAATCTACTTGCTATAAGCATTATTCCGATTACAATATCAATTAATAGATAATATATCGGTATAGAATTTAAAAGAGTTATCAAAAGAAGGCTTAGATAGAGAGGCATAATAATAAACCAGAAGAGTATGTTATCTGGGTTTTTTTCAAAATAACTTATTGTTATATTCATTTTTTAGCCTCGTTTTCTTTTCTTTTGGGTGCGGGTGCTTTTCTTTTCTTTTAAGTGCCTATCGGCATTTTTGAGATTTTTGAGAGATTTGCGGTTATGTTAAATGTCTTCATAAATAAGTAGTTTTGTAATTTAAGTTGTAGAGTAAAAGCGTTTATCGTGTTGTTTAGCGTTTTATAATTGAGTTGTGCGGTTTTATAAGCGTTTTGCGACGTAAAGTATGCTAAAACCACTACTGCCAAAGTAATTAAAAAGAAAGCCCATTTAATAACCTCGTTAAAGTCGTTAGGTTTAGTTAGCATACTCTCTTTTGTATAATGAGCGATTTGAAAGTCTTTTATGTAGGCTTGGATATCGGCGTTTATCTTATTGCTTTCAGTAGATAAGCCTATCTGCTTGTAGTTGCTGCCATCGAATATTGCGAATGCTACTTTCTCTTTTTCATTCGGTAAAGTGTAGAGGTTATTATAGTCGATTATTATCGGTAATGTTTTCTCTTTTCCGAATAGGCTTTCCTTGTATTTAAAAGTGCCGTTGTCATAGTGCCCTTTATAAACTTCTCTTATATTCATTCGATTATCAAATACTATTAATTTCATTTTATCATACCTCTTTCAATCAGTAAAAATTTCAACCAAAAAAGTAAAGGCTACTGCTAAATATTCAATACCACAGCCTATTAAAAGCCCATAGTTAAATGGTGTATTGTTAAGGAATGTATAAAAACAAATAACTAATATAGGTATGGCTGTAAGTATCGTTAATAAAATCATAAAGGCTTCTTTATTCATTTTATCCCTCTCTCGTGCATAAATTTAAGCGTATCATAAACCGCATTCTCTATATCTTTAAAAAACTTCTCTTGTGCTTGTGTGTCGTTGTCTATATGTAGAAATCTAAACAAGTCTATTATAAGTATTGGTAGAGATAATAAAAACTCTTTCTCGGTTATATTCTTTAAATCAAAAGCCTCGCTTACTCGTTTGCTGGCGTTTATCATTTCACGCTTTCTTATTCCTAAAAAATCCCAATCGATTTTAGGCATAGGCTTATGCAGTGCATCTATTATATTCGGCATACTCATACCATCATCTTTTTAAATATTACTGCTTAAATCCCATACTCTTTTTAAGGTTATCTAAAAGCCCTTTATTCTCTTTTTCAGCTATATTTTGCTTTTGTAAGTATGTAGAGATAAAAGTCTCGGTTATCTGGCGTAATGTAAAGCCCTCTAATGCTTTCATAGTTATATTTGCAAGAGAGGTTAAAGTAGAAATGACGTCGGCTATTCTATGCTGTTTTAACTCGTAAGGATTTCCCTCTAAGTATATGCTATCTAATAATGCGAATGTTATAGCGTCTAATCTGCCGTTCCACATCTTATAAATTACTTTATAAGATAAATTGCTTGTCGTTGTAGTTTGCATTATGAGAGGAATAAGAGAGTTAAACAAATAATCTGCTCCTGCCTCGTTCATTATTCTCGCGTTTTGGTTAATCTTATATTCTTTTTTTATAACTTCTCTTTCACTGCCCAGAAATTCTTCTTTTACTCGTTTAGCGTCTAACTGCCAACCGCAAAATGCTTGGTAAAAAGCAAGATGTAAAGCATCAATATCTAAAATATAACGTTGCAATTCAGCATTTAATTTATTAGGTTGTTCGGCTTCTATGTTAAGATTAGCGTCTTCATCGATAGGTATTTCCATAATTAGATTTTGTAAGCATAGGCTTTTATAAATATGTATCTTAAACGAAAGGTTTTTAAATTAGCGGAATAGTGGAAGTCTGATAACCGAAAAGTTTTTAAATAAAGAATAGTGGAAGTTTCATTCTAAAATATTATTAGACTGATGGAATAGCGGAATAGTGGAAGTTTTTTGTAGTTTTTTTTTTAAAAAAAATAAAAAAACTGCAAAGACAACTTTTTACTACTTATACGTATAAGTAGTAAGTGAGTGAGTTTCTCACTCCTTAAAAAAATTTTTTTTAAAAAATTTTTGAACTGAAAAGTTTAAATATCAGATTGCTATAATATATTTATAGTAAAAAGGCTTGATATAATGAGAAAAGAAATTTCTATACCTAAATTTTTAGTAGAGGCTGTTAACGATATACAAGAGGCATTTAATATATACTATCATTCGCAAAGCCTTCCGCCACGCCATCGCATACCAAAATTTAAAGAAAACGAGTATTCTTTCAGTGCGGTTATATGCCATCTTATTGTAAAAGGCATAGAGAGAGAATTTCAGGATTCGCAAAAAGCAACTAAGGATTTATGGGATATAAAGGATAATTTTGATAAGTTTAAGCAACTGATAGAGAGTGCATTTCAAAAAAGTCAAAATTTTAATATTGATAATCCGAGAAGGATATAAGAAGTGAGAATATGAACGAAAACAACCCACAAGATAAAGAGAAAAAGGTGATAGGCTTCGCTATCAAAATAAGAATAATTGCAAAAATGCAAGAAGCAGGTTATCAGGATATAAACGATTACATAGATGCATTAAACCAGCAAATAGAAAAATTACAAACTGTAAGAATGAGAATACAATCCGATTTACAACAAGCAAATTTAGAAAAAGAAAACCTACAGCAAAAAGTTTATGAATTAGAGGCTAAACTTAAAGAATGCGAGAATGCTAATAAAAATGAGGTATGAGAATATGAGAAAGATAACAAACGAATTAGATAGACGCATACCTATAACCATAAAAAAGGCTCTTGTAGTAGAGGCACAAAATCTCGGTTTTGATACCATAGACGCATATATACAATACCTTAAAGCAAGGCTAAAAGATTGCGAGAATAAAGAAAAGAAAGAGCCGATAGTAATTCCGACGCCAGATTTAATAAAACCCGAGTAAGAATTTATTTTATTTCTTTCCACTCTATTTTCCAGATGTAAGTTTTGTTTTCTTTTATATTATAAACTACGGCGTAGCCTTCATTTAAAAATTTTTCTTCTTCTTCTGGCGGTATCTTTCCCTCGTATTCTTTCACATATTTTGTTTCAAAAACCATATTCTCACTTCTCTATAAATTTATCTGGACGCTTATTAGCCTCGTGTATTGCTAATATAAACATAATTAGCCATTGAATTACTATAAGCACCACAACTATAAGCCCTTTTTGTGTATTTAGGGTTTCTAATGATATGTTATAATGTATTGATAAAATAAGGGCTATTAGGCTCGGCATAAATGCAATCATATACTCTATACCATCGATAACATATTTATAAAGTTTATCTCGCATATAACAATACCAAAAGATTTAAATATTATAAATGTTATACTTTATAGTCCACAACCACAAAATAAACTTTTAACTTACAATCGACAAACGGGCGAAATTCCCCACCAAAAATTTTTGAGGGGGTTTTCGCCATTTCCCCCTCAAAAATTTCTTATCTACTCTTTAAATACTTTATAGCCTCTTTATCGAATATCGGATTTTTAGGCTTAAATAAAGGTTTAATCATAGATTTTAGCCTCAAATACTCGTTAAATAACTCGTCGTAAGATAAACCATACTCATTTTTAACTTTTAAAACTTTATTAGCTGTGCTTTTTCTTACGCTTATAGTTATCTTTATCCAATCTGGCATCAAATCATTCTCTTAGCCGATTTAATAAGCATATAAACAAAATAAGCTACGAGAGTAATCAAAAACATACCAAGCCCATACACGAGAGGCACGTTATAATTAGTTGCTGTATAAGTGTATGTAGTCGTGCCGTTAACCGAATTGTAAGACGTATAGGCTAAATTATAGTTTTGAGTAGAGGCATATATCATTATCATAAGAGAAATAAACAAAAAAACGTATTTAAGATAAATTGCTTTTCTTGTGTATAGAGATATGCAAATATAAAAGCGATTAAAACCGCAACAATATCGGCATAAGGCATATAATCAAAAAGAAATAGCAATTAAAGTTTATATTTCTTTCTCTTTATCTTTTATGGTGTCTTTTTCTATGTTTCTTTTTATGGACTACTGCCTCAATCTCGTATCTACCGAGCCTTCCCAAATATCTTCTTTCTAACCTTCTTTTGTGTCTTCTCATATTACCACAAAAAAAAGAAATGAGGGCTTAAAAGCCCTCTATTCGCAATTATTCGTGCCTTTCCTTCTTACCGCCAAGTATCCCAGCGTGCTTTACTATTAGGTATAAGAAGAGGACGAAGACTATGCTGATTACAGGCACTAGAATATTTTGTATTGCTGTGCCGAAACCCGAAATTATGTTATTTACCGCTGTATATGATGTGCTTCCAGTCGGTAATGCTCCTAGAAAGACGCTTCCAAGATATAAGGCTATGCCAAAACCGAATATTGCTAGGATACCGAACTCCACGATGTTTTCCGTTTCCCTACTCCACTTACCCATACCATCACCAATAAAAGCATAACAATAGAAAAGTATTTAAAAGGCTATCCTTACATAAGCCAGATATCTCAACAATAGCAACATCTACAAAAATCGCTTAAAACAAAAGATTTTTTAGCCTTATAAAATATCGCATAGGCTTAAAATCGTGCGTATAATCGCATTTAAACGCAAGATTTTTACAAGCCGAGCCTCGCATTCTAAAAATATTTTAGAATTTAAAAGAAAGAAAGCGTTTTGCATTCGAAAGAAAGAAAAAGCCGATTGCGAGAAGCATAACCGCATAACCTTTAAGATTATCGAGCATTCTATAACCTATTTCTTTCTTTTGTGTAGCATACTCAAAAAGAAAGTAGCGAGATATATTGTTAAAAGAATTGACGTTATGCCCGTATTTACTACATTAGGTATAAGGCTCGTAAGTATAGCCGACGTAATTAAACCTGTAAGCAAGGCTAACTGCTCTTTATGTGTGCTTAACCATACAATACCGATAACCATCAGAATAAAGCCGATTGTGAAATAAGGTATTGCAAGAGTATAAGAATAGACGCCAATTATACTGTTTGCGGTTAAGTTATACATTATTTCTACCTCTAAAAAAGTTTATAAGATAAATAACAATTACAATTATCACAATACCTAAACTTGTGCCGTATATAAGACTTGCGATATTACTTAAAGAGCCTAAACCACTTGTATTAAAAATGCTAAATACTACTGCAATTGTAGTTAAAGTAATTAAAAATATAGAGCCTATAAGAAGTAAGAAATTCCAAATTAAAAGTCCGAGTTTGTAAAAGAAATTACCGATAAATGCTAAAACATTAAAAAGTGATGCGAAAAATCCCGTATTGTTTTGTGGAAATATGTTATTTGTATCGTTAAAAGCATTAGTTATATTATAAGCGTAGCCTTGCGTAATATTTATTCGATTAAAAACATTTTGCATTTGAGGACTATTATAACCTATAACAAATCCCATAATCGTAAATATTGTTGCTATCGTAAGCATTACTATAATCAATTTTAGTAAAGTATCACTCATTTAACCACTCTCTTTATGAAATATGCCCTCTAATCTATATGTAGCGTATGCAATCGTTATTATACTTGCTATAATTAATTGCTGTATAAACAATAAACCACTAAACCAGAATATCGCTAATGCGATTATAAACGCTCCCTCGTGCTTACTAAATATTGCTAATGCTATAATCAAAAACAAATCGATTATATAGATTAAGCCGAGAGGTATATTCATACCATATAAGACTACTTGCTTACTAAATTGTTGTTTAAGGTTGTTTAGATTATTCGTTAAAGTTGTATTCGTTATAGAGAGATTTAATTTTGGACTTGTCGGTATAATAACAGGGTTGCTTACGCCACTACTATTACTACTGCTTGTTGTTGCTACTGCGGTTAAATTACCCATCCTATATTTTATTGTGAAGTAATTAACTATTGTTGCGGTTGCGTTGTAAGGTAAGTTAATAGATAAGCCTGCTATAGGATTTCCTGTATATTGAGAAGTAAAAGTTTGATTTTTTGTAGAATTAAATAAAACCACTGGTCCATACGTTCCAGCTGAGCTAACGCCTTGAATTTCATAAGCTTCATTATTAGCCCAAGCCCAAATTGTAGAGCCTTGAAGTCCGCCATAAATATAGATTTGATTATTTGCTAATTGATTTAATTTGCCTAATGATACGCCAGCAATCGTTCCATTTAAAAATTGAGCTTGTATTCCTATATTAACGTAAGAAGCCCAATCATAAATGCTTTCTCCACCATAGAATAAAGTAGGATTTATAAATATAATATATTGCCCTGCATAGTTTAAACCATAGCCTTTTGCAGTTGCATTTCCAGAGCCATAAAAAGTATTTACTACAAAATTATTTTTTCTTAATTGCGACGGTGCGTTTTGTATAGGACTACAAATATAGATAGTAGCATTTTGATATGTTAAACCTTTTACTGTTGCGCTTGGCATTACATAATAAACCTTGTTATTGCTAACCATAAACTGACTAACGTTTATCATTCCAAGATTTGTAGAGCCTTGATAACCATAGGCTTGTATATTTCCGTATTGTCCATTAGCCGATTTTAAGCAAGGATACGCTGGTAATGTAAACATTATATAAGACGTTGAAATTGTTGGATTGACAAAACCTTTAATCGAGTAGCCACCGCTCCAATTTAACCAATCAGAAGGACGCATCGTCCAATTTATATTAGTTAAATTAAATTGATATTCAAAATTCGGTAAATTCGTGATGTTTTGTTGTTGTGAAGCTTGTGCTATTACATTCGCATTAGCGAATGCGGGTATAAGATAGTAGAAAAAATTAGGGCTTGAATAAACTTTTTGTGTATTCGGCATTAGAATATTGAGAATGTAATTATAATTAGAGTAATATAAGCCTATCGGCACGCTGTTTTTTGTAGAGACATTAGTTATATTATAATTGTAGTAATAGAGAGGCATATTTAAGTAGCCTAACCAGATATTTCCAGAAGGATTTAGCAATAAACCATTATCTACTATTGTTTGTTGTTTATAGACGTTGCTATTTCCTATAAGTAAAGCGTTGCTATTGCTATAAACTGCTTGTATTTGTCTCGCTATTATGCCCGTGCCTCTATAATAAGTAAGGTTTAGATATGAAGTATTTGGTGCGGTTAATAAAAAGTAAGGTATAGGTAAAGTATCAAAACTTACTTTAAAAGTGCCTGCCGTGTTTGTGTTATTATTAGGTTGTGAAGGTATCGTTTGGTATTGAATATTAACTAATTTGTAGTTTAAAAACGTATCATAAATAAACATATAATTATTTTGTAAGGTATCTAAATATGTAGTAGAATTATAAGGATATGTTTTATAACCTAATTTATTGCTTGTTAAATTCGGCGTATAATAAACTGCAAGTGTTTTATAGGTATTTCCAAGAAGTGTAGTTTTAGGTATCAGAATACCATCTTTAAGAGGTATATAAGAGATATTGCCAAGAAAAGTAGAACCATTTATCCCAGATAATTCTACATTATACATATTAAGGACTTGCCAAGTAGCATTTCCAAAATAATTAGATGGTATGTAAGAAGCATAAACATTTATTGATGTTGTTGCGATTGAATTAATAGGGTATGTAAGCGTAAAAGATTGCGGGCTTACATTCAGATAAAGCGCATTAGTGAAGCCTTTAAGCATATAAAAAGACGCATAATTTTGGCTAACAAGGTAGCCTAAAAGCGTTAAAAATGCCAAAAGAAAGGCTATTTTATTCCTCATAAATACCACTTTCCACTTCTTTATGTCTAAAATTTAATACAATAGACGCAATTAAAAATATAAAGACAATAAAAGGCAGATAAGGACTGCTTAAAAATGCGTAAGAATTTGGTAGAATGCTATTAGCCGATAAGACGCTATTAAGCGTTGTTAAGAAGTTTTGCGTAAATAAGACTATATAAACCACGCCAAAAAGCAATAGAATATTAAGTATTCCGAGAATTTTAGACGGGTTAAGGTATGAGGCTATTACATCAAAAATTAAGACTACAAAAAAGAGTAGAATAAAAGAGTTATCAAAAAAAGCGTCCAGCGTTGTATAGATGGTATTAGCCGATGTATAAGCCACGCTGTTTTGCGGTAAGATTTTGTTTATAAAGAATGAGGCTATAAATAAGCCGAGTAAGAAGATAAAGAATATAAAGAATATGACTAAATAACTTAATTGAGCCTTCATAAACTCTAAATAAGTTAATGTAAGTAAAAAATATAAACCTTATTCAATTGGTTTAGCAACAAGTTTTAGGCTTCTTCTTCTGCAATTAGGACAAAATTGCGGTGGTATCTCGTTTTTTGCTACATAGAGCGTTAAGCTACAATAAGAGCATTTATAAGTAAATTTATCTAATGGTGGCATATCGTTTTCTTTTTTGTTATCGTCGTTAGCGTTATAAGTTATATTAGTTTTATTGAGGCTATTTTTAAGTTTTTTATATTCGTTATATACCTCTATTCCAAAAGCCTCGATTATATCGTTATCCGTTATTTCAATCTGTTTAGGTTGTGCTTGTTGTGATGCTTGTTTAACTTCTTTTATCTCATTAGGGCTTAAATCTATATCGCCTTGATATTTAAGTTTAGCCTCGTTATAGGCTTTCCACATCGGGTTATTAACGTCAAAAGGTTTCCATTTTATTATACCAATAAAGCCTCGTATTTTGTGCCTTAGAGTCCAATCAATCGTTTCTGGGCTTGAATATAAAAAGTAAGGGTTATCCTCAAAAAACTCAAAAATCGAGGGTTGTTTAACTATCGGTAAATTAGTAGATTGTAGATAAGAATATGCTAAACCTCGTTGTGTTATGAGTATTATAAGATTTGCTTTCTTGCGAATTCTGGCGTCTAATTCGGTAAAATCTTGCATATTCGTAAAAACAATATTATTACGATTTGCGAATACATTAAGCAATTTAGTATATTTAATGTTCGTTCCCGTCATACTTTCTCTTTTGTCTGCTACTAAAAAAGCCTCGTCTGTAATTATCACATCTTTAAAGTTTTGTTTAACTAAATCTAATTTCTGATTAGGGTTATAAATCATATTCTTATTAAAGAAATCCTTATTCACGATAAAATTATCTACATCGTTAAGTGGTATATCGTGCTTTATCGAATAAATTCTCTCTAAAAATCTTAAAGAGAGTGTAGATTTGCCACTTCTGGCTTGTCCTATAATAAGAATATGAGCGTCTAAATCGTAGTTTTGCATTCTCGCAATATTAAAAGACAAGAAGTTAAGTAGAGATTTGTTTAGGTTATTCTTTTGACGCCATACCTCAAAATCTTTAAGTATGCTATCGGCTAATGATTTCTTAAATCGTTGTGGTATAAGTGCATAGAGAGAGTTAATTACTTTTTTTTTAATATTTGTCTTTTCCGTCGGCAAGGCTACTTTAAGAATAGTCTTTAAAAACTTATCGAAT
>Ga0081529_145586_pt1 | contig 11077 bp, 10 predicted proteins | sample EchGeymetagenome_FD_71012 | JGI IMG/M metagenome (GOLD analysis project Ga0081529, IMG submission 71012) | Ferrous microbial mat and aquatic microbial communities from Echinus Geyser, Yellowstone National Park, USA - transect B T=78-80 C v2... ...
TGAAGCAGGAAATCTCCATCGCGAGGTGGAGATGCCCCGTCCGTGAGGGCGGGGTAGTTCACGGGCGTTGTGAAAGGGCAGAACATTAGGTGTGATTAACCCAATCTGAACCAATAGGGATAAGTAATATACGATCCTGTGGACTAAACATTTAAATGTCTTTAAACAATTCGACCACTACTGGGAATATGACAGAGTACGACATGGTTGTCATTGGCGGAGGTCCGGTGGGGATGTTCACCACCTTTTACGCTGGTTTGAGGGACATGAAGGTCATGGTGGTTGACGCCCAGGACGAGCTAGGTGGGCAATTAGTTTCATTATATCCTGAGAAAATAATTTATGATGTGGGCGGCTATCCTGCCATATCTGCCTACGAGTTAGCCCAAAGGTTGGCCGAGCAGATGAAAACGTTTGGTCCCGACGTTAGAATCAACGAGTCTGTGGATTGGATAAGGCAAACTGAAGACAAGCTCTGGGAGGTGGAGACTAGCTCAGGATATAAGGCTAGGACCAAGACCGTCACAATAGCAGTGGGTATAGGTAAGCTGGCACCCACCAGGTTGGGAGCTAAGGGGGAGGAGCAATATGAGAACAAGGGGCTATTCTACTCGGTAAGGAGAAAGAGTGACTTTGCCGGAAAGAGGGTTATGGTGGTTGGGGGAGGAGATGCGGCCGTGGACTGGGCCCTCATGTTAGCTCCAGTGGCCAAGTCGGTCACCCTTATCCATAGGAGGGACCAGTTTAGGGCATTGGAAAGTAACGTAAAACAGCTCTACAAGGTGGCAGATGTAAGAACCTGGAAGGAGTTGAAGGAAGTGAGAGGAGATGGTAACAGACTCACACAGGCGGTAATTTTCGATAATAGGACAAAGGAAGAACAGGTGCTGGACCTTGACGCCGTAATAATAAGCATAGGTTACAAGGGAGATCTGGGCAACATTCCAAAGTGGGGTGTTACAATGAAGGGAAGGGACGTGATGGTGAACTCAAGAATGGAGACCAACCTATCTGGTGTATATGCGGTAGGGGACATAGTATCCCAGCCTGACACGCCTAAGCTCGCCATAATTGCTGTGGGTTTCGGTCAGGCGGTTGTGGCAACCAGCGTAGCAAAGAAGTATATTGATCCAAGTGCCTCCACGTTCGGTGGACACAGCTCAGAGATGGATAAGTTCAAGAAGTGAACAAGGAAAGTGGTACTCTGCGTCAAGGTGTATAGAAGAGACTACGAGAAGGTCAAGTCCAGTTTAAAGAGGGACAGGGACTACCTTCCCTATGTGGAGGGTGACTTCCTTTACGTTCCAGTAAAGGAAGGAAAAGAAGCGATTCAGTGTGATCCTCCTAGAAGGGAGGAGAGGAGATTGAACTACTTTGTGAAGGGGGTCAGGGGATACTACGTGTTGGGACATGTCGCAGTCATTAGGGAGAGGGAAGGAGTTGATGTTTTCAAGGTGGCTGAACTAATTCTGAAGTTAAACCGAAGGGTGAAAAGCGTATTTGTTAAGGAGAGGGTGGAGGGCGAATTCAGAGTCAATAGGCTTAGGTTGATTTTAGGTGAGGACAACACCAGGGTAAGGTTCAAGGAGAATGGGTTGACCTTTGAAGCGGATCTAAGGGAAGTCTTCGTTGATCCCACGATGGGAGGCTTCAGGGGAGAGATCCTGAAATGGAAGGGCGAAAGGTTCCTTGACGTCTTCACTGGCTACGGTGCTGCAGCCCTTCATATGGCCAAGGTTGGGTCATATGTTGTGGCTGGGGACCTCAATCTGATGGGGGTGAAGTTGGCCCTACACAACGCTAAGTTGAACAAATTAGATGGAAAGATGGACTTTGTCCAATACGATGCCTCCAAGCTCCCCTTTAGAGAGGGGGTATTTGAGAGGTGTCTAGCAGACAATCCCACTTCCCTCACGGCATTTGTGGAGGAAGTCTGCAGGGTCTGTAAATCAACCATAGCACTTATCCTTGACAGGGAACCCCCCAGAGGATGGAAGGTGGTCACAGATTACTCTAAGGATCTCTTCATCTACCAGGGTCCTCTCAGCTGCCACAAGCATGAGGTAGAGTCTGACACCCTTTCTCAACTGCTCCACGAATCTCCTGTCCAAGTCCCCGGCCGACCTATCGGCCTCAACCCCGACGGTGGCTGACTCCACGTACTGGGAACGTCTAATTATCAATTTTGACTCGTTTGTGGACGTCAGTGAGGGCACTCCCCTGGCCCTCACCACCTGAGCCTCTCCGCTGGCGACGAAAATAGCGGTGAGCGATCCGTTCCTCAACTGCTCCACGAATCTCCTGTCCAAGTCCGCCGCTGCCTTGTCTGCGTTCACCCCAACTATGCAGTCTCCTCTGGGGGTCAAGTAGTTCTCAGTCGTCACCTCTATCGTGGTCCTATGTTTAGCTCTTACGTTGGGATGTCCCCGAGCCTCCACCAGCTCTACTATCAATTTTCCTCACTATGAAGGTATATCCTCTTACCTCCACAAGTTCCGCCCCCAACCTCTCTGAGACCTGTTGCGCGAACTCCCTTCTATCCTCTACGTCTACGCCTACCCTTACCTTTAGTACCCCCTCATGCTTAAGTCTCCTGGATATCTCGGCCAAATTGGCGTCAGTTAGGCCTTTCCTCCCCACTATGACCTTTGCTCCCTCTCTCCTGACCCCCTTTAGCTTCTCTTCGAAGTTCGTACCTTCTCACCCATCCACATAGGGTGCATCTGCGTATTAAGGTCTTCCTCTTAACCCTCCTGCTCTCGGTTACTCCCACTATCAGTGGTATCATGCACCTTCTACAATATGCCCTCCGAAGGTCCGGGGGTAATCTTGTCCTTCCCTTGGCCACGTAAAGGAGGGCCAATCGCACATATCTCCTCGACAGTTCGTATCGTCCCTCCAGCGTTAATCTTCTTGCCTCTTCCATTAGTTCAAGCGCCCTCTCCTTCAGCCAGCTCATTGAGCCAGATGACATCATAGCGTTTTATTCTTGTCTTGGTTAGGAATTTCATGGAATCGGTCATAAGGCAAATGAGTTCGTCCTTGACCGAACAATTTCCCTTCGATTCGTCCTTCTTGGTGGTGGAGGCACTTGAGTCTAGAAGAGAAACTAAGGGAGAATAGGTTTAACCAATACGTCCAGATACTTGAGTTCAGCGGTGAGGGGATTCCCTTTGCCGTAAAGGACGTTATTCACGTGAAAGGCGCGTTGACCACAGCAGGTTCCAGGGTACTGCAGGTAAAAGCCAGTGAGGATGCAACAGTTGTGGAAAGGCTAAGGAGGGCGTCCTTCGTACCGGTGGCCAAGGCCAACACCCATGAGTTCGCCATTGGAGCTACCAATACCAGCAGTAGGTTTGGTCCCACCAGGAACCCAAGAGATCCCACGAGGATCACGGGAGGATCCAGTGGTGGCTCAGCGGCCGCAGTTGCATCGGGTGACGTACCACTCGCCTTAGGTACAGACACAGGTGGATCTGTAAGGATACCTGCGGCCCTGTGCGGTGTCTATGGCTTCAAGCCCACTTTCGGCAGAGTGAGCAGATACGGCGTCATTCCCATGGCATGGACATTGGATCATGTGGGCTTTATAGCCAAGGACTTACATATGCTGAGATCAGCTTACGTTGCGGCCTCGGGTATGGATCCGAGGGACCCTTCCACCTCCTTTAATCTGTCGGTTCCAGAAAGGGGGAGGAAGTTCAGAAAAGTGGGAGTGATTAGGGAGCTGACGGAGGGTGCGGAGGTAGAGCATGAGTTCATGAAGTTCGTTGATCGATTGAGCTCTCATTTAGATGTGGAATACGTTTCCCTCCCCATGAAGGGGTGGTCGGAGATAAGGTTCCTCATAGCCGCAGCTGAGGCAGCTACCTATCATTCCAGATTCCTCCCTGAGAACGAGTCCAAATACTTCCCTGACGTTCTCTCCTTCCTAAAGACGGGACAGGGAATTAGCGCGGTGGACTACTTAAACGCCCAGAGACTACGCACTGAAGCGTTAACCCAGCTCTCCTCAACCTTCAAGGGTGTAGATCTACTTATCTCCCCCACAGTTAAGATCAAACCGCCTAAGATAGAGGACGTAGTGGGCAAGGAATTCCAGTGGAGGACCAAGCTTGTCTCCAACACCTCACCATTCAATCTCACTGGCAATCCAGCAATATCTGTGCCAGTGACGGAGTTCGTGGGAGCGCAGTTTGTGGCCCAACACGGAGAGGATTTGGCTCTGCTGGACTTTCTATCCACATTTCAGTAGTTAAGGCTCTCCGCCAGTTTCGTCAGCGCCGAAGCCAATGTATTCCCGTTGGTGAGTTCGGCAGCCAGTTGATCGGCCTCTCTCTCCATTTCCCTGAGTGCTCTCCTATACAATTTGACTTGGAGGGGGTTGAGAAATCCAAGGACCAGGGTACAATAATAAAGCAATTTTAGTCCCATATGGCCTAACCTTATGTGGGAGAGTTCATGAAGGAACACTGCCCTTAACTCGTCGCTTCCGAGGCATTCAAGGGATCCAACCGAAATCACCACATTAGGTATGACGGATGCTCTTGCATATACCACAGGGTCCCCTCTATCCACTATCCTTAGTCTGGCCTTGACACCAACCTGCTCCATGGCTTCCTGGAAAAGTTTTTGAAGCCAAGGGTCTGGCTCAACGTAGCTTTCTCCTTTTACCCATACGTAAACAGCCCTCATCATTACGAAAATACCTAAGGATAAAACGAAGAGAGTTACGGGCTCTACCAGGAAGTGGAGAGGTATCCTCCCTAACCTTTTCCAGACCTCAAATAGGAAATTGGCGTAACCCAACATATACCCTAACATCGGGGCCGCCCCCAACACGGGACCCACTTTCCAAGCCCTCTTAAACACCAACGAGAGTAGGGAGAGGGCTAGGGAGAGCAGGATCGCCTCCCCAAGTCTCAGGAGCCTAACTTCCATTGGAGTTAGGGGAAGCAAGTCTCCTCAGTCTCTCCCTGATCTCCTTTATGTTGTTATCCCCAAGTATGGATGCTATGGCCGGGTCCTCCAGCGAGTCCAGTATGGTGGATGCTATACGCTTAAGCTTGGCCCTCTGGAATTCCTCTTTACTCACGATGGCATAGTACAGATATCTCAACCCTCCTTCCTTCACCAACTCCCTTCCAACGAATCCCTTCCTGTAGAGTCTGTCCAATACAGTGGATATAGTAGTCGTGGCCAGGGTCCTCTTTCTGCTCAACTCCTCATGAACGTCCTTGACGAACACCTTACCTCTACTCCACACCACTTCCATTACTTCGCTCTCCAGTTCCCCTAGGTCCTCCATATGCATGCAAAAGTGTACTCTAGGTTTATATGTCTGAACCAAACTACAGTAATAGTTCCCCCATGAAAGTTAAGGTTTTAGCCACCAGGAATAGGGTAGACGGCTCTTACAGGACGGCCGTTGCGTTGAGGCTGCGTTACAGTCCGATGGGCGTAGAATATGATGTCAGTGAGGGACCGGTGAAATTACCTCCCACTTTCAATGGCTACGATAGAAGCTGGAGAACTGCCCTTACTTGGACCCTTAGATTTCTCACTCAACCCCTAACTCCCGTCAGGGGGGAGCTAATTCATTCCTTCTTCCTGGACAACCTATATGTGGCTCATGGCAGGTGGATAGTGGAGCTTGATCAGCCGATATCAACTTTCCTATCAGACTACGGAGGTATTAAAGGGCCCATGAGGTGGTTTGGGCAAAATCTCTTCAAATTTCTAAACTCCAGGGCTAAGGTGATCACGTGGACCCGTTGGAGCGAGGAGGGATTGCATAAGGATGGCTTCGATCAGGTTTACCTCGTCCCTCCTCCAATGGAAATAGGACACAGGAGACCGCACCTAAAGCCCACCATACTTTTCGTTGGATTGGACTTCGAGAGGAAAGGGGGAGCCATAGCCGAGTTGGTATTCCAGAAGCTAGGTCAAGATTATCGAAAGATATGGATCGGTAAACCCAGGACGACTTTGAGGGGAGTTGAGTACTTACCTCCGCTGCCCCGTGGTAAATTGAGGGAGTTAATGATGGAGAGCGACCTCCTGCTCTTCCCTAGTCAGGTTGAGGCCTATGGCTTTACAATGTTAGAGGCAATGAGTCTCGGGGTTCCTGTGGTAAGCTCTGATTACGGGTCTCTTCCAGAGACCTTAGAGGGGGGTGGCCTTATATGCGGGAAGGATGAGTGGAAATGTTTCCTGGAGTCCTCCCTAGAGCTCTTGGAATCCCCTGAGCTCAACAGGAAGTTCGGCTCTTGGGCCAGAGCTGTGGTTGAGTGGAGGCATTCGCCCTCCGAAGTGGGAAGGAAGCTTGTCGAACTATACTCATCGGTTCTTGAGCAGTGAGCTATCCTTATGGATGGGCCTCCTAATTCTCAACATTTTGCCCTCGTTTATATATTAGCAATCCTGAGGCTAAACCGTCCCACCCAATATATCCGCAGGTCCTTTTTGTGGAATCGAAGGAGGAGTCATATACTTCATCTTTTTAACGCCAAGACCCCGTCCGTGGGGGGGGGGCAGTAGTTCAGCGACTCTCGCTTTGACGTTGGTGATGCTTAGCTCTTCATTGCTGTGCTATCACATAACTGGTGTGGATGCATAAGCTATCCATGAGAAAGATTTTCTCGTAAGATATGCCTATCCCTAAAACATGACGAAAAATGAAGGTTCCTCAGCCAATAATTCACCTCATCTATCAGGACTCGGCAAACACATCACAGGTACCTTTACGTCACATTGAGACAACCTGTTTCTACATGTGAATAATTAATTTATTTGTAGCCAGGATCCTAAGTCTGTATGACAATACCCTTTTCACCTGGAGACTTCAAGATAGAACTCAAGGAAGAACATGAGCTCCTCAGGCAGTCTGTAAGGGAGCTATGTGAGAAATCCATAAGGCCACTGGTCGATAGAGCTGAAAGAGATGCAGTCATCCCTGAAGAGGCCAGGAAGGAGTTAGCTAGGGCTGGAATCTATGGTATGAACATACCCCAAGACTACGGAGGTCAAGGCGCAGACATACTTTCTCAGGCGATAACAATAGAGGAGATCTCCAGGGTCTGGCCATCCCTGGCCACACATGTTTTCGGTTATTGGCTTTTCAACGTTCCGATGGTCAGGTTCGCCTCAGAGAGGCAGCGCTCCCAGCACTTACCTGAAGTCGCCTCAGGTAAGGCAGTTGTTGCCTTCGCCAACACTGAGCCTGGGGGTGGCTCAGACGTGGCCGGAATGAAGACCACGGCAAAGAGGGTGGACTCGCGCTACATAATAAACGGCAGGAAGACCTTCATAACCAACGGTGGAATGGCGGATCGGTTGATCGTAACCGCCAGGACCTCGGTCGAGGAGAAGAGATGGAGGGGAATATCCATGTTCCTCGTGGGGAGGGAACATGGGTTCAAGGTTGAGAGCAGGATAGAGACGTCAGGAATAAGGGCCTCGAACACCGCGCAATTACTCTTCGAGGACGTCTCAGTGCCTGCCGAGAACCTTGTGGGGGAGGAGGGGAACGGGTTCAAACAGACTCTAATCGCTTTCGACTACAGTAGAGTTGCAGTTGCCGCCCAGGCCGTCGGCCTGGCACAGGCTGCGCTGGAGTCCATGCTCTCCTACTCCTCCCAGCGTGAAGCGTTCGGCCAACCAATAGTCTCCTACCAAATGGTACAGGAGAGGATAGCTGACTCCCTGGCTGAAGTTCAAGCATCGAGGTTGTTGACCTACTTCGCGGCCTCACTCCTGGACAGGGGAGACCTCGAGAGCGGAATAGTTGCCGCCTCAATGGCCAAATTCTACTCAACTGAGGTGGCGGAGAGGGTGGCAAGCAGGGCAATTGAACTTCACGGAGGGTACGGGGTATCAACCTCAGTCGAGAGGTTCCTGAGGGACGCCCAGGTTCTCAAGACATATGAAGGAACTAACATGATCCAAAGGATCACCGTTCTTAGGCAGGTTATGAAGAAGCACTTCGGGGTAAACGTCAGGTGAAGTACATAGGTTCTAACGTTAAGAGAGTGGAGGATCCCAGGTTCCTCAAGGGGAGAGGTAAGTACGTTGACGACCTATGGCTTCCAGGTATGCTTCATCTAGCCGTGGTGAGATCCCCCTATGCCAGGGCCAAGTTCAAGGTGCTCTCAGATGCGATAACTGGAGAACATGCTAAGGACTACTTCTCTCCCAACTTCTTCGCCCAAATCTATCCCAAGGAAAGGATACTCCCCTTGGGACAGTCCAACTACTACGGTGAGCCAATAGCCATTGTCCTTGGAAGGGACCCATACGAGGCCAGGGACATGGCAGAGAAGGTTGAGGTTGAGTGGGACCCGTTGAGGCCCATTATGGACCCTCAGGAGTCCCTCACCTCCGAGCCCATTCATGTAGACGTTCCGAACCTAGTGTATGAGGATAGTTTCCTCTACGGTGAGTTCAGGGAGGGAGACCTACTTAAGAAGAGGTTCAGATATAATAGGCAATCCCCATCTCCCCTTGAACCCAACGCAGTGGTAGCCGACTTCGATCCCCATGGCGGCCTCACGGTTTACGCCAACACACAAGTCCCTCAGGTGTTCCGAACTGCCCTGGCCGTCACCTTCAATCTACCCAGGTCCAGAGTCACCATCAAGGTGCCAGACTCCGGTGGAGGTTTCGGTGGCAAGATATTCCTGAAGCCCATCCTCATGGCCACCTTGGCATCCATGTTGTCAGGAAAGCCGGTGAAATACATTGAGACCAGGACGGAACACTTAACTGCCGCCGTCCATGGTCCCGACAGAAGGTATAACGTAACGCTCCATCATCAGGGGGACAGGGTCTTGGGACTGGAGGTGGAGTTACTTGAGGACTTCGGAGCTTACCTACACACCTATCAACCTCTTCCCATCCTCAGGCAAATTTATCATCTCACCGGAGCCTATGAGGTGAAGTTCCTCTCCCTCAAGGTGAAGGGAGTTCTCACAAATAAGGCCCCCACTGGTCCCTATAGAGGACTCGGAATACCTCCTGCCGTACTGGTATTGGAGAACATGGTCAGTTCCTTGGCGAGGAAGGTGGGGATAGATCAATTCAAGGTGAGGGAGGACAACCTAATCAGGAGGACTCCTCACACTTCAATTACAGGTGCAAAGTATGACAGTGGCGACTATCTAGAGTCCCTCCTTAAGTTGCGGGAAGAGGTGGGAAAGGGGAACAGGGGATTGGGGATTGCCTTTGCCCTAGAGCCGGGATCCTCCCTTGCGTTCCAGACCTTGGTGGTTAAGTCCCCCAGGACTCCCTACTACGAGGGAGCCTACATCAAAATGGACAGCAGTGGAGAGGTGGTGGTTTCCTTGAGTACCAACACCATGGGTACGGGACACGAGACGGCGATCTCCCAGGTTGTGGCTGATGTACTGGGAGTGGACATGGGTTCGGTGTTGGTGAGGTTAGGGGACACTGACGGCCCTCCAGGTACTGGATTCTACGGGAGTAGGTTCTCAGTGGTTTCCCTCTCCGCCGTCTATGCAGCTGCCTCTAAACTGAGGGAGAGAATGGCCTTCCTTGCGTCCAGGCTCTACAACGTGGAGTCATCGCAAGTTCAATTTAAGGAGGGTGCAGTTTACTCAGGCTCCAGGAAGTTAGGTACGGTGAGGGAGCTAGCCAACGCCGCTTACAACAGGTCCCACCTTCTGGGAATTGAGATGGGTCTTGAGGCATCGGTAATACTGAACTCCCCAAACGTGGACGTCGCGGATCAGTCGAGGAGGGTGAACTTCGCTTCCACTTACGGTGTAAATGCCCACGCAGTCCTAGTGGATGTGGATCGAGAGACCGGGGAGGTGGAGATCCTGAAGTACGTGATACTTAGTGATTGCGGAAACATGGTGAACCCCTTACTGGTCGATGGACAACTGACAGGTGGGACTGCCATGGGTGTCGGGGCCGCCCTCTCAGAGGAGATAGTCTATGACGCCGACGGTATGCCCTCAGGCACAAATTTTGCTGACTATAGGCTTCCGAGAGCGTTAGACCTGCCCAGGTTCCATATAGTTCATCAGGTGAGTCCTTCACCCCTCACTCCCTTGGGCACGAAGGGTGTGGCTGAGGGTGGTGCAACCGTTCCCCCAGCTGCTCTCATAAACGCAATTGAGGATGCCCTAGGAACCACTTTCGACCATGTGGAGATCCCCATAACCAAGGAACAGGTGCTTGAACTGGTAAGGAAATCTAGGGCCTAGAGTGAAGATTATGGAGATGTCAGTCTACAAGTGTTCACGTGCTTCACGTACACTACTCTGGGACTGTACGTGCTATTCTCAGTGGGTAGGGACCAGCGTTCAGGGAAATGGTGAAGCATTTACCTGAAGGAGGTGGGTGAGCGACGACCACAACGTGTACTCGTTGAGGAACCACACAATGATCTCACCTGTCAACCCAAACAAGTCCCTCCACTCGTCATTAATGGACAGGTTGATTCAAGAGGGCCACCAAGGCGGTGAACAGGTTGGACATGGTCAAGTACTCTCTGGCTTTAGTCTTGTGGGAGAGAAAGCTAATACCGGAATTTATATAATAAGTGTTGACACTATGGACGCACTCGCTTACTCGATCACTTCCAATATATTGAGTTAGCTTATGCAGAATGCCCGTCCGGTTCTTTGTCCCCCGTAATCCCCTATGCCTGTCGGTCGTACCCATGGACCAGATATTCCAATGAAAATGGCGATTTCAAACTGATAGCAAAAAGAGGAGCTAGAACATTCCATTGATAACAAAACCAAATGCAGTTTTCGTATCGTATTACTACCATTATTATATATAACGACAAATATGGATTTGCACCATGCCATCCAAAAATCAGTAGATTTGCCGATAGTTATTCATGGAAGCATCTTATTGAAAAAGTAATGATCTTACATCTCTAGTGGCGAAGCGATAGCGGGATGTTGGAGGGGTTTCCGGTTAGGAGAACTGTTTCGTTTCGGACTGACCTCCTCCCTGCCCTGGAAGGGACGAGGGTTCCCCTCCAGGTGGTTCATCGTTCCCACCATCGGTTCGGGTCTACATCCCTCATTTGGTCGAGTGG
>Ga0081529_118379_pt1 | contig 11059 bp, 12 predicted proteins | sample EchGeymetagenome_FD_71012 | JGI IMG/M metagenome (GOLD analysis project Ga0081529, IMG submission 71012) | Ferrous microbial mat and aquatic microbial communities from Echinus Geyser, Yellowstone National Park, USA - transect B T=78-80 C v2... ...
CGTGGCTGGGAGTCCATACTCCCTAACCTAGGCGTGGGGAGCCGGACAAGGGGAATGAGGACGAGGGTTGATATGAAATATCATGAAACCCTATGAAAGTCCGACCCCTATTCTTTTCTCGCCTATTACAACGTTTACTAAAATCCCAGTTCTTGGTTCATCTACTTTTAAATTCTCGTTGGCTGCAAACCACGCATATTTCATTAAATATTCATGACCAGTGTGAGGAACGTTTCTAGTCTGAAACGCGACTATTTTTTTCCAACCCTTCTGTTTGAATACTTCCCTATGTTGAATTGGAGTTAGCCAAAATCTAGTATAGGGTTCATTGAACTTGAGTTTATTTACTAACCAAACTTCTCCACTAATGAACTTATCTCCGTAATTTAACGTCCTTCTTACTCCTGGATGCTTAATATCTGTTGTTTTATATACTTTCTCTGTAATGTATTTTTTGTCATATTTAAATATCTCATTTACTTTCATTACCGCTAGCGGTTTTCCCATGTAAGTTAACCCTACTACATCACCTTCCCTAATTTCCCTATCTATAATGTCAAATATTAAAGGGATTGGCCACAATATACCATTAGGTAATCTCATCTCTTTAACCACTGAGTCTACTTCCTCATAATTCATAAATCCCCTAAGTGGTGAAAGGAATCCATAAGCTATGCTTACAATTTCATGAGCTAATTGTCTTCTTATTTCTATCTTCTTTAACTCATTAAAATCGTTAATCTCCTTTATCCTTTCAACTATCTCAACTCTACCGTGACCTATATATTGGGTCATCTACGATATTCTCATTGTTAACATATTTTTAAATTTAGCTATTTGTGCAATTTTTGCACATATCGAAACACTAAAGTATTAACCAGTTATCATTATATTTGATGATAAATAAGGACGAAATCGAATCTCTTAATTTAGAGAAAAAAGACGCTTTGGAAGTTTTAAAATGGGGAATAGAGAAATTTCATCCTAAAATAGCTTTAGCTTGCAGCCTTCAGGCAGAAGATGTGGTAATACTGGATATGATGAGTAAAATAGTTAATAAACCTAAAGTTTTCGTGATAGATACTGGGAGACTTCACCAAGAGACTTACGATCTCATTGACGAAATTAGGCAGAAATATGATTTAGATTTAAGGATATACTTTCCAGATTATAGAGAAATTGAAGAAATGGTAAATAAATATGGTACAAATTTATTCTATAAAAGAATTGAATATAGAAAAATGTGCTGTGGAATTAGGAAAGTTAACCCATTAAAGAGGGCATTAGAGGGATTAGATGCATGGATAACTGGGTTAAGAAGAGAGCAGAATTTTACGAGAGAAAGGATTAGGAAAGTAGAAATTGATGAGGTAAATGGAGGAATAGTTAAAATCAATCCTTTAGCAGATTGGAGCTGGGAACAGGTTTGGGAGTATATAAGGCGAAATAACGTCCCCTATAATAGGCTTTACGATAAAGGGTATAAGAGTATAGGCTGCCTTCCATGTACTAGACCTGTTAAACCTTGGGAGCATGCAAGAGCTGGAAGATGGTGGTGGGAACAGAGTGGAGATAAGGAATGTGGTCTTCATTATAGGGAGGTGAAGTGACAATTATAGAACCTGACTTCAAGACAAGCCCAGAGAAGTATTCAGAAGAGGAGAAGGTTAAACTAAGAACTAAAGGTCTAAAGGAGGACTCACTAGGTATTTATAATTCTCTTAGAGATTTTAACGGAGAAGATATAGAAAAAGAAATAGGTATAATAGTTAAGAGCTTCGGAATATATTTAGAGTTTCATAGGGATAAAATGAAATCTGCGGGATTAAAGGACTGGATTTACATGATCAGAGTAGCAATTCCAGGAGGAGGACCTATAACTGGTGAACAATGGAGAGTAATTGATGAAATATCAAATAAATATACAATTTCTGATGCTTACACTGGCAATCCACAACCGAGTATAAAGTTAACTACTAGACAAGACGTTCAATTTCATCACATTAAAAAGAGAGATTTAGTTAATGTAATAAGGGAAATAGCTGAATCTAAGTTAATAACCTTAAACGGTTGTGGAGACAACGTCAGGAATACAATAGCTTGCCCTATCTCAAAATATTTTGAAATATTCAATTCTAATGAAATAGCCTTAAAGATAGCTAAGTATTTTAGATTACCATCTCAACTATATGTGCAAGTTTTCGAAATAAATTCTGAGTTTCTTAAAGACGAGAACTCATTCGAATACGCGGATAATTTATTACCTAGAAAATTTAAAATTGCAATAGCTGGAGTAATTAAAAAGGGTAATGAGTACGTCATAGATAATTGTGTTGAAGTTAGGGCTAACGATATAGGTATAGTACCTATAGTCGAGAGCGGTAAGGTAATTTCTTATCAGATTTACGTTGGAGGAGGAATGGGGGAGAATAATTCCTATCCGTCGTTTTCAGCTTTAGCCTTACCTTTAGGTACAGTAAGTGAGGGAGATTTAATAAAAGCCTTAGACTCTATAGTAAGTATTTATCAGGAATGGGGAGATAGGAGAAATAGACATTGGGCTAGATTTAAGTACCTAGTTTACAAGATGGGCTTAGAATGGTTAAGGGAAAAGATAAGAGAGTACTCTGGAATAGAATTAGGCCCTATAAAGGAGGTTAAGTTTAGTAAGGAACTCCACTTAGATTGGACGAGGATAGGGAATAAATTAGCTTATGGTATATTTGTAGAGAACGGTAGGTTAATTGACAATGAAAATGGTAAGATAAAATCGATGATAAGATATATTATGGATAATTTTAACGTAAAATTATATATTACACCTAATCAACATTTAGTATTGGCTGAAATTGATGATAGTGAAAAAGAATTAATTGAGAAAGTATTTAAGGAGTTTGGATATGGATATAGAAATGGTAAGCCATATTCTATATTAAGAATTAGGTCTGCAGCTTGTGTAGGCTTTCCTACATGTAAATTATCGTTTACTGATTCTGAGAGATTTCTTCCTAAACTCATAGATGAGTTAGAAAGAAGAGGTTGGGCAAACGTTCCGGTTTCAATAGGTGTTTCCGGCTGTGTAGCTCAATGTTCAAGACCGGCCTCTCATCCTATTAGTTGGATTGGAAGCGGATACGAACTATACATGTTAAAGATAGGAGGAGGAGAGGACTCTCTAGGAGAACCGCTAATAGATTGGGAAGAAAATGCAATTTATTTATATCAAGTTCCATCAAATAGGATAGCAGATGTTACAGAGGCCTTACTGGAACTTTATGAAATGAATAAGGATATAAGCAATGACGCTGGAACAGTATTCAAAATATTAGGAAATAAGAAGATAATAGAGTGGTTAAAGAATCACCATAAGACTAAGGATCTAATGAGACCTTACAAATTTGATAGAAAAATAGATGGTTATAGAGAATATCACTTACTATTAGAAAAAAGGCTTAGTGAGGTGAGTAAGTATAGGTAAGGTAGTTTTAATTGGAGTAGGCCCTGGTGATCCTGAATTAATAACGCTTAAAGGACTTAAATATTTACAAGTAGCTGATGTGATAGTATATGATAAGCTTACCCCCAAGGAGTTACTTATTTACGCTAAACCATCCTCTGAGGTTAAGTATATATCTGATGACGAAAACGAAATAGATATTTTAAGGGAATACGCATTAAAAGTTAATTTAGTAGTTAGATTAAAGAATGGCGATCCTTACGTTTTCGGTAGGGGAGGAAAGGTATGCTACGAACTTTTTAAATACGGGATAGAGTGCGAAGTTGTACCAGGGGTTTCTTCAGTCAACTCTGTCCCAGCCTATGCTGGAATACCATTAACGTACCAAGGAATTTCAGATATGATTACTATCGTTAGTGGAGTTACTAAAGGAGGAAGACTTTTTGATTTTCAAAGGATCCCGAAGAGCGGAACTTTGGTTCTCTTAATGGCTGGTAAGAGAATTGGAGAAATAAGTAAATGCTTAATGAATAGAAGAAATCCATCAGAGGACGTTGCTATAATAGAGAGGGGGACTTACTATGATCAGAAAGTGATTGTAACTAAATTGAAGGATCTTTACAACATTAATGTCTCCTCCTCACCTTCTATGATAGTCCTAGGAGATGTAGTTAAGTTACGTAATTTTTTATGGAAATTATCTTAAAATATTCTATAAAATAAAAATATTATTCTTATTTTTAAACTTTTCATTATATTCTAAAATTGCACTATTCAGCAAATATATAAATGTACAATCTATAGTTAATTTAGGTGAAAAAGTGAGTCAAGTACAAGAACAAGTTGTAGTTAATAATAAATGGGTTTTAGATCACCTAAAGGACCCTAATGTTAGGATAGTAGAAGTTGATTATGATCCCAATACGGCATATAACATTTGGCATATATCAGGTGCAGTATTAATAAGGTGGAGAGAGGACTTAAGGCATCCTGTAATAAGGGATTTCATAGGGCCTAATGATTTTGAAAGGCTTATGGAATCTAAAGGGATAAGTAACAATACTACGGTTGTACTTTACGGGGATTACAATAACTGGTTTGCAGTATATGCCTTTTGGCTTTTTAAGGCTTATGGACATGACGATGTCAGAGTGTTAAACGGAGGGAGGACGAAGTGGGCAAAGGATAATTTGCCCACGGAACAAGGACCTAAAGAACCTCAGTATGCCAAGGGTTCTTATAAGGTTAAGAAGGTTGATTGGGGAAGTCATAGGGCTTTCTTCTGGGAGGTTCTTCAGAAAATAACTAAAGGCGAAGTAGGTAAGACCACAATCTTAGTTGACGTCAGATCTCCTAAGGAGTATACTGGCGAGATTAGAGCTCCTCCAGAATACGCTGATGAGCAAACACAAGTAGGAGGACATATACCTGGAGCTATAAGCTTTCCTTGGGCACAAGCAGTTAATCCAGATACTGGTGAGTTTAAACCTATCGAGGAATTGAAAAGATTAGTTGAAAGTGCAGGAATTAGTCAGGATAAGGAGATAATAACTTATTGCCGAATAGGAGAGAGAGCTGCACATACTTGGTTTGTATTAAAGTATTTATTAGGTTATCCTGCAGTTAGAGTCTACGATGGTTCATGGGCTGAATGGGGAAATATCGTAGGGGCTCCAGTAAAGAAAGGATCTGAACCATGAAAATAATAGAGAGATTAAAGATAGATAAAACTGAGAGTTGCGGGTCTAGAAGTCCATTAGTTATGATATTATCTGCAATCAAAAAGATAAGAGAATGTGATGAGGGAGTTGAAATATTACTTAATGATTACGACTGGTTGTTAAGTCTAAAGTATATTTTGCAAATGAATGATATGAAGCTAAGAATTGAGGAAAACGGTAAAGAGGATGATTTCCTAAAAGTTAAGATATTAATGGATTGTAACTAATTTTATTTATTTTTATATAAACTTTTTCCTCAACCAAATTTAAATTGGGGTACAAGTATTGTATTAATGATGAAAAAATTATTAGTTGTAGGCGGAGGAAACGCAGGAACGTTAATAGCAAACTTACTAGCTGGGAAATTAGACGTTGCGGTAATAGAGCCTAATGAATATCATCTTTATCAGCCTGGATTAGTGGATTATATAATAGGGGAAGTGAATGAGAGCAAAATAACAATGCCCATAAGGTCAGTACTGAAGTCAAAAGTTAAATGGGTCAAATCTAAGGTTACGAAAATTTTAGTTGATGATAGGGCTGTATTAACTGAGAGAGGAGAGAGATACGAGGGAGATTATTTAGTAATTGCTACAGGTGGACAAAATAAGTCCTTATTTAACCTCAAGGGCTATCATACACTTGATGATGGAAGAATCATTAGAGAAATTATAAAAAACCCTAAGGGAAAGAACTTCGTAATAGGCTCTATGCCGGGAATAATAAAATGCCCTGCAGCTCCTTGGGAGATCTCATTTCTATTAAAGAATAAATATCCAGAAGCTAACGTAACACTTATAATTCCCGCTAAGCAACCTCCACCACTACAAGTTCCAATGTTTAATTTATTCTCCAAGATGGCATCAATACTAGGGATAAAGGTATTAAGGGGGTTTGTAATAAATAGCGTAGACTACGAAAACAAGGTAATCACTTCTACTGAGGGAGAGAGAGTAAATTTAGATCATTTAATCATAGATACTCCGATTTCTACTACTTTTGATGAACTAGCCGATAACTCTGGACTAATTCCAGTAGATAAGGAAACGTTAACCTTTAAAGACGGGGTTTTTGTAGTAGGGGATGCAAATAATACTCCTACACCTAAAACTGGGGCGGCAGCACATTTTCAAGCTGAAGTTGTCGCTAACAATATACTTTATGAAATTGAGGGTAACAGAGATAAGGAGAGGTATAAAGGGGACGCTATGTGTGCAGTTTATTCAGGGCCTAGGGATGGGGCTCTAGTTTGGCTCAATTATAGCAGAAGTAAAGCTTTAGGACCTAGTCCTATTTATTACTACATGAAAAAGTACTTTACTAATTTATATTGGTCAAGTTTACATGGAGGAATTGACATTTTACTAAAACCTATGGTCTATTCATTAAGTAAATCGTAAAAAAGGTTTTTGCTTTGTTACAAATCTACCTCTATCCATCCGTTATTATCTCTTATCTGATATGTTTTAAGACCTAATTTCTCCTTTGGCGCATCTGGTGCTACGTATGGTGGTTCTAGCATTTTCCCAGTCTTTAGATCGTATAAGGCTAAATGGCATGGACACCTCACGGTTAATTTCTCCTCATCTAAAAAACTTAGTATGCATCTAGCATGGCTACATACTGCATCCATCGCATAAAGAGTGCCATTTACATTTGCTATAAAGATTACCTTATCATCTACCTTCACTGCTGCACTTTTTGCCTTCTCTAGGGCTTTCGCGGAAATTGTTCTCTTCCAAGCCATTGGGTTCATATATAGCAAAAGGTCTTATATTCTTTAATTTTTAAAGATTTAAACTCTTTTAAAAGATTAATGATAGAGCGTAAACCTTAACAATATGTGATTATATTTAATATTATATTAAATATAAAAAAATTATATCTTTAAAATGAAACTTACATCATCTTTATATTTTGTTTTATCTTATTTAAAGTATCTTGGGGAATTGAAGACATTCCATGTGACATCTTAGCGTGTATAGCTAATTCCTCTAATAATTCCTGTTCTGAAGATGCACCCATTATCTCAAATCCACAATTCATTCCAACACTACTACAGCTGAAATAATATTTTCCAGTTTTCCTTATGTTTTGTTTTATCTTATTTAATAACTCTGGTGGAATTGACGCTACACCATGACTATCCTTAGCGTGTATTTTAAGCATTTCTAATAGCTCTTCCTCACTTCCAGCATTCGCTATTTCAAATCCACAATCCATTCCTACATCAGCACATTTGAATGAATATTTTGGCATATGTTATAATCTCTCACGTTATATTTAAAAAAGTGTAAGGATTCTTCTGACTAAGAATTATATACTTATTTAAGAGTTTCTTAAATATGGTATTTGGATTTGGAAGGAAGAAGAAGTTTGAGTTTAGTTGCAGTAGTGTTGGAATGAATTGTGGATTTGAGATAAAGGGGGCCAGTTCTGAGCAGGAAGTGATGGAAATATTAAAAGTACATGCTAAAAACGCCCATAATATGAGCGAAATACCACAAGATGTTATTAACAAAATTAAACAAAACATAAGGAAAGTGTGAGACAAATATGGATATAATTGATAAAAGAATACTTTTTTATTTATTAAAAGATGGAAGAATATCTCAGAGAAGGATAGCTTCATTGTTAAATCTAACACCTGCTAGTTTAAATTACAGATTTAAAAAGCTTATTGATAGTGGAATTCTAAAGGGTTTTAAACTCTATATTAATCCTAATTTTCAGGGTAAATATCAAATCTTCATAGCGTATAAAAATTACAATGATATTAACGCAGATTGGATTTCGTTTAAGTTAAAGTGTTTAGAATGGCTTAACGTTTATGGTATTTACGCATCTAATAATGACGAATTAAAAGACAAAATAAACTACATGACTAAGGAGCTAGGAGAGCCAGTGCTTTCTTATTACCCTGTTCAAACACTTTTCAAGCCTTCCAATATAGATCAAAAAATAGTGGAAGTATTGAAAATATACCCTAGATTACCTTCTTCAGAAATATCAAAGAAATTGAACTTAAGCAGTAAAATAATAGAGAAACATATAAGGTATTTGAGACACAGAGGTTTAATATTAATAGTTCCAGAAATAGATCTTGGAAAAACTGATATTATAATTTTCTCTATATTCTCTAAAAATATAGAAGAAATTTCTATAGCTTTACAGGAATGTAAGTTATGGCAATTTACAGATGGATATGCTGGAATAACCGTCTGTTATGCTGATAACATGGAGAGAGCTAGAAAGTATATAAATGCTGCAAGACAGATAGATAAAAACGCTGATGTTATGATTATTTATGATTATCAATTTAAATGAATATCTTTAAAAGCAATATTTTTTCTTTAGCTGATATATACTTTATATACTTTAGATCTCGATAATATTAAGATAAATATTATATAATAGATCTAAAACACGAAATATAAGTCGGGAGTGTTCTCATGCAGTCATCTTATTCGATATTGAATAGTAAAAAATATTAAATATATGTTAAGATTACGAGTTTTCGTGAGAAAACTTCTTGTGTGAGGGTGACGAGATTGTATAGGGGAGACGAGATGGACCTCGTCACCCTCACACAATTAATAGTATTGGTTTTGAAGATTAAGCCTAGAAAACACGATCTAGAAAGGATCTCAATGGCAATAGCTGCATACTTGTTGGGAGTGCTAATAACTAAGCTTGGAATACCACCATCAACAATTTATTAGGAAATTGGGTGTAAGGAAGAGGAGGGAGATTAGGCCAAATTGTCCATCTTGTAGGTCAGATAATCAAGAATGGTTCATCAAGGGGTAAGACAAAGTACAAGTGTAAGGTTTGTAGAAGGACTTTCTACGATGCTAATAGTCATAGGATGAGTAGAGAACAAAAGGAGAGGATCTTAAAGGAGTACTTGAATAGGATGAGCATAATAGCTAAAGTTGAGGGAAAGCCTTTAACTACAGTCTGATAAAGAGAAAGGGAATTGAGGCATATGTTAATTTATTAGTCCTACAAGAGCAACTAAAAAGCTTTACCGCAAAAGTCACGGTATTTGACGAGAGTTGGACTTACCTTAGACATGGTCCCAAGAGGGAGAATTTATGGATTTGGCTGATGGTTTACCCTTCTTTACTACGGGTGATAGGGGATTATAAGACTTTCAGCTTTCTCTTGATTCTCTGCCTAAGAGTGAAATTAATTACACTGATGATTACTCCGTTTATCAAGTTCTTGATAATCACGTTGCAAGTAAGAAGTATACGGTTGAAAGTTATAACTCTTACTGTAGATCCCACTTAGCTAGGTTGGCTAGGGACACTAGGGCTGTTAATAGGAGTGAGAGAATGGTTGATTATAGTCTTCTTATACCTACAAAATTAAATCTAAAATTCCCTGAATTCATATTAATGCAATAGTATAAAAGAGGAGAGATTTATTATAGGCTCTAAAACTACGTAGCAGTATCTTTTAAATGCTTTATGATTCACCTCAAATTTTATCAAGGCAGGCATAAATTTACTTTTAATCTAACGTTTAATTTTGAATTTAAGAAAATTCAATGAAGTTAATATCTAGTAAGAAAATTGAGGAGTTTCACAAAGCACTGATCTTCTTAATATTCAAATAGATAATGTTACAGACTTTTCATTATAATTATAACTAATAAGAAAAATAATAAATTTAGCAAGATATAAAAAATTGTTGAACTAAGTATATAACAAACAATAAAAGTAAACAAGTGTTACTTAGTAAAAAATTAAAGTTAAAAAATAAAAGTAATAGAATCTTAAATCGTGTTATGCATAATTAAGCTTGGAAGTAATGAGGCTAACCCGCATGTACCTTTTATACTATTAACCGATATTATAGCTTTCATTTTTACATCTATAATTTTTTTATAATTATTATTAATTAATATAATAATTAAAACTATTTTTTTATCAATAAATCTATTATATATAAGTATTTTTCTCTTATTATAAATACTTTCATTTTTATGCTCATTTATCTCTAGTTCTATTATATTTTTTTTAGTAATTGAAATTACTTGAGAGACTCTTCTAACTATAGTTGAATGATCTGGACATTTAGGAATTAATTTACTTTTATAAAGGCAATTACATATAGATTCTACTTCCTTGTATGTTAGATATAAGCGTAGTATCGATAAAAATTCCCAAAATAATTGGGGATATTTTCGTGGTTTTCCTCTTTTTCCAATATTTTCTATAATGACTGTTTTGCTCCAATCCACAAATATAGTGGCAGGGAATAAAATTTCGTATTCTTCAATAGTAGTTAAATTTTTACTAACACGCTTATCACCTTTACTTAATTCACACATCTCGCTATATTTATGTATAATTCACATATAAAGTTTATGTTATTGATTATATTTCAGAATAATATGAGGAAATGAGATATTGTATAATATTACTATAATTTAAGGATTAGATAGTACAGCTTTTTTCATAGTAACTATAGAGTTGGTTTAAAGTATTGGGTTAAGACTTATCATGATTCGGATTATGCTCTTGAATTGAGGATGAGTTCTATTATTTGGTTTCTCAAGGTATTGGATTAATAAGTTTCATGATGTGCTTGGGATCTTGAGGAGGGAGTGTTCTCATGCAGTCATCTTATTCGATATTGAATAGTAAAATTATATCAGAGTTTCTCTAATATTCAATACTCCCCTCAAGTAAGCCTCATTCAAGGGAGTCTTCTCCCTTGAATAAATTACTGGATACATGACATTTAACAAGGCAAGACTATAATCAACCATTCTCTCACTCCTATTGACAGCCCTAGTGTCCCTAGCCAACCTAGCTAAGTGGGATCTACAGTAAGAGTTATAACTTTCAACCGTGTACTTCTTACTTGA